>Ga0129342_1001155_pt1 | contig 11782 bp, 15 predicted proteins | sample CPBDNA_5_FD_94426 | JGI IMG/M metagenome (GOLD analysis project Ga0129342, IMG submission 94426) | Freshwater to marine salinity gradient microbial communities from Chesapeake Bay, USA - CPBay_Sum_15_0.2_DNA | ecosystem: Environmental > Aquatic > Marine > Coastal | place: USA: Chesapeake Bay...
CTCTCAGATACTAAGAATCTGTCAGAGTTAAAAAATGGTTGCTCAAGGCACCACTGAGGATCATCAGAAAAAACGAAAATCGGAAGATCATCGTCAAAGTGACTGAGGGCTTCTTCATAATAGGAAATGGGAAGAACTGCGTGATATGTTGGTTTAATCAGGTGATCAGTTCTACGCACATGAAGAGAAATGGCTTTACCGTCTTTAGATGCTCCATCATACATTTCCTTGCAGAGGGAATAAACATCATCTCTCCAGGTAAAGTCTTCTCTGATCTCTTTCTCAATGTGCTTAAAATACTTTTCAGACTGAAAGTAACCATAAAGATTTATATTATCCTTACAGTTTTCAAACAAATCTTCATCAAAAGTAAAAGATCCTTCTTGAACATATGGCGCAGGGAACATTTCTACCTGCTCAACACCAGTCATTTTAAATGCCATGAAGAGTTTATGTTGATTCTCTTCATCGTCAAACATTTCGTCTGAAGCGGGACCGCCAGGAATACAGAACTTATATCCATGTTTAGCAGCAATACCTCTGGTAGCTGCATACTGGAACATCTGATTACCAAAGCGTCCGTTTTTTCCTAAGTGATTGTGTCCGATAGTCATAATTCAGTACCAGGGGGAAGATGATAATGGAAACCAAAAGGAGTAATTCCTTGTGTTTCTGGAATGGGTTTTTCGTGACCAAACCTAGCCGCTACTTCGATTGGAGCAAATTTACATCCAAGTGCTTCATAGATGTGGCGATTGTGAACGCAAATATTTCCATCCTCGGATGTACTCTTAGCATTCATGTGTTTGTAAAAATCACCCCAATTCACATCGAAGTGAATGTATGCACGTTTAGGAACATCTAAAAGTTTTTTACTGCGGAATGAAAATCCTCCATTGCCAACTCGATGTTGCTTACCCCAAGGATCGATGTATGCATCGGTGGCTTCATACCAAGGAGGACCAATGTAATCATACTTAAAGAACTCATCTTCCCATTTGTCTGGATTGATTACGAATCCATCTGGTTGAACGAGCAAACAATACTCTGTATCAATATGATCGGAAAGATTATAGATGCAATAATAATTGTAGTCATGGATGGAAGTGATTTCATAACACTTAGAGAACTCAATTCCATCAGGAAGTTCTTTTGGTTCTTCATGAGTAATGAGTTTTACCGCGCCAAAATTAATTCCTTTCATACTATGTTGAAGGGCAAAGAGAGCACCTTCAACATTATCAGACGAAATACAAAAAAGAGTTACATTAGGCAAATCAATCTTTGACATAGTATTTCACTCCATTAATAAAGTCGTCTGCTGCTTCGATATCTTTCTCGATCAAGTCTTTATGGTACAGTTCTTCATGTTGTTTAATGTACTCAACAAGCTCCATTCTACATTGTTCTGGAGTAAACAAGTTCCCATTAAGATCCATATATTGACTTACAAAACTGTAGATGCTGCATCCAAGACTCCACCATCCATCGGAAAGATTATGATGGAACCAATACTTAGGAGCAATACAATACTCTAAGGTTTCGCTAGTCCAAAGAGGGAAACATGCAAAAGTAGAGGTTGATGCAATTACATACTTAGCATTCTTAATTGCACAATAGTCCCATGCCACATCTCTATGATATGCTGGATATTCTGGCAACATTTTGTTAGCAGTTTCAACATCATCAGTAACGATACAGAACTGCATATCAGGATTGTATTCAGTCATTCTCTTAATGGCTTTATCCCAATATGACCTAGGAACAAATCCTCCTGCATTTCCAACCATATCACCGCCACGGAAATTCATAACACAGATGTTATCTCCGTAGGTATCTTTATGATCATACTCTTCTTTAACTTTCAACCATTCTTTAATTTTATCAAGGTTTCCGCAGAAATAATCTTCGGATTGAAAGTTTCCATCAATTTTAGTATTGTCCTTAAGATTAAACATACCTTTATCTGTCAATCTGATATCGGTATGCAGAATTTCATCAGTAGGAAGACCATGACGATATTCGAAATAATGTTGGTCAATACCCTCAGGAAGTTTGGTAGGGGGACCACCTGGAGGACTTTCGCCTCCCTCTGGATTCAGACCAAGATCCAAATCCATAAAGTACAAACCATCTTTATTATGTCTAGGATCTCCTAGATTTTCTCTTCCAATAATACCATAATCATATCCATGGTATTCTGCCAGCATTCTTGTAGTGACATATGCGAAGAGTTGATTACCTAATCCTTGCCCGTGATATAGTTCAGTTAATAGCATTTTCAAAAAGAGTAATAGTTTTATCAATGTATGCAATCATTTCTTCTGTGATTGTTGGAGAACAACCAAGGAAGAAAACCTTTCTTAGTGTTTGATTTGCGTGTGGATATTTAGTTGCGTCGTCAAGGTGCGAATATCCAGGATGGAGAAGAATGTTTCCAGCAAAATAATTTCTAGTTTGAACTTTATTCTTCTCCAAATGTGCAACTAATTTTGCTTTTAGTGTTACATCATCACAAACAATAGGAACGCCAAACCAACTAGTCTCTGCTTCTGGTCGTTCATTGACGACTCTGACTCCAGGAATTCTTTCAAGAATTTTTTGAATTGCTTCTTTGTTCTTACGTCTCTTATCATGAATCTCTTCAAACTTTAAAAGTTGAACAGATCCGACAGCACCTTGCATATCAAGTGGCTTAAGATTATATCCCATATTGGAGAACACATATTTGTGATCAACAACATCCTCATAACTATCTAACCAAGTGTCAAATCTTTTACCACAGACTCCATTAGACAAAAGATTTTGTTGTCCGACACAATAACATCCTCTACCCCACCATGCAAAACTTCTTGCAAGATCTATGATTTCTTTAACATTAGAAGATACCATACCACCTTCAATGGTACAGATATGATGAGCAGGATAGAAAGAGCATGATGCAGCGATAGCATGTTTGGTAAGATATTCTCCCTTCCACTTACTACCCAGACTGTCGCAGTTATCCGCAATCAGTTGGATATTATTAGTTTTGCAAAGGTCTACAATCTGATCAATGTCATACGGATTTCCAAGAACAGGAGAGGAGAAAATTGCTCTAGTTCGTTCGTTAATTTTTGCCTCAACTTCCTTGAGATTCCAATTGAGATCTTGCCAATCGATATCAACAAAAACGGGTTTTAGACCACACTGAACGATTGGAGCAACAGTAGTGGCAAACCCACAAGAACAAACAATAATCTCATCTCCATCTTTCCACCCAAAATATTTTTTAAGGGCAGCAACCATTACTAGGTTAGCAGAAGAACCAGAGTTGACCATGACAGAATGTTTGAAATCAAACTTCTTTGAAAACTCATGCTCAAACTTATTGACTTTCTCTCCAGAAGAAAGCCACTTACCCTTCATAACAGAATGGATAAGTTCTCTTGCCTCTAGATCGTCCCAATAAGGACCAGAGTAGTAAACATTATTACCTTCTTTCCAATTCTTATTTGCCATGAAAGGAAAGATGTCATCATCCATCTCCTTTGCCGACTCAAGAAAAGTGTCAATTAATTGGTACATAACTCCTCAATGATCTGTTGTATAGATATTTGCTGCTCAAAACCAAGATTATTCAATTTAGTGGTATCAAGCCACATGTCTTTAGTTTGACAGATCTGATGGAAGCGTGGAGCTTCTCTAGATCCTATACTTGATTTTGAATTTAGATATTGTTTTGCAACACTTATTATATCACCAATCCTAGTTGGTTGTCCACTGCCAATATTGTAAATCTCATTGAGATTTCCTTTATCCATCACCAATCTAATTGCTCTGCAAACATCTTTGACATGCATAACATCTCTGATTGGAGTTCCTGCATCATAAACATCGATATCCTCATCCCCTTTCATTTTATCAATCAAAAAGGATAAGGCATTTTTCTTGGCAGATGATTTGCTATCTCCTCTTCCCATAACATTACAAAGTCTCATAATTCTATAATCAACTTCATATGTTCTACAGAAAGAAATCAATAAGTCTTCCGCACATTTTTTTGTGATGGAATAGAATCCTTTAGGATGACATTCGTAGGACTCTTTTGCGGGTAGTCTACTATCACCATAAACGAACCAACTACTGATAAAATTAAAAACAATAGAATCTTTTCTACAATGATCGAGTACTTCGCACAGTACTCTGAGATTGGTTTCAACATCTAAAGTAATATCCGTGTGAATATTATAATTGTCTATAGTCGAAATCAAATATAAGATATTATCAGTAGCAGGTTTTCTTTGATTTCTAGGCATCACAAGGGTGTCTTCGTACATATTGCAAAAAGTACTACCAACAAATCCCGTCCCACCATAAACAGTAATCATTCTACCAATTCCTTCATAGTGTCCGCAACAGGAAAATTGCAACTCCAAATAGTATACATAGCACGTTCAATCATTTGACCTTCGCCAGATACTCTAGAGTGAGAAGCAAATGTATGCAAGTTTTCATAAAAAACTTTATCATATTTTAAAATCTGATCTCTAGGAACAATATAGTTTCCTCCAGGAGGAAAACGAACATACTTAGGATGAACAGGATTTACAAAACAAAAAGATAAAAATTCATTGTAAGTTTTAAAATATTTTGTTTCATGCTTTTCATGATTCAAATACCAACTAGTATTTGCTTCCATCCATCCACCCTCACAAGAAATCATAGCATAACCATCTTGGAGTGCTTTTTGATTAAGATCGTGCTGCTGCCAATCTTCAATACAAGTGAGGTGCTTGTTATTAATAATCTTATCAAATGTTTCTTGACTTACATGACGATTGACAGTGTTCGCTTTAATAAAAGCAACCGTATCTGGAAGATCATCGTAGTTGTCTACAATATACCTCATATAATCTGTCATATTGTATCCATTTAAATTGCCATTGATAATATTAAATTCAGGATACTTTTCTTTGAGGTTTGATGGAGGAAGCATCTCAGACTCATCATTATCTTTTGGACCACCATTCCAACACTTATCATAGATTACATGAGGATGATCTGCATAAGGTTTCAACCAATCTAGATTGTTGTTATATGCGGAAATACATAAGAAATTCATTTTGCTAATGCCTCGTCTATTACAGATTGGAACATCACATCCAAATTTAGTTTGGATTTTCTAATACTGTTTCCCCAGGATTTTGTCCAAAGGTGTTCATTTTCTTCTAACAGTTCTTTAGTAACTTCAGAATAATCATTAACGAATAGTGCGGGATAGTCCATCCACTCAAATAGAGATCTCATGTATGGGTGGTCAATAAAAATTGGAACTCTGTTCATATATGCAACTTCCCAATTTCTATGGCAGTCAATTGCATTTCCTTTGGGACAAAGAACAAATTTAGCATTACCAATACCCTGAAGATATTGATGATAAAGTTCCCTCTCTTCTGCTACATCCGCCCATTCTTTATCAGCAAACAATTCGGCAATTCCATTTCTTTCTTCATTAGAGTCTTGCATATAAGAAACGTATAACAGATTCTCAGGATGATCTGGCCATTCTTCTGTAAACTTTTTTAAGAGAGGTGTTCTTAAATCCGTTTTATACATTTTTCTCTGAAGTCCATATGGGGCAGGAATAACCTTGCCTCCATGTGCAATAGCGTTTACTGCAGAAACAGCGAGAACGTTGTCGGGAATAGCATCAAAAATATATTCATCTGTAGGAGTGTCTTCCAGATTAGTAAAAACGATGAATTTCATCATCGGATAATTTTCTAGAAGCTCAAAAAGAGTTCCCATTTCCATAAGATAGTTGACATAATCTTTGTCTTCATCCTTGACAGATTCAATGTCTCTTTTATACAGTCTGATGTTATCAATAAAGACTGTCATGTAATCTCTCTCTTTTGCAACTTCAAAAACTTTAGATGCAAAATCAGTATTAACAAGACTACATAAGATCATTTCCCAATTGGGACAATTTCCCCATCTTCCAGATTGATCGCCAAAAGAATAGTCACATTTTTTTGCTAGGAGTTCGCCTTCGATTACTTCCATGGTTTAATATAGTCCGCGTATTTTTCTTGGTTTTGTTGAATGTATTCAGGATACGATTCATCGACAGGAACAGTTTGAATATTAATTGCTCGACCAAAGGGATCAATCCCTTTTTCAATCTTTTCTTCTGCAGTTTCTCTTACTTGCTGAGTGTTGTTCTCAGTATGCTCATAAGACTCAATCTTAAGTCTAAAGTTATCTGCATTGCCAAAGAAACTAAAATGCCATCCAGATTGTTCAATCTTATATGAGTTCTGATGCTGTTGGCGAAGAAAGTCAACTGTAGTGCCTTTCAGGGTCTTTAAACTAGAGATTCTAGAACCCATCCAATCCTCCTCATAGAGGTAGTTCAGCTTGTAGTAGAATGCCCTCTGAAGGCATGTATAGTGATTGTCGGGGTCAAACCAGTCCAAATCTTCTAATAGGTATGGATTAACAATTTCGTCAGCATCACTAGTAATAATGAAATCATCATCTTGAGCACCTGCATCAAGAATTCCATACATGCTACATTCACGATTATAGATTGCTCTTTGGAATCTAATTGGAAGTTGAATGTAAGGAGTTCCGTAAGGATCGGGATCCTTATATGCTGTATGATATGGTTTCTTTTCTAAGTATTCCGAAAAATCATTTGGAATAGTTTCTGTGATATTATAATGAATTTTATTTGCCCACTTTGCAAACCTATCTCTGTTGGATTCAAAATATAGAGGTTTTTCATTTCCACTAACAGTGAAAGGAGACTCAGTGATAACAAAAGTATCAACAACATCCCCAAGGATGTTTAGTCTCATTTCAAGCAAATCTAGTTCATTAAAGAAGATAAACGAATCAAATACTTTCATTTCCAGTACTCATAAATGTCTTTTGTGATTTCATAATCCATATGCTTCACTTTTCTATTTGGTTGCTTCATTGCCCAAACAAACATGCTTTCGACTAACTCATCAAGATGAGTTCCGTCTTGGAAGTTCAACATTGTTTTTGCCTTTGTATGATCACAGTAGGCATGTTTTACTTCGTGCCTTGGTTCACCATGTTCAATGGGAACTTCATATCCATATTTTTTACCAATACTTTGAACCGTTTCTGCGACAGAATTCAAAGTAAAGTGTTTATCAGCGCCAATGTTAAATGTCTCCCCATCAAAATCGGTCAAGAGTTTATCAAAGGGTTCCATATAATATTTGATATCTGAGAATGCACGGGTTTGTTCACCATCTCCATACACAAGAATAGGTTGCCCATTCAAAGTCTTACGGATAAAGATTCCAATTACATTACGATACTTGTCCCAGATATTTTGATAGATTCCTAATACGTTATGAGGACGAACAATGTTGTATCTAAGACCAAATTGTTCATGTGCAAGTTTAAGATCGCACTCTACAGCATATTTAGCGATACCATATGGATCGATTGGTTGAGGACGCTTGTCTTCTGTGAAAGGAGGTTCCTGTTCACCGTATACTGCCATACTTGATGTGAAGATGAATTTAGTGTCATGCTTAACACATTCATTAATCAAGTTCGCAGAACAAATAAGATTATTGCGGTAGTTGAAATTACGAATGAAAGGAGATAGACCTTCAGCAGCATACGCGGCAAAATGATAGAGTACGTCTGGTTTATGTTCTTCAAACAATTCTACTACCTTTTTTCTCCTCTCAAGATCAAACTTAGCAAAAGTAAACTTTTCTCCCTTCGGAAGAAAAGCTTTGTATCCACCAGAAAGATCGTCGATACCAATAACCTCATGACCATTGGCAAGTAGGTGCCTAGTATAATTAGCGCCAAGAAGACCAGCGCATCCAGTTACGAAAATTTTCATCGATACTCCAAAATAAATTTACGTTGTTCTTCTGTATTTGCCCAGCTGCAAGGATATACTGGAATATATTCTTGAAGGTGCATTGTATGAACGGTAACGTCAGTGTCATACAACATACTATAATTTAGATGCTCTGTTAGAAGTAAGTCTGTGGTGTATAGATTTTTGATCTCAATTGAACATAGAGCAGCAGCCATGGCGAATGTTCCTACCCCCGATAATGCAACATTCTTCGCACTCATTAATGTAGCAAAGTCATCTTCAACCGTGGAAGATTGAATTTGAACCTTATCAATCTTCTTCAGTTCATGAACGATTGGATTCTCTTCATCTGGTTCGGTAATAAGAATGCACTTATCAAAACTATCGATTAGATTCAAATAGAAAATAAGAGGATTTGGAACGTAATTGGTTGGGGGATCAAATACTTTATGATAATTATCTCCACTCCTCAGGTGCATTACAATCGTATCATCTCCAATAATATTCTTTTGAGGAAGTTTTAATTTTGGACGAACATAATCTCTACAAATTTCTCTCATACGAGAGTAAACATATTGGGGACTTAAACCAATTTCATTTCCACCCTCTTTAATTCCCTTCTCGCAATGGACCATTTGTTCCCATGCATAAAAACGTCCAGCGAAGTTATTTTCATTTGAACCAAATGCATAACTGAACTTGTCGATAATAGGATGATCGAGAACTTGTTCCATTACTCCATTAGTGGATTTGGAAACCATTATGCAATTTGCTACTTGTTGAATATTGTTTCCTAAGCGACCACTCCAATGAGATACCTGATAAGACATTAAACAAACTCCTCACTCATATCATAAAATACTTTACTGATTCCATCTTGAATCGATGTTTTTGGTTGCCACCATTTTGTAATGTACTTATCAGCTTCGTTTCTTTTATCTTTTTGAACTTCGTCTTTTGATTCTGCGGGAGAGAGTGTTACTTCTTTACCGATATTGGAGAAAAGATCTTGAATGATCTTTCCAATCTCAAGAATACTGGTTTGTTCAAAAGAGGTAATGTGAATATTATCTTCTGAATTGAGTTCACTATAATTTAACATTACTGTCTCTAGTGCTTCGCAACAATCTTCCGCATAAAGAAACTCACGTTGTTCAGTTCCATCAGTCAGCATAGAAATGTCACTTGTTTCAAATCCTTTCTTAATAAAGTCAGTGATGACATGTGCTTTATCCATATCCTTTTCAATGCCATAGACATTCCAGAAATGAACAATAAGACCTTCAAGAGATTTGGTATAGAGTTCACCAACTCGCTTGAGAACGCCATAAGGAGAGTAACTCATATTACTCATCTGAGATGATGCAAAAACAAATGGTTTATTATATTCACCAAGATAACCAAACACATTTGCCATCATCCTGGTGTTGTTATTGATAAAGTCAAAGGTGTGCTGATACTTCTTCAGATATCTTGAACCACCAACGTCAAAGGCAAGGAAGAATACAAAATCAGCAGTGCGAATATCATGCATTAATTTTTTGTTAGGAATAATCCTAAGGTCTTCTTCTTGACCGTTTTCAATATCAAATTCAGTAACTTCGTGTCCTTTTTTACGAAGATATTCTGTCAGGTAAGCGCCTACCTGACCTCCAGAACCAAGAATTAATACTCTCATTTTGAATCAATCTGCTGGCAAATCCAGGTATAAGTTTTACGAATTCCTTCTTCAAGGGTTTGAGAATAATCCCAACCAAGTTCTTTGCGAATCAAATCGTTGTTAGAGTTACGTCCACGAACTCCAAGAGGTCCATTAATATGAATCTTCTGAACTTCTTTACCAGAAACTTTAGCAGCGGTTTCGACGAGTTGATTGATTGTAACCATCTCTTCAGAACCAATATTTACTGGTCCCATAAACTCCGAATCCATCAGTCGTCGAGTTGCTTCAATACATTCATCAATGAACAGGAAGGAACGAGTTTGTAGTCCGTCTCCCCATACTTCTATTGCCCCACCTTGTTCGGGAAGGTGAGCCACTTTACGGCAGATTGCAGCTGGAGCCTTCTCTCTCCCACCATCCCATGTTCCTTCTGGGCCAAAGATATTATGATACCTGGCAACACGAACAGGAATACCATGATTCCTATTGTATGCAAAATAGAGTCTCTCAGAGAATAACTTCTCCCATCCATATTCGGAATCGGGGTTAGCGGGGTATGCGGATTCTTCACGGCAGTCGGGATTGTCGGGATCCAATTGGTTGTGCTCTGGATACATGCAAGCAGAACCAGAGTAGAAGATTTTAGTCTTGTTTACTTTGTGATACTCATTAAACTTACGTTGCTCATCAAGAACATTCAAGTTAATAGTAACTGAGTTGTGCATGATATCTGCATCGTTCTCTCCAGTGAAAACGAAACCTGCACCACCCATATCAGCAGCGAACTGATAAATCTCATCAAAAGGTTCTGCAAATTTTTCAGCGATTTGCTGATAGAAATTGCCAAGATATCCAGTGAATCGAATACAACGAGAAACAAAATTCACATCACGGAGGTCTCCCATGACAAATTCATTTGCTTCAGATTTAGAAAATTCTGTGTGCTTAAGGTCTACACCGCGAACCCAGTATCCTTCTTCGCGGAGTCTTTTTACCATGTGGGATCCAATAAAACCACCTGCACCAAGCACAAGCGCAGTCTTCTTATATTCACTCATAGAACAAATTGTTTTCAGCAATATTATATAGTATAGCAAAAGGGGACGGTTTTTACAACCATCCCCCTTTAAATTAAAAACTCATTTTTCTTTGAAGTCTTACGATAAGATCTTCTACTTTTGCTTCCAGTGCTGCGATTCTGTCAGAGTCACCACCACCTTCGCATTTTTCATGTGCCTTTGCTTCAAGTGCCTTAAGTCTTGCTTCAACTTCAACGTCATACTTGGACATTGATGCACCACTTGCAGACTTTGCTGCTGTTCCTTGAATTGTCATTTTTTTATTACTAACTTCAATCATATTTAGTTTTAAGGGGTCTTATGACTCCACCAGTGCTGTTATAGTCCGTCCGTGACTAAGAGAGGCGTTTGATTTCTTCCTCAAGTTGACGACTAACAGCTTCAGGAGTATATGCTCCAGTTGCTTGTTTGCGTCGTTCCATCTCTTCTTCAATCTTTTTAGTGATAGAAGCATGGCGGCGGATTTCTCCACCCATAGACATATTCTTTTTTGTTAGTTGCATACAGAACTGAAGTTGCATCAGTTCCATGTCATCAAATTCCATTTTCATAATAAAAATAAAAGGGGGGGTATCCCGACCAGGGCAGGTTTAGAGTCACTCCGAGACTACATCATCTTTGACATAAGCAGGAACGTTATCTGGATCCAACCAACAAGTATAATCGTGGTCTTCCATAGCAGTGATAAGTTGCATTTCATTATCGCAGAGATACATGTCGCGATAATGTCCAGTATAAGAATCTACTTTCTGAATACGGCAATCTGGTTTTCCATTGATTTCCAATGTACCAACCTGCACATATCGATAAGGAAACCGCTCAAGAAGAACGGTGGGTTTTTTAGTGACTTTCATCAAGCAACCTCTACAGATTCAAAATCTTGAACGATACAATCAATCAGAATCTCATAATCATCTAGAGGATCGCCAGAAAAAACTACACCCTCACCTTCATAATACCTACGAACTTTTTTGTAAAGTTTCGGATTCTTTACATCGAGATAGAAATCTCCGTTTGCTGCACCACGAAGGGTTTGAATGTCTTTCTTGAATTTGCTAGTCAGTGTCATTGTCTTGAATGTTGACCTTAGTATTATAAGGGTTTGACTCCGAAGAGTCAAGTGCTCCTTGCGTGGATCGAACACGCCTCAGGCGAATTATGAGTTCGCTGCATTCA
>Ga0129342_1001162_pt1 | contig 11726 bp, 10 predicted proteins | sample CPBDNA_5_FD_94426 | JGI IMG/M metagenome (GOLD analysis project Ga0129342, IMG submission 94426) | Freshwater to marine salinity gradient microbial communities from Chesapeake Bay, USA - CPBay_Sum_15_0.2_DNA | ecosystem: Environmental > Aquatic > Marine > Coastal | place: USA: Chesapeake Bay...
ACAACAAAAGATACTATTGAAAAGATTAGAACTAGAAGTCATTGGAACATCTCAAACATTACTGCTAAGCACCCAGTTTTATTAAGTTTATGTAGCCAAGAAGATTTAGATGAAGCCATCATTAAGTCAGGAGGCTCTATAGAAAACGATAACAGTGAAAATATAAATATAGATCACTAAATCAAAACTTTTTAATTAATAAAAAATTTTAAAAAGTTAGTGATTTTTTTATAAAGAGAGTAAATATGAAAAATCAAAAAACCCTCCCTTGTGTTGCCTTAGTTATGGGTAGTCAAAGTGATTGGGAAACTATGAAATTCTCAGAAAGAACTCTTAACGAATTGAAAATTCCAGTTATTACAAAAATTATATCTGCCCATAGAACACCTGAGAGAATGTTTGAATTTGCAACAAATGCTAAAAATGAAAATATAAATGTTATAATTGCAGGAGCAGGAGGTGCTGCGCATTTACCTGGAATGATAGCTTCTCATACAACACTACCTGTAATAGGCGTACCTATCGAAAGCTCTGCTTTGAAGGGAATGGATAGCCTGCTTTCAATAGTACAAATGCCTGCTGGAGTTCCTGTGGCAACAATGTCAATAGGAAAAGCAGGGGCGATTAATGCAGGAATTTATGCGGCAAAAATACTTGGAATTTCTAACATTGATATTAATGCTTCACTAATAAAATGGTTAAAAAAACAAACTGATGAAGTCCCTATAACCCCAATTAAACAAAATGATCAATAAATTTAACTCACCAATACTCCCAAATAAAGAAAATATATTAGGCATTCTTGGTGGTGGGCAATTAGGCAAAATGATTGCCATGGCAGCCTCTAAGGGTGGTTATAAAACTCATTTATATTGTCCTAAAGGTGATAACCCCGCAGAGACTGTTGTTAATAAAGTTACACACGGTGACTGGGACGATTTCGACAAACTAGTAGAATTCTCCAATGGTGTAGTTTGTGCAACCTCAGAATTCGAGAATATACCATCAAAATCATTAGAACTACTATCAAATAAAACTAAAGTCATTCCAAATAGTGTCGTCTTCAGATGCGCACAAATTAGATCCAAAGAAAAAGAAATGGCTGAAAAATCAGGGTTTAGAACACCAAAATGGTATTTGATTAAAAATACAGATGATTTAATTATGGCTTCTAAATCAATGGGGTTTAAAGGAATATTGAAAACCAATTCTTTAGGATATGATGGCAAGGGACAAATAAGAATTAATGAAAATTCTAACTTATTCGAAATATGGGAAAAACTTGGTTCTGTTGAATGTGTTTTGGAAGAAATTTTAGAATTTAAAAGAGAAATATCTATTATGTATTTTAAAAGTACAGATGAGTCAGATGGTTTTTTTCCAATATCAGAGAATTTTCACGAAAACGGTATATTAAAGAAAACTATTGCACCTGCTATTTTAGATTTAAATGCAGAAAAAGAACTCAAAACAAAAACGAAACAATTATCTCAAAATTTAGGCCTCTACGGTATTATAGCTGTAGAACTTTTTGAATTATTTGATGGTAATATAATCTTTAATGAAATTGCACCTAGGCCTCATAACTCATTCCATTGGACTTTAAATGGTTGTGATAATAGCCAATTCGATATTCTGGTTAGAACAATATGTGGCCTACCAGTTAAAGATGTAAAATCAAATGGTAAATGGGAAATGTTCAATCTAATAGGTAACTTTGAAGATACAGTTGATCATTTATATGATGACCAGGATTATATTACATTTTTATATGGTAAAAAAGAAACCAAGATAGGACGCAAAATGGGTCATATTAATCATAGAATTACCTAACTCCTAATTCACAAAAAGAGTACGGCACATCTTGATAAACTTCATTTATGAAATTTGAAAATAGCAAAAAAGCATATGGTCGCCATCTGTTTATTGGATCTTTCAGCACATCATTGTCAGGAAAATAATTTTCAGGAATCTTCATACTAATATTTTCTGATTTATCTCTAATAAATTCTTCTTTCAATGTAATTGCATCATATTCTAGGTGATTAAGAATAAATAAGTCCTTTGTTTTAGGACATCTAACCATTCCTACACCTGATTCTTTGGAAAAGGCTAAAATCTCTAGCCCAGCATTTTTGACTTCATAGTCTCTAGTCTCAGTATAGCGAGACACAGGCATTGGGAACCTATCTATAAAACCTTGTAAAAGTCGATATTTTTTTTCTTGATTTAAGTTATGATCATATACTCCAAATAACTTTTCATCCATTGTATGTTTATCAATACCGTGAAGTACATGGAGGAGTGCTTGAGCCCCCCAACATATACCAATTCTTCTAAAAACATTCTTTGATGACCATTCAATTATTTTTTTTAACTCATTCCAATATTGAACATCTTCAAAATTTACTATTTCTACTGGAGCTCCGGTAATTATTAATACATCATAAAATTTTCCCTTAATTTCATCTAGAGTTTTGTAAAACTCTATTAAATGTTCTTTTTTTGTATTTTTAGGAGCATAAGTTTTAGTGGTCATTAAGGTCAGTTCAATTTGAAGAGGAGAGGCGCCAATAAGTCTTGCAAACTGAACTTCAGTTTGAAGTTTCTTAGGCATAAGGTTTAATAATAAAAACCTTAATGGTCTAATATCTTGCTTTTCTGCACTTGAACTATCTATAACATCAACAAGTTCATTGAGAAGAATAGTCCTAGCAGGTAAATTATCATGAATTTTTATTGGCATATTATGAATTTAAAGAGTTTAACTAAAACTTGATTTTTTTATTTGATTTATCTTTTTTAAAATATCAAAGAAAGATTTAATGCCTAAGGCCTTTTTACTATTATTGATATTTTTGGATAGTTTCTTAATAATTGAAAAGGGTTTTTTTAAATTAGAAATTTGGGAAATATCATATAGTCTTCTATCTAAAAACTCTGCTGTTTTATTTTGTTCGCTTGAAGTATCATTTAACCAAAAAAGTAAAGTAGAAGAATAAACTGCTGCTAATGAAGCTCTTTTTGTATAAAATGAGAAGTCTGTGGATTGATCGCCGGCCATTCTCCAAATTTTGTGGCAAGTCCTATACAACATTTTAATAGATTTTTTTGAATTTTTTGGAATAGCAGTCAATGCAAGAGAGGATCTAACTGCCTCTTTAAATTTTTGAGATATATTCAATCTAATTAAAATAATAGTTTTAATTTTTTGAGGAATTCTTTCTGGTTTAGAAACTAATAGTTCATAATGTTTTTCCATTTCATCATCTATAATTTCTGAAAAAGTCTCTATGAAGTCAATTGGCCCATTTATAAACAAATCAGAATATATTTTCATACGATCTGGGGCTGTTAATTTTGGTTTAAAACGTATATCAATTGCACCTTGCTCAAGTGCAGACCACGTCCAGCCGTCAAATGGAACATGGGTAGTCATAGCCTTGACTAGCTTGATTTTTAATTCCTTATTCTCAGATTGATCTTTTTCCATAAAACCAGCACTTTTATTTATTATGCTATATAACTAGTTTATCTAAATTCTAAATTCAATTAAATGATGAAATTAATTAAATTACTTGCAAACGTGTAATGTATTGTGGTATTTGGCTATTTTGCTAATAATTATAGGTTTTAAAATATGTATGTGTCTGTTCGTGACAATAATGTAGATCAAGCTCTTAGAGTGTTAAAAAAGAAGATGCAAAGAGAAGGCATGTTTAGAGAAATGAAAAATAGAAGAGCCTATGAAAAACCTTCAGAAAGAAGAGCTAGAGAGATGGCCGAAAGTACAAGAAGAGTAAGGAAGCTCATGAGAAAAAGACTAGAAAGAGAAGGATATTAATAATTATTAGATTTCTAAATATTTGAAACCAAACCGCTTAATTATATTAGCGGTTTTTTTTTGTATAAATATATTAATTTGTTATCATCAGAATGTTTTTATTAACGGAGTTATTTAAATGATAGTCGGGAGTCCCAAAGAAATATTTAAAGGCGAAGCTAGGGTCGCCATGACACCTGAAAGTGCAAAACAAATACAAAAACTTGGTTATACCTGTATTATTGAAACAGGTGCTGGATTATCTTCTAACTTTTCAGACAAAGATTATAGGGATGTAGGTGTAAAAATTGTTAAAAACTCAGTCCAACTATGGAATGACGCTGATATAATTTTAAAGGTTAGGGGTCCAGAAAAGTCTGAAGTTTCAAAGATACAAACTAATCAGCACATTATAAGTTTTATATGGCCTGGACAAAACAAATCTTTGCTCGATTCTCTCAGCAAAAAGAAAGTAACCGTCCAAGCGATGGATATGATCCCAAGAATTAGTAGAGCTCAGAAAATGGATGCCTTATCCTCTATGGCAAATATAGCTGGATATAGAGCTATAATAGAAGCAGGAAACCAATTTGGAAGATTTTTTACTGGCCAAATAACTGCGGCTGGTAAGGTGCCTCCAGCTAAAATTCTTGTAATTGGTGCTGGAGTAGCGGGATTAGCTGCGATTGGAACAGCTCAATCAATGGGTGCTATTGTAAGAGCATTTGACGTCAGACCTGAAGTAGCTGAGCAAATTGAATCAATGGGTGCTGAGTTTTTAATGTTAGACTTTGCATCTGATGGAAGTGGAGAAGGTGGCTATGCAAAACCAGCTTCTAAAGAATTTATAGAAAAAGAAATGGAACTATTTAGAAAACAAGCACCTGAAATTGATATAGTTGTTACAACAGCTTTAATACCCGGAATGCCTGCTCCAAAACTTTGGCCTAAGGAAATGGTTGATTTAATGAAGCCTGGTTCAGTTATTGTTGATTTAGCTGCAGAGCAAGGTGGTAATTGTGAACTCACTGTCCCAAATAAAATGATTGAGACAAAGAATAAAGTTAAAATCATTGGTTACACTGACTTACCAAGCAGGATGGCCACTCAATCTTCTACCTTATATTCAACAAACATTCGTCATATGATTGATGATCTGACCCCCGAAAAAAATGGTGTCCCTTTCACCAACATGGATGACGATGTCATTCGAGGAGCAACAGTCGTGCATAAAGGGGAAATAACCTACCCACCGCCAAAACCTAAAGTTGCTGCAATAGCTAAACATGTTGAAAAAGCAATCCAAAAGACACCTGAGGAAATAGAAAAAGAGAAAATAAAAGCCGAAAAAGCCTCCGGAAGAACACAAATAATCCTTTTAATCATTGGAGCAATTTTAACTTGGTTTATTGGCCTATATGCACCTTCTGAATTCATGCAACATTTCATTGTTTTTATATTATCTTGTTTTGTTGGTTACCAAGTAATTTGGAATGTGTCTCACTCACTTCATACCCCTCTAATGGCTGTAACTAATGCAATTTCAAGCATAATAATAATTGGAGCATTGTTACAAATGAAAACAGACAATGATATTGTTAGTATTTTAGCATTAGTTTCTGTTTTTATAGCTACTATCAATATTGTTGGCGGGTTTATGGTGACTAAACGAATGCTTGCAATGTTTCAAAGAAGCTAAAGGATTAAAAAATGACTACTGGTTTACTAACTGCATCATATATTACTGCTAGCGTCCTTTTCATTCTAGCTTTAGGTGGATTGAGCAATCAAGAAAAAGCAAAAAGAGCCGTTTGGTACGGTATCGTAGGAATGGGTATAGCTGTAATTGCTACTATCTTCGGCAGTAAAGTATTTATAACTGAATGGCTAACTTGGCTAATTGGAGCAATAGTAATTGGTTCAATAATAGGTGCGATTGTAGCCAATAAAGTTCAGATGACAGGAATGCCTCAGCTTGTTGCCGCACTTCACTCTTTTGTTGGGCTAGCCGCTGTATTTATAGGAATTAATTCAGCCTTACTTCCACATTCAGAAATGTCCAGCTCACAACTTATGATACATAATATTGAAGTTTTTATTGGTGTTTTTATAGGAGCTATAACATTCACAGGTTCTATTGTTGCTTTCGGTAAATTATCTGAATTAATTACTGGGAAAGCTCTAATTTTACCTGGTAGACATGCTTTAAATATTATCATGTTATGTGGATGTTTTGTTCTTGGTTACATGTTTCTGAGTCACAGTGGAAACTGGACATTAATACTCATGACAGTCATTGCATTCATCATTGGTGCTCACCTAGTTCTTGCAATAGGTGGTGCCGACATGCCAGTAGTTGTTTCTATGTTGAACTCATATTCAGGCTGGGCAGCGGCAGCTACTGGTTTTATGCTTGGGAATGACTTATTAATTGTCACTGGAGCTCTTGTTGGATCTTCTGGAGCTATACTTTCATATATAATGTGTAAAGCAATGAATAGAAATTTTCTTTCTGTTATTTTAGGAGGATGGGGAGACAGTACAGGGCCTACTATGGATATAGAAGGAGAAATGAAAGCAATTGATATAGAATCAGTTGCTAATGCACTTAATGAAGCTGATAAAATAATTATAGTTCCAGGATATGGAATGGCAGTAGCTCAAGCACAAAGTGCAGTCTCAGAATTAACATCTAGGCTTAGAGCAAAGAAAAAAGAAGTAAGATTTGGTATTCATCCTGTTGCAGGACGTCTTCCTGGACATATGAATGTTCTTCTTGCAGAAGCTAAGGTTCCTTATGATATTGTTCTAGAAATGGATGAGATAAATTCTGATTTTCCTGAGACAGATGTTGTAATGATATTAGGCGCAAATGATATAGTTAATCCCGCAGCTCAAGAAGACCCTAACAGCCCTATTGCAGGCATGCCTGTATTAGAAGTATGGAAAGCTAAACAGGTATTTATATCAAAAAGAGGTCAAGGTAGAGGATATTCTGGAATTGAAAACCCTTTGTTTTTCAAAGATAATTCAAGAATGGTATATGGTGATGCAAAAAAATCTATAGATTTAATCTTGCAAAATATCAGCTGATAAATTTGGTAATAAACCAGAAATATTTAGAGCATTATTTTGCCTATCTGATAATTGCTTTTCATCAAAATTACCAACCAGTTCATGAAAAACTCTATACCAATTAATTTCTGCCTTTAAATGCATAAAGACTGATCCTAAACCGACAGCGGCCCTATCCATTAATACAAATTCTCTTGGAGGTTTTACACCACCTATTTTTTTTAATTCTTCATGTACCTTTTCTGCCGTTTCTCTACCATATTGACCAGATTCACTTGGATTTATTAACCTTACCTTATCTTCTAATAGTGGCTGATAAATGAAATTTGCCCATATATTAAGAACATTAATGAGCTCCTTAGATGGATTTTCAAAACCCCAACTTTTGTATGCATTAACTGCTTTTTCTTCATCTCCATCTCTTAATGCTTGATATAATTCAATAACTCCTGTTACAAAATCAGGCCTAAAAATTCTAATACATCCAAAATCCATTAAATTTACACCTCCATCTGGTCGTATCGTATAATTACCTAAATGAGGATCTCCATGGATAACACCAAATTTATAAAATGGGATATACCAAGCCTTAAACATATTAAGAGCAACTTTATTACGTATTTCAATATCTGAATTGTCTGAAATAAATTTCATTATTTTAAGACCTTCTATACGGGTCATGGTCAATAATCTTTTTGTAGACAAACGCTCAATAGGCTTTGGTAATGTAACCTCTTTCAAATCAGACAACATGTGTCTATAAAGCTTCAAATTTTTGATTTCATGAGAATAACTAAGTTCTTCTTTCAATCGCTCCGACAATTCCTCATGTATAGCTTTAGTAGAAATCGCAGAATCATATTTTTCGTACAATGAAAAAATCAATTTTAATTGTTTTAAGTCTGCTTGAACCGCTGATTGCATATCAGGGTATTGTAATTTACATGCTAACTGCTGCCCATCTTTATCTTCTGCAAAATGAACTTGACCTAATGAAGCAGCAGCAGAAGCTTTTTTATCAAACTCTTTAAAAAAACTTAACCAATTCTCACCTAATTCTGCCTTCATTCTCCTTTTTACAAATAGCCATCCCATTGAAGGTGCGTCAGCTTGAAGATGAGACAACTCATGGACATACTCTTTTGGTAAAGCGTCGGGTATTGTTGCTAGTATTTGAGCTACTTTCATCAAAGGACCTTTTAACCCCCCTAGAGCTGCCCTTAAATCAGAAGCATGTTGTTTTTTATCTATTTTTATTCCAAGATATTTTTCGCCAGCAAGTCTAGCTGCCAAACCTCCCATGGCAGTAGTAACTTTTGCGTACCTCCTAATCCTGCCACCCGTCATTGACGAACTTATCTCGTCATATAAATCATTTTTTTCATTCATTTAAATTTAATTTTCCTATAAAATTATTAAAGATTTAATTGTTCCAACTCGTCCATTAAACCAGTAATCATAGAAACTCCTTGATCCCAAAAACTACTTTGATATGCGCTTAACTTGAAAGGTTTTAATAATTCATTATGACTTTTTGTTCCTCCAGCAGATAACATTTGAATATATTTTTTTGAGAAATCTTGCTTATTACTTACTTGATAAGATTGCCAAAGAGCATTAACCAAACTATCTCCAAAGGCATATGCATATACGTAAAACGGTGTATGAACAAAGTGAGGAATGTATCCCCATAAAACTCTATAATCATTATTAAGGTTTATTGATGGACCAACTGCATGAGACTGAGTTTCCATCCAAATATCACTGATTTCATCTGGAGTTAATTCTGATTTTATTCTTGCTTCATGAAACTTAACTTCAAACTGATGAAAACCTATTTGTCTTACGACCGTATTTAACATGTCTTCTATCTTACCTGCTAGAAGTTGTTTTTTTTGTTCTGTTGGACTCTCATCTAATAGTTTTCTGAAAACTAACATCTCGCCAAAAACAGATGCTGTTTCCGCAAGAGTTAATGGTGTTTCAGCCATAAGTAATCCATTTTTAGCTGCTAAAATTTGATGAACACCATGACCGAGTTCATGAGCTAAAGTCATTACATCTCTAATTTTACCTTGATAATTTACTAAAATATATGGATGAAGAGATGGAACTGAAGGATGAGCAAAAGCGCCTGAAGCTTTTCCTTGACGAACTCTTGCGTCTATCCAACCGTTTTTAAAGAATAGCCCTGCAATATCACTCATTTCGGGATGGAAGGAAGCAAAGGAATCAAGAACAATATTTTTAGCTTTATCCCATTCTATAGATGTTTCAGATGTATGGGGTAGTGGTGCATTTCTATCCCACCAGTCTAGTTTACTTTTCCCGAATTCTTTTGCTTTCCATTTATAGTATCTATGAGTAAGTTGAGGCATAGCTTTGTCAACAGTATTAACCAAAGCGTCCACAACCTCATCTTCAACATCATTATCTAGATTTCTGGACGAAACTATGTTTTTAAAACCTCTTTTATTATCTTCAATGTATCTATCACGGGAAATTACATTTAAGATCATACTAAAAATTCGTTTATTTTTATCTAAAATATTAGACAATGATTTCCCAGCTATTTTTCTATTATTTGGATCAGAATCAGATAAAAGATTTAAAATTTCAGCTTCACTTAATTCTTTTTCTTTAAAAGGGAAACGTAGAGATGCTGATGTTTCGTCAAAAAGCCTTACCCAAGCAGACCTTCCAGTAGCAGATTTTTCTATCAATATTTCTTCTACTAAAGGGTCTAAAAGATAAGGGTTTCTTTTTCTTAAAACTGTTAGGTATGGCTTCCATTTATTTGATTTATTGTCACTCATCCAAGCGTTAATCGTCTTATCATCTACTTTTGACAATTCTAATGTAAAAAATATTAATGAGGAGAATATCTCAGTAAATTCGTCAGATACTGAAGAATTATATCTTGAAACTTCAGGGTTTTCCATATTGGTTGCAAATATAAGATTACTATGTGTTCCAACTCTATGAATGTTTTCACAAATTTCCTGATAAGTTTCTATACATAAAAGAAAGTCTGATGAATTTAAGTCTTTTATTTTACCTTTCCACTTATTTAAAAAATTATCAGATGATTTTTTGATTTTCTTCAAATCAGTCTTAATTTTAGGATCTTTAATATCTTTATAAATCTCTGAAAGATCCCAAACTGGTAAGGTGCAATTCATATCAGTCATCCTAAACTCAATTCCTCTAAAATTTTTATACTAAAAAACTTCTAACACACTTTATTATTTCTTCAGGGTCTTCTTCTGCAAGATAGTGACCAGTGTTAATACCATAACCCCGTAATTCAGCAGAACAATATTTCTTCCAAATAGAAAGTGGATTATACCATTGCTCTATTTTTCCTTTCTTACCCCACAAGATCATGGTTGGAATGTTAATTTGAAGTTTATTTTTTCTACTAATTTTGTCATCTTCAATGTCTATAGTAGCTGCTGCTCTATAGTCTTCACATATAGCTTCAATAGTTTCAGGGTTTTTTACACATTCAAGATAATCGCTTAATGCACTTGGTGCAAAAAAGTCTTTATCTTTTTTCTCTCTTGAAGTATGAGCAAAAAACCATTCCTCAGGAGCCCTTTGTATTACTGACTCAGGAATTGGATTTCTTTGAGCTAACCAAAACCAGTGATAATAGCCCATAGCAAAATCCATATTTGCTCTTTCAAAATGTTCAATAGTTGGGATGATATCTAACAAAATCATTTTTAAAATTTTATTTGGAAAGTCTAAAGCTAAACGATGAGCAATCCTTGCTCCTCTGTCATGAGCAATTAGATAAAAAGAGTTAAACTTTAATAAACTCATGAACTCGTTTATATCTTTTGCCATGTTGACTTTAGAATATTCTTCATGTTTTTCGGACAATTTAGGCTTAAATGATTTTCCATACCCTGGAATATCTGGACAAATTACAGTGTAATTATCAACTAAACTTGGAACTACTTTATGCCACATAACATGTGTTTGCGGATTACCGTGTAACATTAATAAAGGGGGACCAATTCCTGCTTTTCTATATCTAATAACTCCCCTTTTTGTTTGTAAAAAGGAAATGTCAATATCATTAAAAAAATCCATTTTTCTCTTATTCTTTTTGGCTTTCCAATTATTACAGGATTGTGATCATATTGGAGATATTTAATAAATATAAGGATTAGATTTATAAATACAATCAGTTACCTATACTTAATCTAAACTTGTTAGATAAATTGGTACTTTTTTTGTTTAATAAAAATTATGGTGACCTCGACAGGACTCGAACCTGTTACCTCAAGATTAGGAATCTTGCGCTCTATCCAGATGAGCTACGAGGCCAACATATATTGTTAATATCAGATAAATATCAATTATCAATAATAAGTTATTTAGTCTTTTTTAAAATTATTATGGCTCATAGCCTAAAATTTTAATATTGTAATTTATTTATAATCAATCAGGAAATTATCAAATGACTATAAATTTAGGACTAGAAGGTAAGGTTGCTGTTGTAACTGGTGCTGGTGGTGGAATTGGACGTGAGATTGCTTTAGCCCTAGCCAATGAAGGAGTATCAATTGTAGTTAATGATATTGGCGTATCTTTGACTGGTGAGGGGGGATCAGAATCACCTGCCCAAGAGACAAGTGGCCTTATAACACAAAAAGGTGGGAAAGCAGTTATAAGCAATGAAACAGTCTCCTCGTGGGATAGTGCTCAATTAATTATTAAAAAAGCAATAGATAGTTTTGGTAAAATTGATATTGTGGTAAATAATGCTGGTATATTAAGAGATACTATATTCCATAAAATGGATCCCTCCGACTGG
>Ga0129342_1001163_pt1 | contig 11722 bp, 20 predicted proteins | sample CPBDNA_5_FD_94426 | JGI IMG/M metagenome (GOLD analysis project Ga0129342, IMG submission 94426) | Freshwater to marine salinity gradient microbial communities from Chesapeake Bay, USA - CPBay_Sum_15_0.2_DNA | ecosystem: Environmental > Aquatic > Marine > Coastal | place: USA: Chesapeake Bay...
ATTAACCCAATTGAATAAAAATAATTCTTCATTTTTATCACCACCATCAACACCAAGAAAAAAAAAATTAGAAACACCATCTCCAAGTCCATTAGAAACAATTGGTATATCTAGTCCATTATCAAATATACCACCTGCTAAAAATGATTATCCTGAAAAACCTTGGTTAATGGAGGGTTATTCACCTTTAGTTAAAAAAAGAAAGAAATAAATTAATAATACTCTTAAAATAAATAATAAAAAATAATTATTTATTTTATATTTATAGTTATCATATTTTTTATACTTTCTTTCTACGTCTGGTCTTTCTCTTTCTTCTTTTTTGTTTTGTTTTTTTTCTCCCTCCGTTTGATTTTTTTTTATTCTTTAAAGTTTTAAGTTTATTCTTTAAATTTTCACTACTTTTATTTATTTTTTTCATACTTTCGCTTAATATTTTATCCAATTCTTTTCCATCTTCATCTCTTTCAAATGATTCTTTATTACTATACTTATTTACAGGTATAAATATATTCTCTTTCATTAAATCTTGAGGTGAAAGAGAGCGTGTAGTTGGTTTATTTGTTGGTTCGGAAGAATTTGAGTATTTATCAAAATCAAAATCAACGCTAATAGGTGAATTAGCTCTTGAATTTTTCCTAGTATTTTTGGAAGTATTTTTACTCATTATAATATATAAAAATAAATAAAAATAAATAAAAATAATTAAATATTAAAAATAATTAAACAAAAGGTAAATAACGCATAACAGCATTATCGTAAATAGAAACATTAAAATCATCATTATATCCTTGTACTTTAACAACATCACCATTATACAAATTATCACAACCATATTCATTGGTACAGCTACGACCATTATGCATAATAGGTAATTTAATAGCATTATTTTTATCATTCATAGTATAAAATTGCCATTTATCACGATTGGTAAATAATGGTCTTCCCATAAGAGGAAGTATAGTTTCATCATTATTATTTTTTTTTGTTAAAATACCCATTTGTCTATAATTGGTATCAATTGCTTGAGTACTAATGTTAATAGGAATGTTAGTTCCAACAGTAGTAGTAGGTAATGGTATTCCTCTAATATCATGACTTGGAACAAAGTAGCGATTATCTCGCAGAGGTGGTGAATAAGGATTTAAATAAACATCATTCGGTAAATTAGTATATCCATAATTTGGTCTTAAAAATGTATTAAAAAGTGAATTATGAATATGTGGATGGTTATGATTGTTTGAGTTGTTTGAGTTGTTTGAGTTGTTTGAGTTGTTAGAATTTAATGTCTTAAAATAATATATAACGTACAAAATTAAACCAAGCATAACAACAAATACAAAATTAGAGAAGCAAATAACTCCTGGAGGACATTTTCTAGCCATTTAATATATACATATATAATAAGATTTGTATATAGTAAGTTTATTATTTATTTTCTTTTTCTTCTAGCACCTCCAGTTGAACCATATGCTTCTTTAAAATCATATGCACCTAATATATTGGTATATTTGTCAGTAATTCTATTAGTAAAATTTTCTAATTTTTTAACATTATTTTTTGATTTTTTAACAATTTGTTCCATTCCAATCTTACTTAAACTTTCTTCTAAATTTTTTAATGCGCTGTTAACATCTTCTCCGGAATCATCAGTTTTTTCTTTTTCTAATTCTTCAAATCCTTCTTCTAATTCAACCATATCCAAATCTTCTTCAAAGTCATCAGCAGCATCATCAGCATCATCATCTACAATATCTTCTGATGTTGCTGTTGTTTCTTCTTTTGGTGGAATTTCAAGTGATATTTCTCCACCTTCACCATCATCTTGAATTTCAACTTTCAATTCTTCAACACTTCTTCTTCCAGCCATAGATTCTTGTGAACGACGACTAGCCATAATAACATTGTATAAATTTGTGCCTAAAATACCAGAACCAAGAACAACTATCATATTTTTAGTAAATAAACTAGCAAATAAAGAAAAAACTAAAAATAATGCAACAGAACGGTCATCTTTAACCATTAAATGACCAATAACTTGAGTAGTTGCTAAAAATACTAAAACATAAAGCAAATATTTATTTTGTAAAATCTTTTCAATTTTCATTATATACATAAGTAAGAATATATTTTACTTATCTATAAAAATAATTTAAAAAATTTTTAAACTAGATGTATCATATTTATATTTATCTTTCTTTCTTTGTCTTCTTTTTTCCTTAGCTTCTTTTTTAAGTTTTTCCATTTCTTTTTTTAATTTATAATATTTGACTTTTCTGTAATGTTCACTTCTAGGAGTTCTTCTTTTTGTTTGCATTCTTCTTTTAATTTTTCTACGTGTTTTTTTTCCAATATATTTTTCAATATTATAACCTCCTTTTTTATTTTTTTGCGTTATTTTTGACATATATATATTATTTAAATATTATTCTTTTTCATTTATGAAAAAATTAATTTTTTCTTCAATAGATTTAATTTTATTAGAAATTTCATCATAATCATTTTTAATTTTTCTAAATTTTGGAGATAAAGGGTCAGTTTCTTCAATCAAATCTCCTAAGTAATAATATAATTTTAAATAAGATTCCTTTTCTTTGATTTTCTGCTTTATAACAGAATCATAGAAGTTTTGATACTTTTGTAAAATACTATTATATTGATATTCTTTGTATTTTTGTAAATTACTAAAATTGTTCAAAATGGATAATTTACTTTCTTCTAGTAATGAGTTCAAATCAAAAATTTTTTTGTCTCTATTTGCAATATCATTAATTGTAATGTAATTAGATTCTTTTGATTCATTATTAAAATCTAAATTATTATCATTATCATCTAGATAATCATCTTGATAGTAATTTTCTTCATCTTCATGATTTTCTTCATCTTCATGTTTTTCTTCATCTTCATGATTTTCTTCATCTTCATGATTTTCTTCATCTTCATCAATATCATCTTTAAAATGCAATAAATCATCATCACTGTCAGTATCATCAAAAACTATGGAATTTGGATTATAAAATACATTTCTGTTTTGTAATTTATTATCAATATTATTTTCAATACTATTACTATCTTTTACTCTATATACCAATGTCATTATATATATAATTATATAAAAATTTACATTATTAAACATAATCCTTAAATATTGGATTATAATAATTTATTAAAGAATATAAAATCTAAATAATATATATTTTAGGGATGTCAAAAACAGTAGCTGAACCACTATTAGTAGAAGACGATAAACGCTTTGTTATGTTTCCAATACAAGAGCAAGATATATGGAATATGTATAAAAAACAAGTAGATTGTTTTTGGCGTGCAGAGGAAGTAGATTTATCAAAAGATTTAACACATTGGAATGGTCTAAATAAAGATGAAAAACATTTTATATCTATGATATTAGCTTTTTTTGCCGCAAGTGATGGAATTGTTTTAGAAAATCTAGGTATTCGTTTTATGAGTGAAGTACAATTATCAGAAGCAAGAGCATTTTATGGTTTTCAAATTGCTATGGAAAATATACATAGTCAAATGTATAGTCAATTAATTGAAACTTACATTAAAGATAGAGAAGAAAAGCATAATTTGTTTAATGCATTAGAAAAATTTGATTGTATTAAAAAAAAAGGTGATTGGGCAAAAAAATGGATAAATGACAATAGAAGTAGTTTTGCAACAAGATTAGTAGCATTTGCATGCGTAGAAGGTATATTCTTTTCAGGTGCATTTTGCAGTATTTTTTGGCTTAAAAAAAGAGGTTTAATGCCAGGATTAACATTTTCAAATGAATTAATTTCAAGAGATGAAGCATTGCATACTGAATTTGCAATTTTACTTTATAGCAAACTTCAAAAAAAAATAAATAAAAATAGAATTTATGAAATTATAAAAGAAGCAGTAGAAATAGAAAAGGAATTCATTTGTGAAGCATTACCTTGCCGATTGATAGGTATGAACTCAAACCTTATGAGTCAATATATAGAATTCGTTGCAGACCGTTTAAGTTTACAATTAGGATATGACAAAATATATAATACAGCGAATCCATTCGAATTTATGGAATTAATATCTGTTGAATCAAAAACCAACTTTTTTGAAAAACGTGTATCAGAGTACGCATTAGCAACAAAAACAAAAGATGATAATATATTTGATTTAAATGATGATTTTTAATTTATAAAGACATCCAATTATATTCTTCTTTTGTAGGTATTAAAAATACATTAACGTTATTATAGAAAGAAACTTTTTTATGAATTATAGTTCCTTCCATTTGTATAACAATTTCGTTTTTTAAATTACTTATGTTAGTATTTGACTTATTTTTATATGGAATATTCTCATCTTTTAATAAATTAACTTTATTGTTATTCAAAGAGCATTTTCTCCAATTCTGTTTATGACTTAATAAACTCCCTTTAAACATCTTATATTAATATTTAATTAATTATTTAAATAAATATTATTTAAATAAATATTATTTCAATTTTATAGTTTACTTCAGTTTACTTCATTTTATTCTGAAATCTTTTATTTTTATTATATTTTTTATTATGTCTGTATGTTTTTTTTACAACTTTTGTATTCTTTTTTATATGTTTTTTTGTATAATTTTTTTTATATTTTTTTGTAATACCTCCGTTTTGCTTCCACCATGAATCTTTAAAATTAGGTTTTGGAAAAGATCTTTTATTTACTTCTTTATGTTTATCTGTATTATCTAAAAAAAAGCCTCCGGTTGCTCCATTTAAAACCTTAAGTAAATTATATAAATCATACGAAACTAACATATGCTATATATATATTAAATATTATTTATTTTCATAATGATTATAAATTAAAATACACCACCTCTCAAACGGAGTACTAAATGAAGTGTTGACTCCTTTTGTATATTATAATCAGATAATGTACGACCATCTTCTAATTGCTTACCAGCAAAAATTAATCTTTGTTGGTCTGGTGGAATTCCTTCTTTTTCTTGGATTTTATTTTTAATATTATCAATTGTATCAGATGATTCTACATCTAATGTAATAGTTTTTCCAGTTAAAGTCTTTACGAATATTTGCATTATAATATATATAATTATATTTTTTTAATACATTTTATAAATTAAATTTTGTTATTTTTATTCTTAATAAATAACATGGTTGATGATTACTTAACAAAACAAATAATAACATACATGGGAAATAAAAGAAAATTTATAAATATATTAGATGAAATTTTAAGTAATATTGAAAAAAAGACGAAAAAAAAATTAAATATAGGTGAGGGGTTTTCTGGTTCAGGGGTATTATCTAGATTATTTAAAAAACGTGCTAAAAATTTATATGTAAACGATATTGCCGGTTATAGTAATACTTTAAATAAATGTTATTTAACAACATTAACAAATAGAGAAAAAAATATTTTAAAAAAACATGTAGAAAATGCAAATATTTGTGCAGATGATAATAATTACAAGTATGAACCATGGATATCTAAGCATTGGTGTATTAATAATAATAATAATAGAATGTATTTTACTAAAGAAAATGGAATAAGAATAGATAAATATAGGAATTATATTGAAAATATGGATGAAAAATATAAACATTTTTTATTAGCACAATTATTAGTTAAGTGCTCTATTCATAATAATACAAATGGACAATTTTCTGCATATTATAAAGATGATTATGGAGGTAAAAATAATGTAGATATCAAACGAATAACAAAAAAAATAGAACTAGAAATGCCAATATTAGATGACAATAAATGCAATGTATTTATATCAAAAGAAAATACAAATGATTGGATAAAAAATATTCCAAAACTGGATATTGTATATTATGACCCACCATATAATAAACATCCATACAGTATTTACTACTTTTTATTAGACATAATAAATAATTGGGATAAAAGTATTGAAATTCCAAATACTTATAGAGGTCAACCAAAAGATTGGTTTAAATCAGATTATAATAGTAGAAATAAAGCAAAAGATGGTTTAATAAATTTATTGGAAAATACAAAATCTACTTATATAATTTTGTCGTACAATAACGGAGGAATAATACCTATAAGTACTATTGATAATATACTTAATTCGTTTGGTAAAGTAGATAAAATACCTATTAATCATAATGTTTATAATCGTTTAAAAGGTATAAGCGATTACAAAAGAACAAGCGAAAAAAAAGAAATCAAAGAATTTTTATGGATTTTAGAAAAAAATGAAATAAATTAATTGAAATAATTGACGATTTTATTTTTAAAAGAATATAAATTAAATATCATTAATATTGATAAAAATGATATAGTTGCATAAGAAATATATAACCATCTTGTATCTAGATTGTTTTTTTTCTTTTCTTTTGTTGTTAAATCAATTAATAAATAATTAATGTAAATTGAAATTCCTAAAAATAATAAATGACATGCATAAACTACAATTTTTTTAAGAGGAGTATGTACTCTTAGAGAATAACCTTGTAAACCCAATGCAATCGTTAAAAATAAACCAACATTTCTTAATGATGTATGATATAGCATTAAAAACTTCTCATTGTCGCTCATATATATTTAATTAAATAATTTATTTTTTTCTATTGTAATAGTTGTTTTTCCAATTTCTCTCAAAAATAAAAAATTTATAAAATTTTTATAATTTTTACATATAAACTTAATTAACCTTCTATTATTAATTATTCTTACAAAGAACTTTTTAAAAATAGTTGAGAGAAGAATTAAATCTTTATTAACTTCTAATAAATATTTAATCGTATTTTTATTAAAATCATATATTTTACCATCTCTTATTGAAGTATTATATCCATATGTTGAGTAAAATACACATTTCATAAATTAAATATTTATTTTTTTTTACATTTAATTATACTATTACTTGGTTGGATAGTATTTTGAATTCTTCCTCTTTCATTAGTATTTGACTTTGGTATTTCATTTGAAGTGAAATTACCAGAAAATGTTGAAGCAGTATTATTAATAAATTTTGGCATTTATATATATTTATTAATATTATTTCGTCCTTTCTTTACATTTTTCAATTATTTGAAAATTTTTTTGTTTCATAAAATTTAATTCTTTAATATTCACTATTTTAGTTCCCTTTCTTGAAATTTTAATAGGAACCCATTTTTTAAACCGATGATTATACACACATTCTATATTTAAAGATTTATCTAAATTAACAAAACGGTCTTCATCTATATTTTCAAATTCATTTTCACTATCACTTTCCTCTAGTTTATCTAAATTTTCATTTTCTTTTATATATCTAAATAATGTATTCATATAAATACTTGTTTTATAATCAGGTATACATGCAATATCAACAAAATAATTAAATGAACCATTATGGAAACAATATAAATGATATATATCATTTTGCACATCAGCTTTAACTTTAAATATTGCTTTTACAGAATTGCTATAAATATCATAATTCCCAGGAGTATACGGATAATTTTCATATGTATTTTTTGTAATGTATTGTATATATTTTATTTTACATGGATATAGTTCTATATTTTGAAACAAATCGTTTTTATTTTTGAAAAATAATCCCAACCCAATTATTGGCTGTTTATTCGTTAATGGATTTATTTGAATTTCATTTTCAAATATATAGTCAAATAAAACCATCTTTTTTGAAAAATGTTCATTCACTAAATCTTTACCCTTGTAATAACATATATTTTCTACATATATAATTGGATTATTTCTATAATGAAATAAAGTCCCATACAATACTGTTCCACTACACAAAGAGGAATCAAAAATACTTAATATTTTACAGATTTTATATATTTTACCTTTTGCTAAATAACAACACAATGCAACATATTCTTCATTATAATATGTAAACCATAAATAACATTTTATTCCTTGAGGTATTGCCATTATATAATCATAACTATTAACCTTCATATCTGATATATTCATATATGAATGTTCTACATTTGGAAAACGATTTATTATTTCATCTAATTTGATTTCATCCATTAATTTTAATAAAATTATATCTTTATATGTTTTTATTATAATCACTTATTCATCTCATTTAAAAAGTTCTTTAGCTCATCTTTCATATTTTGCTCTGGTAAATCATTAATAGAAGTAGTATCATTATTGTTGTTTTCTTCTAATATTTTACCTATTCCAATATCTTTCTCGTGATTTATTATTTTATACATATTCTCATATCTTTCACGTGGATTATCTAATAAATCTTTTAATTTTGGCAATGTTAAATTTGATTTTAAAAATACGAAAAAATAATGCATTAAAACAATTATTAAAACAGATAATACTATAATTTGTATAATTTCATATAATTTTGTCATTATAATATTTTATAATAAAAAAAATATTTCATATACGCATTATAATTAAAAAAATATTTACCATTATAATAATCTAAATTATAATAAATTACAATAAATCTAAAAAGCTACTCATATCCTCTTTTATTGAAAAATTATCCATATCTGCAGCACTATAAGCTGCATATGTTTCAAATAGCATAAAATACATATCTACTAATAATCCATTTTCATAAGTTAAAACTAATCTTAATGGACTTTTTTCTCGTAATTTATAATAATACAATTTTAATTCACGTTTTATATTATTTATTGATACATGCGAAACTATATTTTGCTGTTTTTTTATAATTGTTTTATCTATCAATAAATTTATATTATTAATATAATTCTCACTTCTCTCAATATTTCCATCCATCAGTTTTAATTTATATAGTCTATTATTTTCAATTAAATATATCCCCTCGTCGCTATATATTTCTATTTGATTTCTTTCTTCTTTATTGCATTTATTTAAATTATTAAAATTAATATTTTGATAATTAAAATGTTCTAAATATATTCTCATAATTTAATATATTTGAAACTATTTAAACCCATTATCTATTTATATTTATGGTAAAAATTATTATTATTGAAAAAAATTCAAATTTAAAAGAAACTGAAAGCACAGAAGATAATATTTATAAAAAATGCGGTTATACAAAAGAAACTAATTTTATTATTCATCATACATGGGAAGTTAAATTAGGTAGTATTTTATATAAAATATCATTCTTTGGAAAAAATGAAGGTAGAGCTAATAGTGAAAATAAGTATGACCTACCCCCACCTTTAGATAATGACCTATTTTTTGGCAAATGTGCATTAGTAAGATTAGACTCTAATGATAATATGTGTGATTTAAATATTGAAACATGGCATAAAATATATGAAAAATTATTTGGAGGATTTGAAAATTTAGAAAATACAATTGACGAAGATGATGATGAAGAAGATGAATTAGACAATATACCATCTAGTATGAAAACAAAAGATGGTTATTTGAAAGATAATTTTGTTATTGATGAGAATGAAGAAGTTGAAAATGATAATGATGATGATGATGAAGAAGAAGAAGAATTTAATGATGACAACGAAGATTCATTAGAGGATGATGAATTAATAGATGAATTAAATGACGATGATGATAATGAAGAAATTTTTAATGAAATCGGTTCAGAACTTAGTGAAGAAGCATATTTATATAGTGACGAAGATTAGTATTTTGCTACAATATTTTATTATTAATTAAAATTGATTTAAATATCTATTTCTAGAATATATATTTAAAATGAAAAAAATTAGTGAACCTGCAGCTTTCAGAGAAAATGTTAAAAATGAATTATATAAATTAATATTTGAAAATGAAAAATATGCTTTAAATTTAGAAAAGGGTATATATAATTATTCTATTAAAGAAGCTGATATTAAAAAAGTTTTAAAAAAATGGTCAAATCCTTACTTTGTTCAAATTTATATTGATAAATTTCGCTCAATATGGATTAATTTAAAAAATGATGATGTAAAAAATAATATAAAAAAACAAATTGAAGAATATGAATTACAACCTCATAAAATTGCATTTATGACACATCAAGAACTTAATCCAAAAAAATGGGAAGCTTTAATAGAACAAAAGATTAAAAGAGATAAAGCTAAATATGAAACTAAAATACAAGCTGCTACTGATATATTTAAGTGCAGAAAATGCAAATCAAATGAATGCACATATTACCAAATGCAAACACGTTCTGCTGATGAACCTATGACAACATTTGTATCATGTATTAATTGTGGCAATAGATGGAAATGCTAAAAAAATAGAAAATAATAATATTATTTTTATTCAATTTATTTTAAATCGTAAGATTTTTTTTTATTTTCTGAAAAGACATTTTTATATACCCATTCTGGAATATAATAATCTGGTAATTTTTCTTCATCTAGTTTATGATAAATTAATTCATTCATTTTTTTGTTATTAATCATTTTTTTGTATTTTTCTTTTTTATAATTAATATTTAATTTTCGTAAATGTCCAAAATAACTATATTTAAATTTAAAACTTATTACGTAATTTAATAATAACCAACATAATATTAATAATAATTGTATCATTTTTATAAAAAATTAAAAAATAATTATATATTCAATTTTTTATTATTTTAAAAAGATTCTAATAATTCTAAATCTGATATATTCCAATATTCACTTTTACCACCAGGTATTGGTCTCCTTATTATAAAAGGAATCTTCTTTTCTTTTAACTCTTGTAAAGCAATATAGTATCCATCTATTATATTTTCACTTGTTTTTACAAATATATTTGCACCAGAATTAATTTGTTTTGTTCTAACACCTAAAATTCTTGCTATTTCATATTTTGTCATTATTGGAACAGTTCTATGGAATGGGTCTATTATATTATTATTTTCATCCCTAATTACTTTTGACATTGCAACTACTTCATCATAATTATGTGTATAATAATCACTGTAATATTCATCAATAATTTTCTTTTTTTGTTCTTCATCAAATTTTTGATTCTTTTCTTCATTTTCATCATCATCATCTTCATCATCATCTTCATATTCATCTTCATCATCATTAATATTTATTAACTCATTTTTTAAACTGTCCTCATCATTTTCATTATCAATATTATTTTCTTCTTCATTATCTTCTTCAAAATTATCAATTGATTCATCATCACTTACACTATCATCATCTAAAGATATTTCATCTTCTTCTTCATTTTCATTTAAAATCTCATTATCACTATATTCCGAATCACTCATAGTTATATATTATATAAATCATATTTTTATATTTCAATTTTACAATTAATTATATTTATCAGTTTTTATTTTTCTTTGTTTTATTTTTTTTCATTTTTTTTACATCCCTTTTTAAGTTTTTTACTTTTCTTACCCTTCTTGATATTATTTTTTTTGATTTTTTTGTTAGTTTTGTTTTTAATTTTTTTAAAGTTCTTTTCTTTAAATATTTTATATTTTTACGAGTTCTTATTTTACCACCATGTGTTTGCGGTTGTGTTTGTTGTTTATGTTCATCATAATATTCTAATTCATTAAATGTATGTTTTATATCTCCAATTACATTTGAAAAACCAAATTTTGCAATACTAGTGTTAAAACTATTTATCGCTGTGTTAAACATAACTGTATCATATGATTTAAAATCATCTTTTAATTTAGATTGTGGGTTAAGTTTAGAATATTTATGAATAATATATCCTATAAAATTAATATTTGTTTTACCACCATCTAATTTTGTAAATTCAATATTTTGAATGATTGCCTCATAAAGTGGTTTAA
>Ga0129342_1001165_pt1 | contig 11707 bp, 7 predicted proteins | sample CPBDNA_5_FD_94426 | JGI IMG/M metagenome (GOLD analysis project Ga0129342, IMG submission 94426) | Freshwater to marine salinity gradient microbial communities from Chesapeake Bay, USA - CPBay_Sum_15_0.2_DNA | ecosystem: Environmental > Aquatic > Marine > Coastal | place: USA: Chesapeake Bay...
CACTTAGTTTCATCTTTTTATTTTTATCTTGTGCATTCTTTTTTGTACCTCCTTTTTTTCCTATTTTTCCTCTTTTTCCTCTTTTTACACTTTTGTTCTTTTTTTTATAGTTAACTTTCTTTTTTGTACCACCAAATCTCTTTTTATTCCTTTTTGTACCTCCTTTTCTACTTTTTATATATATATTAACATGTTTATTAATAACATTTTTTATTAATACATTATCATTCTTTTCATCTAATTCATTTAAAATTACATTCATTATTTCTATTCTAACTGGGTTTTCTATTTTCTTTTCATTATTTATCGTTACAAAAGCTGCATATTCTGCTTCACTCTTATTTTCTATAGGTTCACTCTTATTTTCTATAATTTGTCCTATTCTATAACCATTATAGGTATTATATAATACATAAATTATAAGTCTTTTATTTAAATTATTTAAATTTGTATATTTAATTGTATTATCTGCTTGTTTCACACTAATATTTTTAGTAATTAATTCTTCAATTAAATTAATATTATTTTCTATATTTATTTTAATTTCATTTATATGTTTATTTATTTTATCCTTTATATTTTTTTTTGTTGCATTTTCTTCAATTTTAAATATTGGTACTAAACTATTCACAATAGTGTCTTTGGAATTATTTGAAATTTGTTTCGATATTAATATTTCTCTGAATTTATTATCATCTAATTTAAAAACAATTTCATTATCATTTTGTTTATAGTTAAGAAAAGGGATTTTTAAATATTTATTATCTTTATTTTTTAATTGATTTAAAGATGTAGTCGTTATTTCTGTTGATTCACTTGATTTTTTTTTATTAAATAATTTATTACTTTTTTTAAGATAGTCAAGTTGGTTATTATTAGTGGTATTTTTAGTAGGTGTAGTTGGAGGTGTAGGTGGTGGTGTAGGTGTATTTGTAGGTATTATACTTTTACTAATATTATTTTTATTATTAGATTTATCAACAGTAGGTTGAATTGTAGGTGGAGGTGTAGTTGTAGGTGGAGGTGTAGTTGTAGGTGGAGGTGTAGTTGTAGGTGGAGGTGTAGTTGTAGTTGTACTTGTAGGTGTAGGTGTAGGTGTAGGTGTAGTAGATGTAGTTGTAGCAGCAGCATCTTCTTTAGTTTTTTTACTAGCTAAACTTTCATTATTAACATTAAAATCCATTTTTTCACTATTATCGTTATTATTATTTATATTTGCAATTATTTGTTCAATAATGTCTTTATAAGGATATCTTTTTGTCCAAGTTTTAACATCACGAATTATAAACTTAGATGTATACTTTTCATCTGTATTTTTGCCATCTGTATTTTTGCCATCTGTATTTTTGCCATCTGTATTTTTGCCATCTGTATTTTTGCCATCTGTATTTTCTTTTTTTAAATCAAGTGATATACTAATTCCAATTTGATTTTCTTCCTGTATATTGTAAATATCTGCTTTTTCACTTTTATTACTTAATTCATTTATTAAGATATATCTCTCTGCTTTTGATTTATTAATAGATTCAAAATATTTTATTTTCGGAATACTTTCTGGAAAAAGTTTATCACTATTAAAATCTTTAAATTCTAGAATAAAATTTAAAATATGTTCTCCTTTTCCTGCTTTTTTATTCTTTTTAGATTCTCCAAGTTCTTCAGGTTCTTTTTTTTTAAAAATTATTTCAATATCGGACGTTTTACTTGATTTAGTACCTTTTTCTTGTTCTACTTTATCCGTAATTCTTTCTATCTCTTTTTTAGCTTTATTTTCCTCTTTTAAAGTTATTGCTGCATCTTTTACAGGTGTAATAACATCATATGTATCAAATATATTAGGCTTAGTAAACGGATTACCACCACCACTAAAATCACCACTAAAACCACCACTCATTGCAGTTTGTAAAAATTTATTTGAAATATCTCGTATTGGTTGTAAATTATTATCAATTATAATTTTATTTAATTTTTTTTCATCACCTATTGTGTTTTGTAAATTTCTATAAAATAATACTAAATATATTTGTAAATCTTTTATTGTATCTATTTTCTCTTCCTTAGATAATTTTTTAACAGGTTTTGAAGAAAAGAATTTATCAAAATTCTCAATTAATTGATTAAAAATATTTTCAAAATCTTTCTTATCCATAGCTAGAAAATTAATATTATCTTCACTTTCTTTATTTCCACCTTCTTGATTTTCTATAAGAGCATTTGATGAATTTTCAATCAAATTATTACCTTCATTATATATTTTACTAATAAATTCATCTTTAAATTTTTCAAGTTGTTCTTTTGATATTATATTTTTGTTAAATATTGTCATAAGCTCATAAAAAGTTTTATATTTTTGAACAACTTCTTCATCTGTTGCTTTTAAAATAGATATTAATAATTGTTGTTTATCTTTAGAATTAATAATTTTATCATACCCTTGTTCATCTAAATTATTATAAAAATCCATTCCAAGTTTCATATCTTCAACTATATCAAAAATCTTTATTGCCTCTTTAAAATACTCATCATTATTAGAACTATTGAACTGTTTAGCAATAGATTTTCCAAATTCTATTTTTGATAGTATATTTATTTTTTGTATTGTTTTATAATTATTTTTAAAATATTGAATATAGCTTTTGATGACTTCAATTTGTGCTTTTTTAAATTCTTCACTAGCTTCATTAAAATCTTTTTCTTCATAAAGTTTTGTAAAAGCATCTATAATCCATCTATGTCTAGTATCATTATTATTTGTTTTATTTATATCTCTAAAGTTATTACTAATAATTAGGTTAAACAAATATAATGCATGTTCACTTTCGTAATTAATCGCAATTTCTAATAATTTATTCAAAATACATTTTTCATTAAAAAATAAATATAAATTTGCTATTTTGAAATTTCCATTATTAAATATACAATAATACAAAAATGCAAGTGCTCTTTTAAAATGTTTTACTTTTTCACTATCGTTGTCATCAGGAGGATTATAAAGTAATGTTTGTAAAATAGTTTCATTTCTTTTATTAACAAATAAATATTCTATTGCATTACCACCAGTTTGTCCTAATAATTTTTGTCTAGCTTCATTTATTTCTTGAAATTTTGCTGTTGATTCGTCTGAATTTTTATTTTTATCAGGATGATATGTAAATGAAAGTTTTCTAAAAGCTTTATTAATATCTTCATCACGTACACCTGGTTTTAATCCTAATATTTCGTAGTATTTATTTTTGTCTTCTTTACTATTGTTATCTAAACTTACATTTTCATTTGATATTATTTGATTATTACCAACAATTACAACTTCAGAACTATTATTTTTTCCCCAAATTAATTTACAAACAGTTTCAATGAATATTGTTTGTAGTGATCCTATTTCTCCCTTGTCATTTTTCTTTTTTTCATAATTCAACTCTTTGTCATTTATATTTTTTATATTTTCATCCCTCCAAACATCTAATGTAAAATGAGGATAAATAATATATTCTAACATATCTAACTTATTTTTAAATAATTTATGGAATGGTGTATCACAATCTTTATTTTTAGATAAAAGCATTTTACATATATGTTCATTGGCATATTTATATGAACCACCAACCCCTCCTTTACCGCCATCAGTATGATAATTTATAGATTTATAAAAATTATTTTTAACTAAATCATCATCAGAAGCCATATGCATGAGATTATTATAATTTTTATCTTTTATTAAAAAATTAAAGTATGGTTTATGTTCATTATTGCATTTTTCATATTCATTTTCTTTTATACTCATTGATTTTTCTGAACTATCCCATAAAATGGCGGCTTTAAATTTATATCCACGAAATAATCCATCTTTTAAATTAAGTTCACCAATATCTCCACCAATATTTGCTTTATTAACTAAATTAGTAAGAATTCCAATATTGTCAAATGTATCTTCTTTGAATACATTATTATCACTACTATTTAGATAATCTTTAAAGCTTTTATATCTATCTTTTTCAGTATCAGATACATTACCATTTAAAGATTTATTTAAAGCGTTTATAATATCATCTTTATTTAAATTACCATTTTTATCAGGAACATTTTCTAATTTTAACTCATGTTTATGGAATTGTGTCATATAAGATTTACCACCTATCATTATTTTTTTTTTAAATGTTTTAGCACGAAGATTTTTACCACCCTTTCTTTTTTTACTAAAATTATTTTTATTTTTTTTTAGGTTTTTTTTATTCTTCTTATTTTTGTAATTTTTGGCACTTTGTTTTTTTGATTTATATAATTTTTTTATTTTATTTCTAGATAAATTCATGTCTTATATACATAAATAGATATATTATTTGATATTTATAAGTAAATATAAGTAAATATAAGTAAAGTATTTTCTATTATAATATATATAATAATGAGTGGTTTATATTTAGAATGTCAACCTACAGGTGGTGATGGTACAGTAATAGAAGTAAAATCAAAAGATTTTAATTTTTCAAGAACAAGTGCAAAAAAAAGTCAAGATTTTAGTTATATACTATTAGGATTTACTATTTTTGCAGTAATAGGTTATGGTATTGGTTCAGCATTTGGAAAAAGTAAAGTGAATTCAGAATAAAAGATATTAACATTAGTAATATTATAAAATTAGTAATGTTATAAATTAAAGAGTAGTTTTATCTGTAATAGATGAAGCATTGTGTGTTGGTGGTGTAATACTAGCATATTTAGGTTGTTTTTTTGGACCACTGGTTAATGGTAATAATTCATCAACCATTTCTTCTTCTAAAGATTTTTCAGGAGAAAGAAATTTGATGTTTCTAGGTTTAGTTAAAGGTGGTAAATATCCGCTCATTGGTGGAACACCAACGCTCAAAGTAGTTCTTCTAACAAGTTCATAACCAAATAATATACCTAAAATAACAACTAGAGGATTTTTAGTGCATACAAGTGATAATACAAATAATATGACTAAAATAGTACCAAAAGGTGAACTAATAATTTCATTAACATTATTAGGTAATTCAAAATCAATAAGTAAATAAATAATGAATATAACAATTAATACTAAATTAAGCATTGTTGGATTTTTAATAGAGTTTTTAATATTTTCAACAATTTTCATATATGTTATAATAATATTTTTTAATTTTAAAATTGAAAATATGTAAAAATAAATTAATAAATAAAAACATGGATATATACCTAGGACAAAAAGGATATACAATTTCTAAATCAATAATACCAATTGAACAAGAAGAAAAAATAAGAAATGAATTAATGGTAAAAGCTTATATTCCTAAATCAGTAATTCAAAGCTATCCCTTTCCAATTTATCGTGAAAGTAAAAATAAATTTTATTTACCCAGATTTTATGGAATAGACCATTTTTTGAAAGACCCGCCTTTAAAAATAAAAAGAGGTGAAGAAATAAATTTAAATTTTAATGGAAAATTACGTGATTATCAAGAAAGAATAGTTAATAAATATGTAGATTACGTAAAAGATGAGGGTGGTGGTTTACTAGAAATAGATACAGGAATGGGTAAAACAATAATGGCTTTAAATATCATAAGCAGATTAAATGTAAAAACATTAATAATAGTTCACAAAGAATTTTTAGTAGACCAATGGATAGAAAGAATACAAGAATTTTTACCGGAAGCATCAATAGGAAAAATTCAAGGAAAAAAAATAGATATAGAAGGTAAATCAATAGTAATCGGTATGTTGCAATCATTATCTATGAAATCATATGAACAAAGTACATTTGAGAGTTTTGGATTTACAGTAATAGATGAGGTTCATCATTTAGGGGCAGAAGTATTTTGCCAAGCTTTATTTAAAATAGTAACAAGATATGTATTAGGTTTGAGTGCAACTATGGATAGAAAAGATGGTCTGACTAAAGTATTTAAAATGTTTATAGGAGATATAATACATAAAGAAAAAAGGGATACATCAAATGCAAATGTAATAGTAAAGGCATATGATTATAAAAATGATGACGAAGAATTTAATGAAATAAAATATGATTTTCGTGGTAATCCTCAATATAGTACTATGATTTCTAAGCTATGTGATTGTGATGATAGAAGTGAATTTATAATAAAATTAATAAAAGATGAATTAAAAATAAATGATAACAAACATATAATAGTATTAGGTCATAATAAATCATTGCTAAATTATTTGTATAATGCGATAGATAGTAGAAATATATCTTCAGTTGGTTATTATGTTGGTGGAATGAAAAAAGAAGAATTAAAAGAAAGTGAATCAAAAAAAGTAATAATTGCAACATATTCAATGGCGAGTGAAGGTCTTGATATAAAAAGTTTAAATACGTTAGTAATGGCAACACCAAAAACAGATATAGTTCAAAGTGTTGGACGTATATTAAGAAGTGAGCACGGTTCACCTACTGTAATTGATGTCGTTGATAAGCACGATTTATTTGTAAAACAGTATTATAAAAGAAGAGCATTTTATAAAAAACAAAATTATAAAATAATCCGAAATTTAAAAACAAATAAAGAAGATGAAAATGAAGAAGATAAAATAAGAAATCCATTACAAGGAAAATGTTTTATAAATATAACAAATCTAGAAATATAAAAATCTATAGAATAATTATATGATGAAATGGTTAAACGATGTTTATTTAGAAACAACTGACCCAAAGAGTAGTTATACAAGATTAATGTCAAGTGATGTTTTATTTTCAGTTGTAATACACTCAATTGGATACGTATTAATAATATATATATTACAAAAATCATTAAACATTTTTGAAAAAATGAATTTATTAAATTTATTTTTATTTTTATTAGTAGTCATGACATTAGGTTTTATAGCAAGGTTATGTCGTTCAAAATGTGTATTTGAATCATTTATGAGCAAAACGAAAAATAATGAAATATCCTTAGAAAAGACAAAAGAGTTAATGAATAATGCTTATTTTACTTGGTATTTTTTGTCTTAAATAATATAGAAATAATTGATTAATCATCATTTAGAATAATATCAGAAACAATACCATCAATATCATATTCTTTAATTGAATTATGAATAATATCATCTTTACACGTATAAGTAAATACTTTAACATTAAGTAAATTACAATTATGTACAAAATCTTTATTTAACATTGACCAATGAACACAAATGAAATTCAAATCTTTTAATATAGGTTTTAATTCATTATATTGTAAGCAATTCTGAGTTATAAATCCAAGTTTAAAATTATATGGTGATTCTTTAAAAATTTCTAAATGATATGTATTAAAACTAGCAATATATAAATTATCTAGTAAATCAATATGTTTTGGTACTAAATAATTATATAATTTATTTGATAAATATGTATCTCCTTTTAAATCTAAATATAATGGTATTTCTTTAACATTAATATTTTGAATAACATTATCAATGGTAGGGACATAATCAGGTAAATCTTCCAAATCAATATCTTTTATAAACTTATTTTCAATATATAAATCATGGTAAACTACAATTTCTCCAGATTTACATAATTGAATATCAAGTTCTATCATATTAAATTTTTTTTCAATTGCATTTTTAAAAGATTCAATTGTATTTTGTAGTTTTTTATTATACCAATATCCTCTATGAGCAATTTTTAAATATTTTTTATTGTGAAAATATGATAAAACTGAAAAAAAAGAAAGAAAATGCATCATTTAATATTAATAGATATAAAATATTAAATTGTATTACCAATGCTCTACATTAAAAACATTTTATTAAATCTTTTCCTATTATGACTGATTCTAGCATGTAATTGATTACCTTTTCTTAAATCATGTTCTTTTAAACTATTAATATTTTCCTTGTATAAACCTTCAAATGTCAAAATATTTAACATAAAATGATTATCTTTTTTTTCACAATTATAATTGACATTATATAAGGTAGAAATTCCATCGTTATCTTCTTTCAATGTTCTTGTAACTGCAACTGGGTCATATTTTTTAATATAACTATCAAAAATATGCAAAATATTATGATTTCCTATTTCAAAAAAATTACTTCTATCTATATGTAATTCGTTTTTGGTGCATCTATTTTGTAAAACATTATCTTCCATTCCCCAACCAAAAAAATTAGGGAAACCATTAATTTTTTCAAAATCTTCTGCATTAATAGATACTATTCCACCCAATGCATAATTAAATCCGTAAAAATGCTTAACATTATTTTTACCAGTAGGGTAATTTATAATATTTTCTTTGTAAGGCATAGTATCTATATCATGAAAAACTAATGTAATATTTTTATAATTATCAGGATATTTATTCTTTATAAATGTAAATCCAATATTCTTTGTTGCACCACGATTAAATTCTCTATTATCACATTGATGGCAAAAATATATTTCATAATGATACTTTACATCTTTTAATATTTTTTGAATGTAATATAAAAAAAACTCTTTATGTTGTTCTCTATTTCTATAAGGTATAATAAATATAACTTCAGGAAACATAATTAATATAAATATAATTTATTTGTATTTATTCATTATTGATTTTGGAATTAATGTTATTTCTAGATTTTCTAATTTTTTAAAACATTTATTTATGGTGACTTCACTTATTTCGGTTGTAGTGTGAACGTCTTTCTTTGAAATATTCACATTACATTTTTGAGAAACATAAAATATTATTCCAGCAGCAATTGAATGTGGTGTATTTTCAGGAATATAATTTTTAGTTTCTATTATTTTAGCAATAAATTGGCATAATTTTGTTAATTCTTTATTTATATTTAATTTACTACAATATCTTTCAATAAATGATTCTGGATTTGTTTTTCCAAAATCTGTTTTTTCATCATTTGTTAAATTTTCTTCAATAACATTTATAATTGATAATGCATTTTTACAACCTTTTGTTGCTCCAGTATTATCTAAATTAAATATATTTGCAATTTCTTTAGGTGTACGTGGTGTTTTATTTATTCTAAATGCCACATAAATAGATGCAGCTATTATACCGTCTCTATTTATTCCTCTAAATGTTTTATGTTCTGATATTTTTTTATGATATCGGATAGCATCTTCTATTATATATTTAGAAATACCAGCGTTATTTGCCATCATGGTTATATGTTGAAATTCATCATATTGCGATTTTTCTTTATAGGGCATAGATTGCCATTCTGTATATCTTCGTATTTTTCTCATTTCATAACTGGCATTACTGCTATTTATTACTCTACAACCATATGATGATTCTAATAATAATGGATTAATAGGCATACCACATCTAGTGGGGTCACTCATTGAATTATCATCTACACCATAAAACCTCCATTCTGCACTATTATCAATTACATCTTTATATATTATTCCACAATCATTATTTGTGCAAGTCAAAAATCCTTCATCTGTAAAAGCTAAACTATGATTACAATTTTCACAAAATTCTCTTTCTCCACATTTACGATAAAGACATTCTATTTTAGATTTAGGATTTATTTCATTTTCAAATTGGTTCCATAAATGTTTTTTATTTATAGATGTACATTTCTTTTTTTTTGTTTTTTTGCCTTCCATTATTATATTTAATGAGTTGTTAAAATTTAAAGTCAATTTTATTGTAATTATATAATATATATGGGAAATATTCAATCAAATGTAGAAAAAACAGAAAATACTAAATTTAGTCTACTTAAAAAAATAGATATCATTGCAGCTCATTATATTACTACTTTAAATTTTAAAGAATTAATGTCTTTAACTGATAAAGATAAGTGTAAAAATATGGAAGTTTTTACTCGTAAACAGTTTGATAAAAACTTTAATTTTGTTGATATCCAACACATTAAGCAAAGACAAGAACAAGGATTAATAAAAAATTATCTAGATAATTCTGAAGTTATTGTTATTCCTAAAAATCAAGATTTAAAACCTAGACAATTAACAAAAAAAAATAGATTATGCGAGGGTATTGCAAAATTTTATATTAAATTATCACAAGTTTATAGTAGTATTGTTAAAACTTTGAATCCTATTTATGTTTCAGAAATAGACAATCTTGATATTTTTCAATTATATAATATTGGAATTAATGATGTAGATGATGTAGATGATGTAGATGATGTAGACGAATATGGTAATAAGAAAAAAGATTTAAAACAATTTGATAATTTATGCGATAAAAGAATTAGATTATTATTTCAAATTGTTGAAAAATATAATGAAGACCTTATTAAATACAATGATGAAGATAAACAAAATGGTGGTGATAAAGAACCAATTATAAATGAAAGTCCAATGATGATTAATAGTGAAAATAATGAAGCAAATAAATCTATGGAACAACAAATGGAACAACCTATATATGGTTCAATGCAAGAACCTATGAATGATTCTATACAACAACCTATGGAACAGCAAGAAACAGAAGAAATGAAAGATTCATTTAATGATAATTATGAACAAGATAATGAAGAAGATAATGAATTTGAAAATGATAATTATCAAGAAGAACAACAGGAAGAAATAGAATTAGAAGATACAACAAAACCTAACATATGTAAAATAAATGAAAATACTCCATCTTTATTTGATGAGGTTGGTATATCTGATTTAGAAGATTTATTCAAAGACAAATACGATTTTGAAAATAGTAAGTATATTATGAGTGAAGAATCTAAATTAAAATATAAAGATTTGGTGAAACAATTTCAAGAAACCTTTTCTGGAAAAGATTTAAATAAGTCTATTGTTAGTAATAATATTTTTCGTAATATTACAGATACGTTTGGTATTACTGAAAAAAGTAAAGAATTTGAAGCACAACGTTTCAAAGATATAAAATTAGTAGATTATAATAAAGAACTTGATAGTTGTAAATATGATATAAAATTTGATTATGAAAGTGATGAAACTAAATTATTATTTATAAAATATGCGGAACATATAAAAAAAATGTTAAACAATACAAGAAAATATTATAGAGATTTAAAAGATAATCTTAAAAAATTATTTGAATTTATTGAACATAAAAGTACTGGTGAAACATATCCTATAGTAAATAGAGAATTAAATGAAATAAAGTTAAATTCAATTGCTGATTCTACAAAAGTAATTATTACTGAGCTATATTTACAATGCAATAAAGATTTTATAGATGGATTAGAAATATATAAAAAAATCCTTTATACACAGCTTCTAAATAGAGATTTAAATAGAATTGCTAACTTAAATAAAGAGATGGAAAATACAATAACCAATAATAAAGAAGATGAAGAAAAAGAAGACCAAGAAAAAGAAGACCAAGAAAAAGAAGACCAAGAAAAAGAAGACCAAGAAAAAGAAGATGAAGAAAAAGAAGACCAAGAAAAAGAAGACCAAGAAAAAGAAGACCAAGAAAAAGAAGATGATATTAGAGTTAGTTCAGAAATAACTCAACCATCAAGTCAAGATAATTTTGAACAAGTAAATAAAGAAGAAACTAATTTTAACAATAGTAGCGAACAACCAATTCAAGAAAATACTGATATATCAAGTGAAAATATTAGAGATGAATCTAGTTATTTATCATCACAAGAACCAATACAAGAATCAATGCAAGAACCAATGCAAGAACCAATGCAACAACCAATGCAAGAACCAATGCAACAACCAATGCAAGAACCAATGCAACAACCAATGCAAGAACCAATGCAACAACCAATGCAAGAACCAATG
>Ga0129342_1001166_pt1 | contig 11703 bp, 8 predicted proteins | sample CPBDNA_5_FD_94426 | JGI IMG/M metagenome (GOLD analysis project Ga0129342, IMG submission 94426) | Freshwater to marine salinity gradient microbial communities from Chesapeake Bay, USA - CPBay_Sum_15_0.2_DNA | ecosystem: Environmental > Aquatic > Marine > Coastal | place: USA: Chesapeake Bay...
ACCAGAAGAAGGGACCTGAGTACTATTTGCAAGTGTTTGCCGTTGCACTCGGATACGGTATCTTCTATTTCCAAAACCGTCTTCTTAACTCCATGTGCTACAGTGCTCTCAGTGCATAAACGAATTGTATATGACGTTTAATTGAATAATAAATATATTATTTTCGTTCAAAACGATATGATAATTTACATATTATTATATAAATTATCAGTAATTATGGATATTCTTTATTATAGTAACTATTGTAAACATTCACAAAAAGTATTACAAACTTTAGTCAAAGGTGACATTGTTAGTAAAATTAGTTGTGTATGTATCGATAATCGCAAAAAAGACCCCACAACCAACCAGACATACATTTTTATGGAAAATGGTAGCAAAGTAATTATGCCTCCGACTCTGCATAGCGTACCCGCCTTATTATTAGTGAATGATCGTTACCGCATTATTTTTGGCGATGATATTACAAAACACTTTCACCCACAGTTAATTAATAAACCAGGTGCTTTATCACACGGTCAAGGAGAACCCACTGCATTTCAGCTGAACAAATCAAATGGGGGTACGAATATAGTGTCTGAATCGTTTACGTTTTATGATGCTCCTCATGAAGAATTAAGCGCAAAAGGAAAAGGACCTTCTAGACAAATGTATAATTATGTTACCACGGAGAATGACCTATTTTCAATTGAAACTCCTGACGATAATTATAAACCAGATAAGGTATCTGAACATGTGACAATAGATAATATACAACAACAAAGAATAGATGAATTACAAAATGTAAGTAATCAACAACCAAAAATGATTTAAATAATACATGTGTTTGTTACATATAATGACCGACAAGTCTACTGTACTACGTGCATTCAATAAGCACTTTTTTGAATTTATCGATGACATCGTGACCATTCTTCCTGAAGAACCCGAAATCAAGAAGGCAAAGACGTCTTTTGAAAGCGTTAAGAAGATGAACCCTACTATCATATGTAAAACATGGTTTAAATTGGTTTATTCACCATACAAAGAAGTGATTGACCAGGGGGATATTAGTTTCTTTTTTGAGAAAGATTACACCAGCGATCTGAATAGTGTTCCAAATGCCGCGGAAATCATGAGTATTATCGATAAGATTCGTATGCCTATCAAATCGATGGACGAGGTAAACAAAGGGCATTGTACCAAGTACATTCAGAATCTCAGCAAGTTGTCTACTGTCTATAACACTGCATAAATAAATAGAAATATATAAAGATAAATATGTATATAAAGTATGGATTCAACTCGCTATACTTTATATTTTGATGGATGTAGTAAAGGAAATCCCGGCAAATCTGGTGCGGGTTATGTTATTTACAAAAATGACGAAGAAATCATATCCAAATCGATTTATGTAGGTGATAAAGAGACAAATAATAAAGCAGAATACATGGGATTATTAGAAGGTCTTCGCTATGCTATTGAAAATCATATCGATCGTCTTCATGTAAAAGGCGATAGTATTTTGGCGATTAGACAAATGAAAGGCGAATACAAAGTGAAATCAGAGAATATATCGGCAATTTATCAAGAGGCACAACAATTATGCAAGCAATTCTCACAAATTACATTTGAACACGTTTACAGAAAAGATAATAAACGTGCGGATCAATTGGCGAATCTTGCACTTGATTCTTGAATAAATTATTTTATATGTATATATTATAAAATGGGAGGCGGTTTATTTGGAACACCACTCGCCCTGAATCCAAAATGCCTTGTCTTTGCTTTTGCAGTAATCAGTGTATATTATTTACCCAAACCACCTAGTCTTGCTCATAACATAGTGATGATTTTCTTGTTAGGAACAGCATCATATATTGCATTGGCTTGGTACGACGTGATTTATGATTGTAATGACCGTTTTAAACCTACATTACTCGGATGGTTATCCAAACCATTCAAACCAACAGAATATACTGAACAATACGATGAACTTCCTCTCAAGGCACAAAAAGTAATCCGCAATGTAGATATTGCAGTGCTGACTATCATTGCCGTTGCGTTTATTTACCCGTTTGTTGTGAAAAAGTAGATAACTGGAAATATATAACACCATGATTGAGTCTTATATATTTTTTAATAAATGAAATACGTCTTGTGGATGCTTATTAATCAAAAAATCAGACACATCTTTTTTACTGATTTTTGTTGTAATGCCATTCTTCTTTGGTTCAATATACTTATCTACATGTATTTGCTCCAAATATGAAAATAACTGTTCAGACCGAAAATAGACATCTTTTTTGAAAACATAATAATCCAAATAAGTTTGATGTAAATAATGCACAAATAATTTCCATATAGAATGAATTTTTTTCATATTATAACGTGACTTATAAATAAAAGGAAGCATTTTACTGTGTTTATTTATTTTTGCATAGCAAATATACGTATACAAATAGTACGGTTCAATATGACGTAAACGCCTGTATATGTTATATGATTCAGATACATATTTGCATCTGTTTCCATTCTGTGTATTCATAATCACCACTCCAGATATATTTTTCTCTTTGATATCATCTTGAATATAAGTGGTTTCTTGAAATAAGCGATTGTAATTTTCGGGAAAATAAATGAGTCCATGCAACGCATCAAACATATTCCATTTTTCATATATTTCCGGATTTATGGGAATGATTTTTTTGCCATGTACCTTATAGACACTCGTTAAATACAGTCTTCGCTCGCTATATGTGTGACTATATTTATTTGTTAATGTAAAATTGTAACAATGTTCCTTTGAAAAATTTTCCCAAAATGGTAATTTGGAAACATCTTTGCATGAATCATATTTCAATAATTTGCATAAAATATAAGATAGCGAATGTGTGCATGTTCCATCATACGGTACGATCATATTGTTATGTGTAGTGAATACCCATTTTTTAAAACGCGTATCATAAAATAGATGAATCAACAAACCGTCAATGTATTCGTTTACATAATACGAAGGACGAGAAACTATTTTTTCTTTCGAAAAAAACGCTTGAGGAGTTTCTATTTTAGGTGGAGAAAAACTAAGTAATGTTAATTCTGGATACGAAAATACAACAGAACGATATAGCAATATGTTTTCTTTGTGGTAACTAAGTAATTCTTTGTTATAATTTAATATTGAATATTGTGGTTCTGATTTACTTTCGTTTGTTGGTATAAGTTTTACATTCAAACAAGGCGTTCCAGATAAATTATAGTTTACTTCTATCGATTGCGATTCGTATTCTGTCATTTTCACGGTACATAATATATTACCATTACCTTAAATTATTTTTGAATGTTTTATTCATTATGCTTGAATATAATTTAGATGATTAATATATATTAATACAATAATGGAATTTATTAACAGTTTTATATCATCGAACAATGTTGCAATAGATGTTTCTCAAAAAGGTGGCGATAACCATGTCACCCTTGAATTGGGGGATATTATTGAAATTGTTTCACCATCTAACGATGAACTTCACGAAATGACATTTTTTATCACTTATATTGATTCACAAAAAATAGTTATTTTGAATGTTTCTACTGGTAATACTTATGAATTGAATAGTACTGAACAAGGTGGTTTTAGTGATGAGTCGATTATTGGTATTCATATTTTAAATAGAAGTGAAGAAAAAGGTTATGCTCGTCAAAACAATTTGTTACCTAAGACTTGGGTAGATATTCATTTTGGAGGAGAAATTCCCATCATTGTTACTGGTGAAATTACTGATTTGGAAGAAGATACTATCGAGATTACCACATATCCTGAAATCAAGAATATTTACATTGATTTCGCTTATCAAGGATTACCCCAAGATAGTCTTATTGACCGAATCGAGATTCGTAACAAGCCTGAAGTACTACAAAATATTAGTTCTTTGGTAGATGTACAAGACAAACTCAACGAAGACGAGAATATTACATTAGAAGAAATTAATGAACAGCAACAAGCGGACATGGAATTCACCCCAGAAGGCGAAACTATTATGACCATACCTACTGATAGTACCGTGGATGCTACATTCAAAGACAATTTGCGCGACATGTATTTGGATGCAAATGAAATTGTATTTGGTGAACAATTAGATACACTTACTCAAGTGGTTGAAGTACCTGAAAGTGAAAAAACGTACACAATTGAAGCTCAAGTAAATGATTTGATGGACCAATTCTTATCTACCATCCCTGACTACAAGAGAAATGATAAGGTACTATCCAATATTCATCGTCTCATCTTACGTTTCAAGGAGTTACGAACACAATTTTCTGAGTATGATGAAAACCACGATATTATTGGTAAAAAGGTCAATGGTCCTTTCCACAAACCTTTGGTAGAGAAAATTCACAGTCTTCGTTTGAAATTGAAATGGGTTCTACCTATTGTGCAAAATCGCAAGGTGATTTATTCTGACGAAAAAGATCCAGAGCAAGAAAGCGATATAGTTTTTCGTAATGCAGCCGCTTCAGTAAATCAAATCGAAGAAGTATTAACTGAGTTCCACAAGTCCAAAAGTGGCGGTATTGATCATAATTACAGTGTAACCTATAACAAAGTAGATGCAAACATGAAACCTTTTGAAGATCCCATGGACGATTCCAATTGCCTGGATTCCAAACAAGTTTTACAAGATTTAGAGGCGATTGTGGATAATCTGGGTATGTTTGAATCAAGTGTTGCAAATGTATCCAAATCTGGCAAGGATACTCGTTCTATTTTAGCTAGACGTAAATTCTTGCTTCAAAAATATTCCACTGGTTCCACTCAATTAGAACGAAACATCATGAAAACCGGTAAAAGTGTGTATTTTCGCACACCAATGACTCCTAGTGATACCATGTGTATTTCCTCTATCATGACTTTACCTGAACCTTTTATTCGAATGAGTGCTATGTATTTGCCTTCACAAAATATATTGAACAAGTCCGAACTTCATCAACATTATATTTATTTGTTTCGTATTTTGAGATCAAATTTAGATATTGTTCCCCGAGTGGTTAACGATTTGTCCAAAGAATTGGATTACGATACCCAAGAAGGTGCTAATCTGTTCACCAGTTTCAATGAATTCATTATTGATAATGATGAAGGAGAGTTCGACCAAGAACAAGAAAACAAATTCAAGAAGTTCTTAGAAGTGATTATTCCCAAGACTCGATCGATTTTGAAATTAGTTCGTAAAAATCTGAAATACAAGCTGTCATTTGTGGATGTCATCAAGCAATTGGAACCTTATGGAATCCATAGTGATGATATTACTTACACACAATATGTCGATATCCAACACATTGTTCAAGAACATATTGCAAAGTTGAAATCAGAAATGGAGACAAAACGCGGGCTTTATAATATCTTGCAGAAAGAAATGGGTTCAAAAACCGTTCAAAATCCAGTAAGTCAAATCATTCACAATAATGCAGATATTCTAGATGCATTCACCAAAGCATATTTCTCTATGCGTGAAAATGAACAGTCACCAATTAGTGAAAGTGAAATGATTTCAAAACTGTATTCTCAAGATGAAAATCAGTTATATCCCCGTTTGATTAGTTCACGTTTGACGTCTTTAATGGCTGAAACCAATTCTACCACATTGACCGAGATGTTATTGGCAAAAGAAACACAGTTGGCACTGGACGAAGACGAATACAAGATTCAGCCAGTAGACTGTACTCGCAAATACTTGGCGAAGAAATATGAATCTCTCGGACAATTGCAAAAAGATAACAATGTGGACAATTTGTACTACGATGAGCAATATGACGATAGTCCATACCATATTGCGGACAAATATAAGTCTAAGAAGGAGGAACTTGAACCAAAAGAATTCAAGGATTTTTTGATTGAAGCATTGATTCATAAACATGATTGCCCTCCTGATTATGCTGAAGAATTAGCTACTATTTTGATCAGTAAAAAGAAACCCGTATCAGAAGGCGAATATGCTATGTTGGATATTTTACCTGAGAAGCAAAGAAGTTTGGAGTTAAGTCAAATTAGCGAGGAAAATGATGAAAACGTAGACAACAGTCGTAAATTACTATATTACCGACGTGTGAAGAATACTTGGGTACGCGATGATTCCATTGAAGCCGAGGCGTTTTATGATACAAACACTCTCTTCTGTAATATCAACGCTAGTTGTTTCAAAAATACTCGTTCGAAAGTATGTGAAAACCAAGACGAAAGCACCATTCGTTTCAAAGAACACAATAAAAAGAGTATTTTGAACGAATTTGACCGCAGGTATCATGTTACTCGTGAGATGTTGATTCAAGAATTAGAAAAAGAAATTACTTATTTGTTGAAATACAACAAAAATATACAACACCTTCGCCAAGTTCAATTGTACAAAGCAAACAATCTGGCCGTTGAAATTGGTAACTTTGCTAAGAAGAATGACCTTATTGTTTCGCCCAGACTCGAATTACTGAACTGTATATTGGGACAAACTGATTTTGTGAAAAAACAAAATGATATCATGAGTTTCGCTTCTCAATATACCCGCAATCCTCTTGTAGAACAATTAGAAGAAGACCGGTATTGGTTATATTGCAAAGAAACCAATACAAAGTTACTACCTGTTACCATTTTTGAACTGGCAAAGACTTTTGTATCTGGTGAAAATTATAATGATAAGTTAGACCAACTATGTAATGACCATGGTAGAGAAGAAGGTGGCGATATTGTAGACAAACATAGTGGTTTCGTATTGCGAAAGAGTGATTTCCAAGAAGAAGAAGTGTTTGATGACAGTGGCTTCCGCATTACAACCCACTCCTTATTAGAAAAAGAGTTGGGTGACGTATATGCTTCTACAAAGGGTAAAAGTAGTCAAATACCTTTGTTTGAAAATGAGACCATGTCTGTTATTTACAACGTATTGGTCACTATTTCGGAACGCATACAAATACCCCATCAAGATATACAAGATTTTGTATTGCGTGTATCGAATGATTTGATTGAGAAAGTTGTCATTAGTGAACAGAAATACAAGCAAAGAGTTGAGAAAATGAATAAAGGAAAAGAGAAGAAGGTGAAAATGCCTAGCTATAAGAACTATAAAAATGAAACTATCATCATTGCGGTTGCCTGTTCGCTCATTGTAGCCATTCAAACGCAAATTCCTTCGTTCAAATCTAGCAAAACTTTCCCTGGTTGCATTCGCTCATTCACCGGTTATCCGTTGTTTGGTATTGAAGACAATGGGGCTGTGCAATATATTTCTTGTGTGATGTTCAAAATCAAGAGTACTATTGACCCATGGAGTTCGTTGCATGGATATAAATCCGCTGATAAGATTGTCCCTCGCGTCATGAAAATGATGGAATCAAAAGAATTCATTGATCGCCCAGATATTCAGAGTAAATTGGTAGAAAAACGTGAGTATTTGTTACTGCAACCAGATTATATTATTCCAGAAACTCACGCCATTAGTAAATGGGTTCACTTCTTACCCCCAGTGGTAAAATATACTCTGGATAAGTCCATTCAAAATGTAACCTCTGAGTTCAAGCAAGAACTTAATGCCCTGTTGAAATCTGGAAATGTCAAACAAAATCATTTCATCAACATTGTGAAGGGTAAAAATATGTATTATGGATATCATATTATCAACAAAATCAATGAATTGGTAAAAGACAAAGATATGTTGTTACTGACAGCGTCTTCCATGCCTTTCCTTGAAAACGCTTGTTGCAATATCGGATTAGTCAATCCAGTGAAATATTTCGAGAAAGAAGAACCATTGTTGTCCACTTATTTCCATTCTGTAAAGCAAAATGAAAGCGTGTTGAAACAAGTGTCATCTTTATCCCAAGCACGTTTCTTGTACCATAACGACTTCACTGGAATGCTTTACCCAATTGTCTCAAGCGGCAATTTAGAGGAAAATATATATTCTTTCATTATAAAACACTGCTTATATGATAGAGATGTATCTGTTCCTGAGAAATATAAGGCAATATGCGGCGAGAAACCCGAAGGTTACAATAAATCTTGGTCGTTGCCTGAAAAAATCGAATACTTGAAACGCAATGGAAAACAATATAATCAAACTGATTTGAAGGGATTATTAAATATTGTCAATGCTGAAAACATTATTCATGTTGACGCTCAAGAACCATATGAGTTGGTTGATGGCTTCCAAGATGTCCTGAACTATTTGGAAGAAAAGGATTCTTCTGTGATTCCTCAGAAATTACGCAAACTCTTATTTGATTTAGTTGATAATACACAACCAGGAAAGATGTATGTGGAAGAAAGTGAGAATCTGAAAAACCTTTCCAAACACTTGAAACGTGTCACCAAGAATTCATATACCGTCATTAACAATTATTTATCTTCTAAGAATGAAGAATCGAAATACAGAAACATTCGTCGTTTCTTAGAAGAGGTTGACCAATGGAATACCAAAGACAACACACGCAACGAAAATGTGCAAATGTTTTCTCAGTTTGTTCGCAATATGGTATATCATACTACACAAGTCTACCCTAATGTCATTCGCAATGGTAAAGGTTTCCATCCTTATATGGATGCAATCGACGGATATAAGAAATGGAATTTGTCCAATTTGCATGTACAGAATCTTCGCGAGTATCACGAAGAATATTACATGCAATTACGTCCGTTCTATGAAAATCCGATTGTCGTGAGACTATTTGACGAGATGAACGATATGTTCTCTGATTTGAACAAGTTTGTACGTCATTTCCCAGTTCAAGAAGAGATTGTGAAGAAACAAGGAAATAAGACTATTACCTATTATTCTTTGTTGAATAATGAAACTACTATGCTGCTCATGAAATATTGTTTCTATACATGCATTTGTATTTTCATTGAATCATCTTCCAACACAATGGTGGTTCAAACCAACTTGAATGAATACAAGAGTAACGTGCGCACTGCAAAAGAAGAAGTCAATGAATCGCTTGGTAACGTTATTACTGAAACCAATACAACAGAAGAAAATCAAGAATATGTTGACGCTCTTCAAGAGATCGATATTTCCGATGTGACTCATGACTTAAATGTGAAAATTGCTGATTTGATTGTTGCCATGTTGAACATTGAAATGGAAAACAAGAAAGTGGTGAATATGTCCTATGAAGAAATTGAACAAGGAATGCGCCATGAAAGACAAAATGAACGTGAGGCAATGATTCAATATTTAGGAAATATGGCACCAGAACAGCGCAGAATCGAAGATTTAAGTAAAATACATAAACTTGGCAATTGGAATGTTGGAAATCAAGAGGCAATTTGGAAATACGACAAACAACGATTCGACGACGAATTAACAAAAGGCGAGTTTTTCGAATTCCAAAATAAGACCACTTCTAAGGACGCTGAACAAGTCATTACTGAATTGGACGACATGTTAGATGAAGAACGACAAATGGAAGAAATGGAAGAAGACAATGCTGGATATAGAGATGGACATGATTTCCGCCATTTGGAATCCAATTATGATGATGGAGACTTCTATCCCGAAGACAGAGATGAAGATGATTTTGGGGACGATTAATTTTCTCCTTCTTTTTTATCTTAGTATTGTAAGTAGACTAATATGAGCAATTTAAAAGGATTTGTACAAGTTAATAAATTGGCGGTGACTGTATCCATTTTTCTAATTATATTTACCATCATTCATATGCTCAAACCAAATATTATGTACAACGAAGATGGAGGTTTTCGTCCATTTGGAGTAGGTTATAGACACAAAACCGTGATTCCCATATGGTTAGTCTCCATTTTAGTCGCCATTTTCAGTTATTTAGGTGTACTTTATTATTTAGCGTATATGTGATAATATTTCTCTATTCAAATAAAATATATACAACCATATTTTATCTGGAATCATGGAAACACCTATGTTGATTGACCCATCGTTTCGCAATTATATGCTGCATACTTTACAATCATGCCATCAATATCGTGCAAATATGTATTACTATATTTTGAATTTTGGCATCTTATTTATTTTTGTCATTATTACTGGTGTCGCATTATATAATTGTAGTTTGAATAAACTAAGTGATTTAGAAAAACAACAGAAAATGATCGAAGACCAACAATACGTTATGTCCAAAATACGGTACTACAAACAAGAAATCGATGATAATAAAGAAATGATGACCAATATCACAAATTTACCTGCTTTAGAACATTTCTAATTTGAGTAGGTTGCTCGACTATTTATTATTTGTTGGTTATATATAACAATATATAATGAACATTATTGACGACGAGATTCAAGACATATTGGAAAACAACAATCACGCACAAGCCCAATTTGAGAACTTGTTGAATTCCTACTCCAAAGAAACCAATGAAATTATTGTAAAAGAACCGCTTCATGGAGAACTTGACCTGTCTGTTTTGGTAGCAAATGGATTTTTGCAAGTTAGAAAAATTATCATTGGAGAAGGCAAACTCATCAGAATTGAGAACATTCCTCAAAAATTACCCAAAATTCAGGTTCTCCACTGCACAAATAATCTATTGAAAAATATTGAGAACCTTCCTACTTCATTAGAAGAATTGAATTTAGATGGCAATGAACTCAGTGAAATCGATATTTCTGTGCTGGATAACCTAAAAACCCTCTATGTGGGTCATAATCGTCTAACTAATTTGGACAATTTTCCCGAAAGTTTGGAAGAGTTACATGCATCCTCCAACCAACTTACTCAACTTGATTTTTCATCCGCTCATTCACTAAAAGTTGTAAACATATCTGAAAATAATATTCTACGCATTGAGAACCTTCCCGATAATATTAACGAATTAAATATGGAAAATAATCCAGACATTCAATTTATCAACTCAAATATCCCTATCCAACCCAAGGATATGTACCGTGGAGGTAAAAAACAGATGGACGTATACGAAGCACTGGACAAATACTTCAAATTGGAGAACAAATATTTAAAAAACGAAGAACGTGCGAGAACTTCAAAAAAAGGACCCATCGGCAAACCCAAATGTGTCAACTGCAATCGAAATGTTGGTACCAAGTTTTTTAAGAAAGACCTACATTATATGGCAATTTGCGGCGATGAAACCTCCCCATGTGACTTACAAATTGATATTTTTATGGGCGAGTACAACCATATAGACGACGTCATGGATTTATTCAAAGAATCTACAGACAACTTCAAAGTGGATATTATCAAGCAAAAATTAGATACTCTTTTTAATTATACAAGTGAAGAAGCGTCGGTCGAGAACTTTAAACAACTACTTGACCGTTATAATGAAGATAGTGATACATACAAGTTCATTCTAGATAAATATAATCTATACATGAATAATGACGTGACAAAGCAATTAATTGCAAAATACGACAAGGATATTTATACTATTACAGAAAAGATTAAGGTTCTCATCAGTGAGTATAAGGAAACGAATAACAAACAACTACTTACTGATGCTACCAACATGCAACTGAAAGATTTGAACCCTGTCATTCAGAAGAGACGAGAACTTGCCCACCCGGTTATGGAAATGAACCATCACAATATTGAGAAAAAGCAAATCGAGCGCGAAGATATTAATGGAAACGAATACGATGAACTTTTCCAATATCCATTCACTCTCGATAAACTCACTTATAACAGTGGAAAACCAGACAAGGTAATTAAATTCGAAACTGGAAGTAGTGCAAA
>Ga0129342_1001167_pt1 | contig 11700 bp, 12 predicted proteins | sample CPBDNA_5_FD_94426 | JGI IMG/M metagenome (GOLD analysis project Ga0129342, IMG submission 94426) | Freshwater to marine salinity gradient microbial communities from Chesapeake Bay, USA - CPBay_Sum_15_0.2_DNA | ecosystem: Environmental > Aquatic > Marine > Coastal | place: USA: Chesapeake Bay...
CTTTATCACGATCTAGGTATACAGATGAAAAATTGATTGAAACATCTTTTTGATAACCAATAACACTTATATTTGCTAAGTTTTGTGCTGTTACTGCCTGATTATCTCTTAATATATTCATACTATTCAGAGCTGTATATATACTTCGGTCCATATTCAGTCCTTTAAAATTTTAATAAACCTATGATCTAATTTGGATTATAGCTTGTGTTAAACTTGTGTTCGTTTCTATTGTTTTTGCATTTGCTTGGAAGTTTCTTTGAGCAGTAATTAAGTTAACTAGCTCTTCTGTGATATCCACATTTGATCTTTCTAATGAACCTGAAAGAATAGTTCCATATCCATCTGCACCAGCTTCTCCAACAGAAGCTACCCCTGAAACTGAAGTCTCAACATAAGTTGCATTACCAATTTGTTTCAATCCGTTTTGGTTATTAAAGTTAACCATGACTAATCTACCCAATGCTATATTCAGACCATTCGTATAGTTAGCACTTACCAATCCGTTAGCTGCAATATCCAATCCATCTAATTTACCAACAGTTTGACCATCTTGTGAAACAGATCTAACATTAAAGTCTGATGCAAATTGTGTTGAGCCATCGAAATTCAAGTCTAAATCAATCGAAAGAGCATTTGTACCTGCGGCAGCATCTGCTGCAAAGTCACCTTTATAACCTACTTTTTGAATAGGACTAACTAAGTTACCTTGTGTGTCAAATGTCAGCTCACCTGGTCTTAAAAAAACTTTCGCAAATGTACCATCAGTAGTAGGTGTCCATGCATTATCAGGAGCTAGAGTAGTTGTTGTACCAGCATCATTAACATAAAGAGACTGTCCTGTAGCAGAAGTAGCTGTTGTATTGGCCATATTTACATATGAGGGCGTTGTACCTGTAACCAATTCAAGATTATCTAATCCCATACGTGAGCTACCAGACACAAATATTTTACTATTTAGTCCTGTTGTACCTGTAGTAAATGAGAAAGAATTACTAATAGTATCGTATGAAACTGTTACACCGTTAACAGTATTACCAGATGGATCTTCCATTTGATTAATTCTTGATTGAAGTGCAGTAGCTAACGAAGTTCCATTATACACCCCTTCAGGCACCTGAATAGCTGCTGTAATGTCATTTACGTTAACAACAAATATTGTTTCTTCAGCTGCATCAGATAAGAAAAAATCTTCAGACAAGTCTTCGTTTGAAGTTTTACCATTTAGAACAGCTGGTGATGATTTAAGACCTTTTCCAGCAGTATCAGCTGTAACTGTTGTAATTCCATTAGTCGCATTTATACCTAATAAAGCACTTGTTCCACCAGTTCCTTCGGTTGAAGCTGTTGCTACACCATCAACTATAGCTAATCTTCCAATTTCAATATTAGATGATGCTTGACCAGCATCGCCAACTCCAACGGCTGAATTTGCAGGAATGTTTTCACCAGTGGATCCACTGGCAATACTAAACCTTCGTGTTAAGTTATTATATGACACCTCAACACCATAAGCTCTTTGTGTATCCGCAGCTATCTGATCTCCTGTAAATAGGACAGATTCCGCTTTTAATTCAGCTCCTCCACCTATATTAGATGAAGCTTTGTTACTCTGGGTTTTTAGTCCTAAAGCGTTTGTATTATTACCTTCACCAGGACCATAAGCAGAAAACGAAAACATTTTACTAGGAGTAGAAGTACCTATTTTTGAAGGAATACCTTGAAAAGTAAAGTTCTGACCAGAAATGTCATATGCAATTTTTAATGCTGGATCATTCTCATCAACCCAATCATCACTATTGGAAATATCTTGGGTTATAACTGCATCAATTTCGTGCTGGGCAGCAGTTGTTCCACCTACCCCTCTGGTTAAACCAGTAAAACTGGTTGCTGTTTTACCTGTGTATGCAATTAACTCATTACCAATTCTTAAAAAACCATTACTTTCAAAATCCGCTGTTGAGTCCACTGTCAAAGTGGTACCTGTAGATGTCAACTGTGATGCCACATCTGTTCTTCTTTGTGATAAACCTAAATTATCTACACTATCTAATAAGCTGATTTCAGTGGATGCTATAACGGATTTACTTTCACTATTATATGCACCTCTACTTATACCAGTCAAAGTGGTTGCTGTTTTGCCTGTATAAGTAATAATTTCATTTCCTAACTTAAACTTACCAGGATTATCAGCTGTAGCATCTGTAAAACCAGCAGTTGATCCAACTGTAAGGGAGTAAGTATCAGCAGGTAAGAAAGTAATAGAAGTGTTATCTGCGATAGCTGCAGTTGTAGCGGCACTAATTGTGATTGTTGTGCCATTGACATTTGTTACAGTCGTACCAGGAGTAACTCCTTCTACTTCTACTACGTCTCCAACTGATATATTTGTATTGGCATCGACAACAATAGTTGTAGCACCTAGAGCCACTACACCATTATTTAAAACTTGTGCACCTAAACCATCACCATCTACAAAATTTAATTCTCCACCATATATATCAGCAGTTGTATTTGCACTTAAAGTAATTGTAGTTCCAGAAACTGCAGCAACCGTCGTGCCATCAGCAATACCTGTCCCATAAACTAAATCACCGACAGCTATATTAGTCGCATCAGCTACTACTATTCCTGTTTGACCAGTTACTCCTGTACCAGTAGTATGGTTGCTTGATAAAAAAGTAACTTTAGTGCCTGCTACTGTTGTAGAAGCCCCAGTTAAATTAGCCGTAGTTGCTGCACTTAATGTAACAGTTGATGTATTATGATTTACAGCACTAACGTATGTCGCAGCTGGGATTCCTGCTCCCACAACAATATCACCAACTCTAATTCCGTTTGTTCCACCATCAACAACAAGAGCTGTTGTTCCAGAAGTCGAGGCCCCTGTTTTCTCATAAACAACGTTAGTTCCTTCTATCGGAGCGTTAGTTGCTCTGGTTGAAGGGACAGAAGATAAAGTTGTATTTCTTAAAACATCTTTAAAACCACTCATTATACCTTCAGAAAATTCAACCGATTTTACATTAGCATCGTCAAGAGCTGCTGCAGCAGTAGTTCCATTAGCTCCTCTTGTAATTCCAGTAAAAGTTGTTGCGGTAGTACCTGTATAAGTTATTTGTTCGGAACCAATTAACAAAGTGCCAGATGAAGGAAATCCAGACGTAGTATCTACTGTAATTACTCCTGAGCCTGTTGCAGGACTAATAGCCGAGGCAATGGCTCCATTTAGTAATGTGTTAGGCTGCTTTATGTCTTTGTTTAAATAAGAATGTTTATTAAGTTCTTTTAAAACAATCCTATTACTTCCAAAATGTTCTGTTTGACCAGAAAATATACCTGTGCCACCCTCAAAATATGCTGACACATCTTTTGATTCAGTATGTAGAACCTTTATTTTGGTGTCTGTGATATTAATTGCACTCGTTGAATCAGATTTAAGATTTAGAAACTCGTTTCCATTAGCATCAGTGCCAGCGCTAGAAACAGAAAATTTAGCACCATTATATTTTTGATCATTAGCTGTAGAAGTAGACGTGTCGAACTCTCCAGCAAGATAAACTTCAGTTGGAAAACTTGTTGAACTTATCGAATTGTCTGCATCATTAATATAAATCTTTAGAGTACCACTGGTATCTTGAACCATTGTGTTTCCTCCAACTGCAGTCACGTCTAAAGCTTTGTCAAAAACTTTTAATGTTGGAGATGCATTATAGTAACTGTGAAGCAAGAACTTTTCTTCAGTAGTAACGTTATTTTCATCAGTTAAATCTAGAGAAGGTTTTTTATAATTAAAGCTTAAAACTTCTGTTTCTTTAATTGCACCAGACAATGATTTACCAGTAACTCGGTTAAACAATGAGGAATTAACACCATAAGTTGATGAGTTATTAGTACTTCCATCTGCAGAAACTGCGGCTCTATTTAATGCATTATTAATTCTTAATTGAGCATGTGCCAGAAATTCTTCTCTAGTAAAATTTGGTGAAGCAACATTCTCTATTCCACTAGTTGTAGAAAATAGTCTGTCGGTAACAAAACTATCCTGCATCAAATCTACATTTATAGCTGTTAGAGTTTGAATTTCGTCATTATTATCAAGTTGGTTGAATTGTATAGAAAAACTACCATCTGTAACTGGATCAATTGCTAATTTAGCATCATCCCCAAGCCCCGAGTTGATAGCTCTTTGAACTTCAGAAGCTAAACTTGCTGCAGTATAGGTGCCCGGCCTTATATCTATACTTTTAAAACCCGCACTACCTGTTGTATCATCAACCCTTATAGTAAGAAAATCTTTTCCCCAATATGTTGATTTGTTTAAGGTTGGGTTAGCTTCATAAGTTGTATTGTATTGTAAAGGGTCTGTTACAACCGTAATTGAAGGAGCCGTTGCTGTAAAAGCAGCATCCTCAAGAACAGTTGAAGTAACTGTTGCAGACTTTGAAACTGTTTTATTTGATAAATCGTCTAAATAAAAAAGTGGCTGTGTTTGAGCAACTGAAATAATTTGTGGCTTTTCGTTCATTGGTATGATTTGTCCAAATCTATCAACCACTAACGTTTGACCAGTTGGTGATATAGCCTCAGTTAATGATGGCTGAACTTCTCTTCCATCCACAATAAACTTAGTTTGATATTTATGTGTAGCTTCATTCCCCTGAGCAGCCTGAGTTTTAATAAAATAAGCAGTAGCAATAACAGGGTTACCAAGGTTATCAAAAATAGTTACAGATGTTGATGAATTAAACGTAGCTGGATTTGCTGGATCAAAATCGTCTGCAGATGCAAATACTGTAGAAGAAGCCGGCAAGTTGACTGCAAGTTCAAGATTATCTGTTTTTTTAGCCTCTCCAGCTTCAAGCTCTAATTTTAAAGGTTGAGCATCAGAAATTTCTCCTCCTTGAACAGATCCGTCATCTGAAACTGGAAGAGCAAGAACAAACTGACCAGCTGAGTCAACAACATATCTATCATTATTTACAGAAAATGATCCATTTCTAGTATAAACAGTTTGGTTAGTAGTTAATGATGGTTTCAATGCAAAAAAACCTTGACCTGAAATAGCCATATCCAATGCATTTAGAGACGATGATACGTTTCCTTGTGTAAATTGCTGCTTAATTCCTTTTAAAATAGTACCAGAACCAATAGAAGATGAACTGTTTTGTAATGGTGAAGTCGCAAATATATCACCAAATTCCGCCTTACTTCTTTTGTAACCAGTAGTGGCAACGTTAGCTATGTTGTTTGATGTAGCTGAAATATCGGCCTGTGATCCGTTTAAACCTGTAAGAGCGGTATAAAATGACATCTCTAATCTCTCCTAGTAAAATATTAATTCTTAAATCTGACAACTTGTGAAGGGTCGATCATTCCATAATCTTCAACTTCTAACATCACACCAGTTTCAGTTTTTGATGTTCCAGAAACACTTGCAAAAACCTGGGTAGACAATTCTCCAGTATCTCCTACGTTACCTGTAAATGCTCTTATAGTTATTGGCGAACTTGAAGACTTAATATCTTCAGGTAAGTCTTTCCATTCAAAACCGACAAGTCCTGACTTTTGTGTGCCCAGTGTTTCTTGATGTAAAACTTCACCATCACTATTTTCAAAAATTATATTTAAATTTGAAGCCACATCAGGTAAGTCAACAACTCCGCTTATGACGCCATCTTTATCTGGTCTTGCAAATTTTCCTGGAACTAACACAGAATGTCCCATTAATTGAGTAGTAGAGGCAATCCTCATTTCTGAAAGCTGCTCACTTACTGATTTCATAGTTTGATCCATAGAAGTAATACCAGTAACAGTCGAAAACTGTGCCATCTGTGCAATGAAATCTGCATTATCTACAGGTGCAAAGGGATCTTGGTTTTGAAGCTGAGTTGTCATCAGTTTTAAAAAATCTTCTTGCCCAAGTTGATCCTTCGTTTCCTTAGGGGCAAATTTCTCTTTAGCAGAATTAATGCCAAGCTTATCTAGAATGTTATTCAAAGATTGGTTTGAAGAATTTATTTCAGACATTTTGTTTCCTTATTTTCCTATATTTAAAGTGCGCATTGTTAACGCTCTTAGTGTAGTAATAACCTCGACATTATTTTGGTATTGCCTTGAAGCTTCCATCATATCAACCATTTCTTCGTCAACATTTACCGCAGCTTTATATATGTAACCGGCTTCGTCAGCTGCAGGATGAGAAGGCATATAAGATTTTATGGGTTCTCTTCCTATTTCTTTCACTTCAACGGCATCAACTGTAGCCACTCCATTTTTTTTAACTAAATCACTATATTTAGTCTCAAAAATTGGCTTTAGTGGTCTGTAAGTTGTTTTAGGATCACCAGTGGTTGAACCTGCATTAGCAAGATTAGAGGCAACAGTATTTAATCTTACTAACTGTGCCGCCATAGCTCTTCCTGCAATATCATAAACTGACTTAATATCCATTATTCGCCTCTTATCGCAGACATGATTTTATTTATCTTTCCATTAAGAAAATTAACAGTTGTAGAATATCTCATAGAATTTTCAGCAAACTGCATTTGCTCAACAGCTAGTTCAACTGTGTTTCCATCGAGGGATGTTATAAGAGGTTCTCTATATGAGACCTCGTTCATAGTATTACCAGAATTATAGACAATATGACTTTCGTGAGAGGTTTTAATTGGACCATTACCATCAACCTTTCTTAATTCGTCTAAAAAACTAATGTCTCTTGCTTTGTAGTTTGGGGTAGCTGCATTGGCTATATTTGAAGCCAAAATATTATTTCGCTTACCTCTTAATTGAAGGGCTTTCGAATAAAAAGATAATTGATCCTTAATCGCATCCATCTTGCAAACTCATATTATAACTAATTTCAATGCTATAACTGCAAATTAGATGCCAATTATTTTATCTAACTCTGATTTTTATTTTGTATAAAAACTTTAATATTTTTTTAATTGTCGTAACTTATATATAGTATAAGGTAATTAACATGAATTTTTCAGAAAAGATCTTGGATAAAAAAGAGGAGTTGTTAGACGAATTTGAGAGTTTAACACTCGAACAGTTAGCCATAAAAATAAAACAAGTTTCTAATCGTGAAAATACTCTAATTTTTAAAATTGCTTGTCTAGCCGCAAGGGTTTCTGTTTTAAATCAAAGAATACAAGCTCTTGTCAACGATAACAGTGCTAACGACAATTATGTCAAGGAAGCCGAAAATGATACAGGCAATATTGTTGAAAAAATTATTAAACGTTCTAGAAAACCGACCAATGTACCAGTGGAATGGGTAAGAGTTCAGATTAAAGAGACAACTGAGGTAAACGGAGTAAGATTTCCTTCCGGTATTCAAATAGATGTCACAGATGAAGATGCCAAAAAAATGATTGAGGGTAACAAGGCAATACTTTTAGAAGATTTAGAAAAAGATAAGGTCAATGAAAACTAAATTTTATTTCTATAGTAAGTATAAATAGCTTCTACCTCGTCTTCTCTCAATCCTGTTTTATTCTTTATTTCTTCTCTACTACTACCTTCACGAGCCATTTCAATAGCTTGCGTTAAAACATCCTCGGATCCTTTTATTTCTGCCAATCTATTAATTTCTCTTTCAATATCAACAATCTTTTCTGAAACTTTCTGAATTTCATTTTTTTGTTGTTCTAAAAAATTACCAATTAAGGAGAGATACTCTTTAATTTCTTTATTAAAATTATTTAAGTCATTTACATATTCAATAGCTATGTGTTTTTCTTCTTTAAATTTAAGACTTTGAAAGAAAAACAATAATATAAAGCCTAAAACTAAAAAACAAATAGCAAAAAATAAAAGTATTTCAAAATTGGATAATAAAAAATCTAAGATCATAAATACATACTCATCATTTTATAGAAAATTACTATAAATGATTTAAAAAATTATGCTAACGATTTTGAAAACGAGTTTATGATTTCAGCTTTGGGTATGATTTTGTCTTCGAGTACCTCAATTTTAGAAATTATTTCCATGATTAAATTTTTATTCTCAGAGAACACACCTTCACTCGTTAATATTTCTTTTTGAGACACTATATCAACTAAAATTTTTTCGAAATTTTTGTTTAAATTATCAAATTCAGAAGAATTAAATTTTTCTTTATTTAATTCTTCTAATTTTTCTAAAATCGACAAAATTTCTTCTAATTTACTCATGATAATAGCTGAAATTCTAGGATTTCATTTCTTTGTAGGCTTGCATTAAAGCATCAGTAATTTTATCAAGATCCAACGGATAGTTTCCTGCTGAAATAGCATCTTTAATTTTTTGAACTTTGTCTCCATCAACTGGAGCAGATTTAGCTAATTTTGATGCCAACAACTTAGTTTCATTTAAGTCAACAACATTATCCTTAACTTCAGATTTAATACTTGATACACTTTTGACTGAAACTTCAAGGTTTTGCTTATCCTTTGAGCTATTCTTAAGTATATTATTATATGTATTATTTGTTATTTTATCCATAATCTTATCTCCGCACACTCTAATACGACAATCTTTAAATTTATTTTAGCGAAAAACTCTAATTATTTTATTTTTTTTTATATAACCTTTTATTATCTTGCCACTTCTGACATTTTTTACTTTTATTAAGTCATCTAAATGACCAGAATTCAGCGCTTCACCGAGAACGGTTACCGAGACCTGTCCGGTATCAGAAACAATTGAGACCTGATCCCCATCATTAACTTCAAACTTCTCGTCAAGATGTCTAGGATGCAATATTTGATCCATTCTTAAATTTTTATTTAATTTTCTTCCAATTAATTCTTCTTTATTTTTATAAAATGATTTTTGAGAAGGTATAGAGGAAAAAATAACTTTAATATCTTTACCTTCTAGAATGGAATTTTTTTCTAAACCCCTATTCAGTTTAAAAACTTTATGTATTTTTTTTATTGTATTTTCTTTATTTGATAACCGTATTTTCTTTTTATAATTATTCTGGTTCTCAATTTTTTTTAATTTAACTTCTTGTTTAGCCTCAACTTCTTCATCTAGTTTTATCCTAACAAATAACTGAAAATCATCATTATTAATACAACTTACTTTAACAGTCTTGTACGAGTTAAAATACTTCGTAAGCTCAATGTCTCCTTCACAATCTTTATAAATACGATTACTAGAAAAAATTGGAACTCCAGATACATTATTTAATGATAACCAATTAGAAATTTTATTTGAAATCTCTTTACCGGATATAGCTAGAGCTGCATTACTACAAGGTAATAAAATTAATAATATAGTTAAATATCTTATTGAACTTAAGAACAATCTTTTTATCCTCCAAAGAAATATATTTGAGAAGATAAGGGTGATTGATTTGTGTTTTTATCATTGTTTTTATTTTGTTTTATAATCATATCTTTAATTTCATTAATACTTGGAAGGTAAAGTTGTTTACCTGAGTAAAGATAATTAGGATTGTTTCGTACAAATGCATTCTTATTAAAATGAACAATGGCCAAGCTTAAAATATTATTATTAAAAGATTTTGATCCATAATAATTTAACATTATATCGCTTAACGTCTCATCTTTTAAAACCACATGCTTGGTACTAAAGTCCATGTCTTGTAAAAATAAATTATCTGAATTATAATAGTTCCTATCTACATTACCCCTGTATTCTAATACTACAAATGGCTCAGATACAGCTATTCTGGAAAAGAAAAAGATAAGAATAATGAATTTAATTAAAAAAAATATTTTCATCGATTTACTCCACAAATTCAACTGTCAAATTGTCTAAGTTAGCTAATTTAATATTTTCATTTAGAGGTAATAGAACACTGTAATTATCATAAATTTCATTAGTGTGAACAATGATAGAGCTATTATTAAGCATAGAGTTTTGAATATTTAATCCTTTTACTATCCCTATTTGTTTTTGTCTAAGCCCTTGTTTCTTCCCTAAATCAACCATTAATTTACCATCATTGACAGCTAAGACACCCTCCAAAGGTTGACAATTTAACTCATTTAGAAAATTACTAATGTTTAAAAAAAGATGATTATAAACTTCTTTATCAATTGAGTTAATATCTAAAGTTGAGATGTTTTTAATAAATTGAAATTTACTATCTAACTGATATCTAATTTTTAAATCATAGGTTTTTTTTGATACTAATTTGAACTCAGGCCCTCTAAATATATTTAATTCTAATTGAATTAGGTAATTATTTACAAAACTATTACTTCCACTTATGGAAGATAAAGATATAGCAGGAACCAAACTATAATCCCCTGCTTGAATTTTAGATAAACCAGTAGTTAATGCACTATAATTAAATGAAGAGTTGATATTTGATTTTTTTAATTCATTAAGTGACTTGTTTTGATTATCAATAGAGTTTACGTTTGGGAGTTTAGGAACAATTTCATAAATTTTCTTATACCATAGCGGGGTATATCTAGCTAATTTTGAGGGCACACTGGAATGAACGTCGTAAATACCTTTTAATAAAGTAATATTAAGAGGTCTTTTTTTACAATTTCGATTTTCTAATTCATTTCCAACAATAGCACTGATTTTTATAGTTAAAAAATCTTTGTCCTGACTCTCAGATAATATCTTAAAATCTATAACCCTATTCGTAGCCTTTATAATTGACTGATCATTGATTACTGTATTTGACTTAATAGCAGAAAATCCGTCTATATTAGCTCCACCAGTTAAAGCAGCAATATAAAGTGCATCTTCTAATGCTCTTTTACGTGATGTGTTAATATCGCCTTCAATTAATATTGATCTTCCTGTAGCCTCAACTTGCTTAAAGGTAGAATGAGCGTCAGCTATTGAGAGATTTGAGTTTAGAACTATAAAAGCTAATGAAAAATATATTTTAATATAAAAAAATTTTGAAAAGTAATTAAACATATTTTATTTACGTTCTTCTTGCATTTCTTAACATCATTAGCATCATATCTTTGTCTATCTCTAAAACTGTCTCATAAGTATCAACGCCTGTTGGGTTTATTCTAACAGTTTTTGCGCCCCTAATAATTCCCTTTACTACAGCTCTAAAAGTATCATTTTGAACCATTAAATCTATAACCGTAGTGTTAGAGTCAACCTGAATACCATGAATCTGTTCTGCAAGTTCTCTCATGGCCGCCATTCTAGCTGATCTTATAGCCATAAGTCTTTTTTGTGCATCAGTCCTTCCAGGTTGACTAGACACGACTGCATATCCAACAGCTGATAAGGTTGGTATTTTTTCAACTGAGCTATCAAATACTTCCTTTAAGGCTACAACCCCGTCACTCTCTGATTGAATTTGCTTTGCACTCACGCTGTTACTAGAAGAAAAATTAGAATTAGCAATATTCTGCAAACATCCTGTTCCTAAAAATAACATACTGATAGCAGTACAAACTATAATATTCTTTGGGTTAATCGCCGACATGCAAAACTCCTTGATTTAAAAATTATTTAAAATCTATGCAGATTATATGCCAATTTTTTAAATTAGGATATTTTTACAAAAAACTCTTTAGACAACACAAGAGCCTGAAAACTGTATATTGGCATCATTCTTGCTTCTAATACACATAAAAAAATAAAAAAATAAGGTACTGATTTATATAAGTTTTTTTTAAAAGAATTATTATTAGGAGATGTCATGAATTTGACAAATACATTAGCAAGCCAAATATCACTTCCGGA
>Ga0129342_1001170_pt1 | contig 11696 bp, 14 predicted proteins | sample CPBDNA_5_FD_94426 | JGI IMG/M metagenome (GOLD analysis project Ga0129342, IMG submission 94426) | Freshwater to marine salinity gradient microbial communities from Chesapeake Bay, USA - CPBay_Sum_15_0.2_DNA | ecosystem: Environmental > Aquatic > Marine > Coastal | place: USA: Chesapeake Bay...
GGCGGACCTGGCGCAAGAAGAAGAAAGCAAAAATCATACCGTTAGACTGTGAAGGCAATAATTTTAGCCGGTGGCAAAGGTACACGTGGCAAGCCATATACCGAATTCTTTCCTAAAGCAATGACCCCAATCAATGGAAAGCCAGTCATTGACTATGTGATAAGATATCTGCAGAAATTCAGTTTCATTAAAGAGATAATCATTATTTCAGATTTTACAGGTCTTGGAGGACAAATCAAAAACTATTACGGAAATCAAAAGAACATCTCCTTTGTCCAAGATTCACAAAGTGGAACTGGGGGAGATTTGTTACATATTGAGAAGAAACTCAAAGGAGAATCTGAATTTGTGTTGTGGTTTGTAGATAATTTGTGTGCAATAGATCTCAAAAAAATGAAAGAGACATTTACAAAAAAGAAGAGTTCTGCATGCATTGCAACTAGAACAAAGAGAAAAGAAGAGACAGGATTTGCATTAGTAGAAGATGGAATCATTACAGAATTCAAAGAAAAACCTGTAATGAAATTACAATTATCTGAATGCTTGGGAGTATATATGCTTGGAAAAGAGGTAATTCAAAAAATAAAAACAAAAAAGAAACAAAAAGAGATCAACCTCTCCTTTGATATCTTGCAACAACTATCAAAAGAAGGAAAGATTAGTGCTTTTGATATTGGAAATAATGAATGGATTGATGCAGAATCTCCATCATACTTGGAGAGAAATCAAAAGACGGTAAAGAAGATCATAAAACAGATGGGACTGTAGACTTTTTTTCAAATTCTGAAATCTCATCTTCAAATTGATATGTTTGTGCAATATCATCTAGACCTTCTAAGAGAATCTTCTTTTTGTGAGAATCAATCTCAAATGGAATCTTTTCTGAAGAGGTTTTGATTACTTGATTTTCCAAATCAACTTCAATGGAGTCAGACTCTTGTTGTAGTTTTTCTACAATACTTTGTTCTAGTGAAATTGGTAAGATTCCGTTTTTGAAACAGTTGCTAAAGAAGATATCAGCAAATGAAGGGGCAATAATTACTGAGAATCCATAGTCCTGGAGTGCCCATACTGCGTGTTCTCTGCTAGAGCCACAGCCAAAATTGTCTCCTGCAACCAAGATTTTGGAATTATCGTATTTAGAGTCATTTAGAACAAAATCAGATTTTGGATTTTCATTTTCATCATATCTCCAGTTAAAGAACAAGAACTTTCCAAATCCAGATTTTTGTACTAGTTTTAGAAATTGTTTTGGAACAATCTGATCAGTATCAACATTAACTTTGTCAAGTGGGGTTACAATGCTTGTTGTTTTTTTGAATGGTTCCATACTAATTCAAATCCATCTTCCTTACATCAACAAAATGTCCGTTAATTGCAGCAGCTGCTGCCATTACGGGGCTGACCAAATGAGTTCTTCCACCAGTACCTTGTCTTCCTTCAAAGTTTCTGTTAGATGTACTTGCGCATCGTTCTCCGGGGGATAAAATATCAGGATTCATTCCAAGACACATGCTGCATCCTGCCTCCCTCCATTCAAAATTGGCATCAGTGAAAATTTTATCAAGGCCCATCTCTTCAGCTTGTTTCTTTACCATTTGAGAGCCGGGCACAACCATGGCGCGAACATTTTCAGAAACTTTTTGTCCTTTGATTACTTTGGATGCTTCAATCAAATCTTCTAGTCTTGCATTAGTACAAGACCCAATGAATACTCTGTCGATTTTAATTTCTTCAATTGGAGTTCCAGGTTTTAGGTCCATGTAATCAAGTGCTTTTTCTGCACCTTTCTTTTGATTAAAATCACCTTTTGAAAACTCATCAGGTGTTGGAACTGTTTCAGTGACATCACAAGTCATTCCAGGGTTTGTTCCCCAACTTACTTGTGGTGCAATATCATCAATGTGTAATGTAAATTGCTTTTCAAATTTTGCATCATCATCTGACTTGAGATTCTCTTTCCAATATTCCACAAGGGATTCATAATTTTTTGGAGTGTATTGTCTGCCTCTAAGATAATCATAGGTCTTCTCATCAGGGGCAATCAAGCCTGCACGTGCTCCAGCCTCAATTGACATGTTGCATATGGTCATTCTCTGCTCCATTGAAAGGTCTTCAATTCCCTCACCACGATACTCAATTACGGTTCCTGTACCGCCCCCAGTTCCAATATTTTTGATAATTGAGAGTACGATATCTTTTGCAGTTACTGCGTGAGGGTTTTTTCGTTTTCCTTCTACCCTAATTTCAAAGGGTTTTGGCTTTTCTAGCCACAAGGTTTGAGATGCCAAGACATGTTCTACTTCACTTGTTCCAATTCCAAATGCAAGCGCACCAAATGCACCATGAGTTGAGGTGTGACTGTCACCACAAACAATTGTGGAACCAGGCAAAGTGATTCCCAACTGAGGTCCAATTACATGAACAATTCCCTGATTAGGACTGTTAATATCAAATAGTTTGATTCCAAAATCTTGACAGTTTTTTTCTAATGTTTGAATTTGAACAGATGATGTTTGGTCTAAGATTGGCAATCCCCTGTCAGTTGTTGGAACATTATGATCCATAGTTGCAATGGTAAGATCAGGTCGTCTAACCTTTCTGTGATTCATTCTAAGACCATCAAAGGCTTGAGGTGAAGTAACTTCATGAACTAGGTGTCTATCAATGTAAATCAATGATGGGCCGTTTTCTTTTCCAACTACGACATGAGCATCCCAAATTTTTTCAAAAAGTGTTTTTCCCATTTTGAATCCTATGGTTTGTAATTGAAAAGACCACCAGCTTCAATTATTTTTCCAATAATTTCAGAAAATGGTTTCATCTTGTATGTTTGGTTTTTTGTCAAGTTTTTGATTTCGTTTTTGCTAATGTCAATATCAATTTCGTCACCTTCAGAGATTGCTTTGTAAGCATCTTCTTCAATCTCAATTGGTAACAAAAATGCCCCATCAACAGAGTTTCTGTAAAAGATTCTGGCAAAAGATAATGCAAGAACTGCCTTTATTCCAGAGTGAGATAATGCAATTGGTGCATGTTCACGTGATGAACCGCATCCAAAGTTCTTTCCAGATAAAATGAAATCACCTTCCTTTACTTTGGAATGAAAGTCAGGGTCCAATCCTTCCATGGCATGAGTTGCAAGTTCGGCATAATCATGAACTTTGAGATATTGACCAGGGATAATTACATCAGTATCGATGTTGTCTCTTTCGTATTTTATGACATTTCCTTTCATTACAAATCCCTCGGATCAGTGATTTTTCCAGTCACTGCAGAAGCTGCTGCAACCATTGGAGATGAAAGGTATGTCTCAGATTCAACATGGCCCATTCTGCCTGGGAAGTTTCTGTTTGTAGTGCTGATACAGATTTCATTTTTTGCCAATACACCCATGTGTGCACCGCAACATGCACCACAAGTAGGTGGGCCTACAGTAACACCTGCATCTAAGAAGATTGTAAGTAATCCGTTTTCCATAGCACGTTTGTAAATTGAGATAGAGGCTGGGAGAATTTCTGTTCTAATCTTTACTGTCTTTCCTTTGAGAATCTTTGCAGCAGCTTCCAAGTCTTCATACTTTGCTCCAGTACAAGAGCCAATGTAGGATTTGTCAAGTTCTACTGATGGTGCTTCTCTTACTACAGCTATATTTTCAGGAGAAAATGGTTTTGCAACTAGTGGTTCCATTTCAGAGGCTTCATACTCGAATACATTTGCATATTGTGCATCATCATCTCCTTTGAACACTTTTGCATTTGTTGCACCCCTACTAGAAAGATAATCTACAACTTTTTGATCAGCTTCGACAATTCCATTCTTTGCTCCTGCTTCTGTTGTCATATTACATAGTGTCAATCTACTTTCAACGGACATTTCATCAATTCCAGTTCCGCCAAACTGCATGGTTCTGTAATTTCCTCCATCAGTTCCAATATCACCAATAATTTTCAGGATCAAGTCTTTGGCCATTACATGGTCTGGGAGTTTTCCGTTTAGTTTGAAGTAATCAGTCTCTGGTACCTTAAACCAGATTTGTCCGTTTAGCAAAACATATGCAATATCAGTATGGCCTAATCCACATGCAAATGCACCAAGTGCACCGGTGGTGTTTGTGTGAGAATCGCCGCCAACATAGACATCACCAGGCATTACCATTGCCTCTTCGTGTGATAAGGTGTGGCAAATTCCATACTGACCCATTCCATACTTGAAGTGTTTTTCAATTCCATAATTTTTTGTAAAGTTTGATAATTTCACAATATTTTCAGCAGATATTTTTTCAGCAGAAGGAACAAAGTGGTCTTCTGCTACCCATACCTTTGTTGGATCCCAAAGCTTGCTAACATCAATGCCTTTGTTTTTTAATTTATCAAATACCTTAATGACTCCAGGTCCAGAAACATCATGAACCATTACTTTGTCGACCTTTGCAAAAACTACATCATCAGGAGCAACTTGTGATTTGCCTGATGCACGAGCAAGAATCTTCTCTACAATGTTCATAATCAAAAACCACTCTTTTAGAGATTAAAAGCTTTTCAGAACAATAAAAAAGAAAAAGCATACTCACTATATTGTGCAGTTAACAGTTTTACCACTTTTAGCAGATAGAATGAATGAGAAATTCGATGTTTTTGAGGTGTTTTTGAAGACATTAGAAAAAAATGATGCAAAACTAGAGGATGGAGACGTTTTAGTGATATCAACAAAATACATCTCAAACTCTCAAGGACGAATTATAGATCTTCAAAATATTCAAATCTCAGAGGAAGGACATGATGTTTCAAGAAAATATCAGTTAAAACCAGAGATTGCTGAAGTTGTGATTAGAGAATCTGATAAAATTTTTGGAGGCATAGGGGGATTTGTCATTACATCGTCTGATAACATTATGGCACCTAATGCTGGAATTGACAAATCAAATGCAAAAAAGGGCAACATAATTTTGTATCCAGAAAACCCATACTTGGTAGCTGAACAACTTCGAAGGAAAATATTTTTGAAAATGTCAATTCATGTTGGAGTCATTCTAGTTGACAGTAGACTAATGCCTGCAAGAATTGGAACATCAGGTGTTGCAATTGCATGTGCAGGAATTGAGCCAGTATTGGACATGAGGTCAAAAAAAGATCTTGATGGCAATCCACTCAAAGTAACATTTCAGGCAGTAGTAGACAATTTGGCTACAATTGCAAATCACAAGATGGGTGAAGGTGCAGAGTCAAAACCATTTGCAATAGTTAGAAACTCTGGTGCAACTCTAACAGACAGAAAAATCAATCCTTTAGAGATGGCAATAGATCCAGACCAATGTGTCTATGTTAGAGGTCTATCAAATCCACCAAAAAATCAGTAATGTTGTTGTTCTGCTTTAAATAGAGGTTTTTTGTCCACCAAAATATTGGAATACCTCACAACATATCCAAAGACAGTATCATTTCTTGATGGACTAAAACACAAGATTGATGTTGATAGTAAAGAAGGCGTAGAGCAGCTTCATGTTGTTGTAAAGAAAAGTTTTGATGAAATGATGAAGATCTTCACGGATGAGGGATTTACCAAAGTAAAATTTGAACACAAACAACCTGACCAAATAGGAAGTGGTCTTAATTTGAAACTAAAGAAACCATGGGAGATGCATATTAGAATGGTAGACCTCAAAAAAGGACTAATCGGCATTCATGCAGAAGTTGAAGTATCAAGAGATTATCTTCAACATTTGTTTTCCCAAAGAACTCCAGTAGTTTATGAGGTAGAAGAGATTCTAAAGAAATACCAAGTAGAATATAGTATCTGGCATGACAAAATTAAGAAAAATGTTCATGCAATTGTAGATAACTACAAAGTAAAACTTGCAACCCCAGCACTTCCAGTTTTTGCATGGAAACCAATGTTATTTGTCATTGCAACTGTTGCAGCATTTTATGGTTGGAAATATTTCAACACGATACTCTAGGTTATACACCAAGAGATTCTGCTTTACTTAATTCTAGAAAGACTTTGTCTCCAACTGAAAGACCCATGTCCTTGTATTCATGCATCTCTAGCTTTAGTTGAGTTACACCACTTTGCATTCCCATGCCTCCCATTCCAGAGAGCATTTTGTTGAGGTCCTTCATCATATCATTCATGTTTGAAAATCCCATGACTTTTGGACTACCAAATGGTGATTGTGGGTTTTGTGTTCCTTCTTTGAGATCCTTGACAGAAGATAGTGATACGATAACATATGGTGCTCCATCAGGGGCAGCGTCAATACTTCGTACTACATACTCTTTTTTCATTATAATGTGACTGGCCTTCCATCTAATTTTAATTTTAAGGTCAATTTCTTCTAGTTTTAGCATGTTGAAGCTTTAATTACAATTTTTGAGTCTAGAAATTAATGGTTGACAATCTAGTAACTACATTACGATACTATGGAATTTCACCTTGGGAGATTGAAGTATTGTATGGATTTCTAAACTCGCACTTTACAATAAATCAAGAGGAGATAGAAGCAGATGATGAAGATTTTGTCAGTTTCTTAGATGTGGATATTCCACTAACATTTAATGATGCATTTTTCCAATGGTTTGATTTCAAGCGTTGGGAAAAAGTCAAGGCAGTATTCAAGGAGATGAAGAGAAGGAGAGGAAGCGGTAATGCGATAAAGATCGTAATAAATTTCTCAGGAGTTCCAAAGATTGGGTTTACGATTGATACTGAGGACAAACAGTGGTTTGACAATGCCATTGAAAAGATTGATTCTGTTTTGGAGTTGTTACCATATCATCTAGATCCTGAAAAGATTCCATCAGAAATAACTGAAGTCTATTACAAATTTGATTCAAAGTCAATTAGATGGAGACTAAACACTGCAACATCGCCACAAAAACAATTTTTGTTTAAAGGTGATGGTTGGAAAGAAGTCAACTAAGATCTTTTTGCAGTGGTTCTAATAATTCGTGTAGTTCCTTGTATTTTGATTCTAAAAATTCTAAAGCATTTTCGAGTTTCTTTGATTTTCCATATTTGTAACGGATTAGTTCACGATGATGCCAGTATGTCTTCCCATCATCAACTGAAAGTGTTGTAAAGTAATCAGTTCCCTTTAGATTGTCAGGTAGTTTGATATCGTTTGGAAATAGCATATCTACAATAAACCACTCATCACCATCAGGATAGTCAGCACCAGTTTCTACATCAAAGAATATGTGAAGTAAATCAGACTGCATAAGACCATCATCACTTATGGTAGGATGCTTTTCAGATGATTTTTTGAAATCAAGATTTAGGAGTTGGGGCTCAAAAAAGCCTTTGATGATTGATTTTCTAAAGATAGTATTTGTCTCGTTGATATTCAAATGCAAAATACACTTCTACAAAACTTGCCTATAACCTGTTTGGTTTTGAAAACAATTAGACCTCTAGTGAGTCTAAGATGTGGGAGATATCAGTATTAGCGATTCCATTTTTTGAAATGTTTTGTTTTGCAGGTGGATTTTCCAGATAATTTGGAATCTTGTCTCTTAGTCTAACAGTGTAAGGAGTAATAATTTCATTTTTGTAAAAGACCCCAATTGGAATCTTGTTACCCCATTCAAGGGATTTGATAAGAGCTTGTGTGAGTCTTTCATTGACTTCGGCCTCCTCATTGAAATGAACTACAGGATCATATCCGTGTTCTTCTAGTTTGTAGATTCGTGAATGTCTCTTTTGAGCTTCATCCATCAAATCTGTTCCAGCATACCAATCTCTAGTATTAAGATCATTGTAAGTTGGACATGGTTGCAAAACATCCAAGAATGACAAACCCTTGTGGTTTACTGCTTGAATGATCAAATCTTTGAGATGTCTAACATCATAAGAGTATCCTCTTGCAACAAATGTGAATCCACTTGCAACAGCTAATCCAATCGGATTAACATTGTAGTTAGTGTTTGGAGATGGGAGTGATTTTGTTTGCTCACCGAGTTTTAATGTTGGGGATGCTTGTCCCTTTGTTAATCCATAAACTCCATTATCAAATATGATGTATGTCATGTTTACATTACGTCTTCCTGCTGCAACAAAATGACCTGCACCAATTCCTAGGCCATCACCGTCACCACCAACTGCAACGATAGTCATCTCAGGGTTTGCAATCTTTGCACCTTGGGCAAATGTCAAGACTCTACCGTGTAGAGTATGAACTCCATAGGTGTTGATGTAGTGAGATGTCTTACCTGAACAACCAATTCCAGAAAATATAGCAGTCTTGTCTCTCTCTACCCCCATTTCTGCTAAAGCCATCTGAATTGCATTTACAATTCCAAAGTCACCACAACCTGGACACCAGTCATTATGGACATCAGTCTTGAAATCTGCCATCTTAAGCGCCATGCATCAAAACCTCCCTCTTCTCAGCCTTGTTTTCAACAATTTTTTTGAGTGAATCATAAACTTCAGTACTAGTCATTGCTCTTCCGGTATATTTTAAGATAGAATAGTCAATGTCTCTTTGTACATTTTGTTTGAATAGTTTTCCTAGTTGTGCTGAATGATTTGCCTCAACATCAATGATTGTCTTTGCATCCTTTAGTAAAGATGCAACGTATTCACCTGGAAATGGATGTAAGAGTTTAATCTGTACAAGTCCAATTGGTATTCCCTCTTTTTTGAGCATTTCAATTGCATCAATAATTGGTCCTTTAGAAGAACCCCATGTGATTACAGTATAATCTTCAACACCAAAAGATACTACCTTTTCTGCTGCTGGAATTTCTTTTAGAATCAAGTCAAGACGAGACATTCTCTTATCCATCATCTTTACACGTAAAATTGGATCCTCTGTGATGTGTCCTTTTTCATCAGATTCATCACCAGTATCCCAGAAAATTCCGTTGTCAATTCCTAATCTAGAACGAGGTGATACACCATCTTCAGTAAATGCAAATCGCTCATATCCATCTTCGACTTTTTCTAAGAGTTTTCCTCGATTAATTGTGATTTTGGATGGGTCAAATCTCTTACATGTGACAACAGAACTTGCAATGAATTTGTCCATCAAATGAATTACTGGAACCTGAAAGACGTCTGCATAATTGAAAATGTTACCAGTATCATAGAAACTCTCCTCAACATCACCAGAGGCATAAACAATCTTTGGAAAATCTCCGTGTCCTGCAAAAACAGAAAATAGTAAATCATCTTGTCCGTGACGTGTAGGAAGTCCAGTTGAAGGGCCACTTCTTTGATAATTGGTAATCACAACAGGCACCTCGTTTATGCCTGCCCAGCCTAGCATTTCGGTCATCAGGGCAAATCCAGGACCAGAAGTACAGGTTGCTGAACGTGTTCCAGTTAAGGCGCTGCCTATAGTCATACCCATTGCACATATTTCATCTTCGGTTTGAATTACCGCGGTAGAACCAGGACGGTCATCAATTATTTCTAAAATCTCATTTGATTCTAAAAATACTGATTCGTCTGAAGCTGGTGTAATTGGATAGTAAGGTTGAACCCTACAACCACATGCCATCTTTCCTAATGCTGTACCTTGGAACCCTTGAACCAAAAGAGTTCCCGGTTCTTTTTGAATTCCTGTTAATGTATAATTGAACTCATCAAACTTTGCAGTGGCATAATTGTAAGAATAGTTTGCAGTCTGCTGATTAATTTTTGCAATCTCTTGTTTCTTTGAAAAAATTGTTCCAATTGTTTTTTGCAAAGAGTCAGGAGGCATTTTGACTAATCCCAATGACAAAGAAACACCAATGACATTGAACATTCTAACTAATCCCTTTAGACGAGGATTTTCAGTTTCTTCAGATAGTGCTTCAAGAATTGCTTTGAATGATACAGGGTACAAGTTTACACCTTTTTCTTTTGCAATTTCTAGAACACCTGCAATGGAAAATGGTTTGTTCTTTGATTCGAGTTCTTTGTGTAGTCTCTCTCTAAACGGAGTGTCAAGAGTATGAACTTTATCAGTAGTAATATCTTCGAGAGCTGAATCATAAATTATTCCTCCACCAGAAATCACTTCATCGTAATGACGGAAGATAGTTTCTGCATCAAAAGATGCCATCAACGTTACATCATTTACATTTGAATGAATTTTTTGATCAGATATTCTTACTGCAAAGTAGCTGTGTTCCCCTTTGATGTTTGAATAAAATTCTCTCTTTCCAAATACCTGATATCCCATTTCAGCGCACACTCTAGAGAAGATATTAGCGCCAGATTCAACTCCACTGCCCTGAGGCCCTCCAATGAGCCAAGTAAAATCTACAGAACTCATAGCAAGTCACCTATGAAATGAATAGTAAAAGTCATTTTTACCAAATTTTTATCCTCCAGTTGCTGCATCAAATAATGCACATTTACACTCATCTCGTTCTCCACAATATGGGCACACACAAACGCATTTTTCAATAGCATTTCCACATTCTACACAAATAGCAAATTCTTCATCTTCCTCTTGTGTTTCAGTAGACATAAGGAAATTAGAAAGAAATCGTATAAATGGTTTGAGATAAGTCTCATCTTTATGAGAAAGAAAGTGTTTCTAACAAGAGCACTTCACGATTTTGCTTTAAAAGAACTAAAGAAAAAATATCAAGTTGAAGTTCATTCTGGGAAAATTCCAGTTCCTCAAACAAAGTTACGATCAAAAATTAAAGATGTAGATGGATTGATCTGTTTTCCATACGACAATATCAACAAAGAAACAATGGACTTGGCAGAAAATCTCAAAGTCATTAGTACTTACAGCGTAGGCTTTGATCATATTGATACAAAATATGCAAAGGAAAAAAAGATCAGAGTAGGATACACCCCTGAAGTATTGACTGATGCAACGGCAGATTTGGCTTTTTCATTATTACTTGATGCATTAAGAAGAGTTTCAGAAGGGGATAAAATTATTCGCAATGGAAAATGGAAAGTAATCTATGGCGCATATGACTATGTGGGATTAGACCTTCGGGGAAAGACTCTGGGAATTTTAGGATTAGGAAGAATTGGGAAAACACTTGCAAAAAGAGCCAAAGCATTTGATATGAAGATAATTTATCACAACAGAAATCGCATTTCAAAATCAAAAGAAAAGTCTCTGGGCGTAAAATATGTCTCATTTGAGAGACTGATTTCTCAAAGTGATGTGGTTTCAGTTCATGTTCCACACACAAAAGAGACAGACAAGATGTTCAACATCAAAACATTCAGAAAAATGAAAAAGACTTCATTTTTGATTAACACATCTAGAGGTAAGGTTGTAAATGAAAAAGACCTGGTTACTGCATTAAAGAAGAAAATCATTGCAGGTGCAGGACTAGATGTCTTTGAGAAAGAGCCAATTAGCAAGAATCATCCACTTGTAAAATTGCAAAATGTAGTGCTCGCACCACACATAGGAAGTTCAACTAAGGAAACCAGAGCCAAGATGGCTGAAATTACTGTAAAAAATCTCAATCTAGGGATTAATGGAAAAAAACCGATCTATTCAGTAGGGTATTGAATTTCACGCACAAGTTACTAACAAAAGAAATGTGGAGTTTTTATATCTAAACGTTGAATACAAATTAGATTGAAAAAATTCAAACATACAAACGAAGAATTAGAATTAGCTAAACTACAATCTGAAAAAGAAAAGAAGAAGAAATCTCAAGAATAATATTTTTTCTCCTTGTCTTTTTCAGACAAGGTTTTTTTTAAAAATTAATTTTAGA
>Ga0129342_1001171_pt1 | contig 11694 bp, 12 predicted proteins | sample CPBDNA_5_FD_94426 | JGI IMG/M metagenome (GOLD analysis project Ga0129342, IMG submission 94426) | Freshwater to marine salinity gradient microbial communities from Chesapeake Bay, USA - CPBay_Sum_15_0.2_DNA | ecosystem: Environmental > Aquatic > Marine > Coastal | place: USA: Chesapeake Bay...
ATCTATTAGTCGTTGAAATATATTTGCCGACTTTGATACCTGGTTGATCGCTAACTTTCGTAGAATCTTCAATAAATACTTTATCTTGTATTAAGGCATCAACTTCGTACCATCTATTATTAGAACCTAAAAATTCTTGATTCGTAGGTACATTAGCATATTGGGTTCCGTCTTTTAATAAAACACTAGTGACACCTAATACATTTTTTTCAGGTAAAAACAACTCAAAAAAAGGAACTACATCATTTGGTAATATACTTCGTTTAAAAACTTTAGTAACACCATTAACAACTGTTTCTCTTTTTGTTATTGAATAATTCAGTAACTTACCATTACTGTCGAAATTCGGAACTTTGGTCCTATTTGGAAACCCCTCATTATTAAACGGTGATGAAAAATCTATATCATAAACCGTTTCAAATATTTGTCCCGCCCCTACACATTGTGATCCCCTCCTTAAGATACCACAATATCTAAGATCTTCACTATCTCCAAATGCGGGTACTGTTATAGTAAAATCAACAGAAGCAACTGAAGGTCTTTGTCCGGGAATCTTTAACCCATACGTTCTAGCAATATTATAAATTGAAGATCTTTGCTGAGCAAATTGTAGTACGGTTTCTTGTATACTTCTATCAATATTAAACTGTAAATTATCAGATACTGCAGCATTTAAATCAAGTAACACCGAAAAAACCGACGCATCATTAACATTTGATAATAAATCAGGATAATAAGTTTTAACAAAATTTATTAACTCAGTCCTTATAGATTGGAAATCTCTAACGGTATATGATATTTTTTTATTTGCCATATTTTTTTATATATTAATAATTATAAAATCGTTTGATTGAAATGCGTTTGAGGTAACTATATAATCAATCTTGACTTTTGCGGTATGTTCTTTGGTCCCTAAACCTGGTATTCTATAAATTCTATCATCACCAGTTGTTACTAAATTTTGCTCTTGTTCCTCTGTTGATGCATCATAAACTTGTATTTTAGTTATTTTTAAATTTGGTATATATTTTGTCACGGAATCAGTTATTTCAGCCTCTATTTCTGAAAATGTTGGTCCGTCTAGAGGTTCAAAAATATATTCTAAAAGCCGTGTACCAAAATCTGGTAAAAAATACCTACTACCTTTCCTCGTAAGTAAAAGATGTATTAAGTCAGTCTTTATTTCTTCTTCAGGTGTATCAGATAAATCAAGATATTTCCCATTAAAAGAATCTCTAAATGGAAAATTAATTCCGTATGTTATTCCGTTTGCCATAAATATAAATATAATACATCAAACTTTATGTTCGTTAAAATCATAATAGTAACTATCTCCGTCTTCTGAAACCCATCTATCAGAACTTGTCTCAACTGAAGTTAAAGAAGTATCTACTTTTATTTCTTTTAGTTCCAATGGAAATTTATTTGTAACCCAATTTGAGTCTTTCCAAAATATTCTATTATTTGGTTGTAGAAGTAAATATCCATCATCAGAAACTAATAAGTGACCGCATTTATAATCTGATGGTTCATCACTATATGAGTTATCAAACCAATCTATAGTCATCATGTATGTCGCCCACACTTTTGTTTTATCCTTTAATATTACTTCACCCCTTTTACCTTTTAAAAACTCGTATTCTGTCACACTAACGTTTTCAGAAAAACAATCCCATAATTGTTTAAAATGAAAAGGTATATCATTACTTGGTTGCTTTAAAAAAATTTCAGATAACGGCACTCTTGATCTTAACATACCATAGTCTGTCATTACGTGAAAAGTTAATATTTTACCAGATACTGACTGTATTCCAAAAGCATAACAATTGTGGAATTTATCCATGTCTTTTTCATTTTTTGTAAAATGTGACACTCTCACTAAGCATTTGAAACTTTTAATATTTTCATTTAACACCGCCATTATTTATAAATAGTCAAAACAAAAAAAATCACGACAATATTGTCGTGATTTTTATTACATTATGATGAACATCCAAAACATTCGACCAAACTACTGTCAGGTCTTGGAGGTAAATTCATTTTACTGTAATCAATCTCAGGTAATGGTTGTGGTTTTGATTCTTTTCCGATATCAACCGCCAAGTGTTTTGCTCCTGTTGAAATCGCTTTCGTTCTAACATAATAACAAAGTGTCTTTAATCCGTTTTCCCACGCTCTGAAATGTGATGATGTAATTTTTGATACAGTTGGATTTGCCAAATAAATATTCATTGATTGAGATTGGTCAATAAATGGCGCCCTATCAGATGACATATCAATCAAATCTTTCTGTGAAATTTCCCAAATCGTTTTATATTTTTTCAACAAATGTTCAATTCTTTTTACTTTCTTATTGTAGTTTTTATCCTCAACATCCAAGTATTTGTTGAAATTAATTGACTGAATTGACCCTTCATTGATGATAATTTCATTTTTAACCGCTTCGGTCCAAATACCTATTTTTTCAAAGTCGGTAATTAGATATTTGTTAACAATCATAATCTCTCCACCAACAACTCGTCTGTTAAATAAAGCCGAGTGTGCCGGTTCAGTCATTTCAAATGAACCTGTGATTTTTGCAGATGAAGCCACCGGCATTTGAGCTGTTGTTAATGAATTACATACCCCAAAGAACATAACCTCTTTTTTAAGTGCTTCCCAATCCCACATTCCTGACAAATCACTTTCATTTAATCCCCACATATCAAACTGAAAAATACCTTTCGACATTGGTGAATCTTTGAAGTAGTCATATGGTTTATATTCACCTGTTCTACACAAATTATTTGACTCGTAAATCGCTCCGTAATAGATTGTTTCAAAGATATCTTTATTTAGTTTTCTTGCCTCATCAGATGTGAAAATCAAATCAAGTAAATAAAATACATCAGCAAGTCCTTGTGTTCCGATACCAATTGCACGCTGTTCTAAACCACCTTTTTTTCCTTTTTCGGTTGAGTAATAATTGATGTCAATTACCTTGTTAAGTGCTCTTACAACTTTTCTTGTTTCTTCAAACAATAATTGGAAATTAAACTCCCCACCAACGATAAAATTTTTCAAAATCATTGATGATAATGTACAAATAGCCGTTGTGTTTTCATCCGTATATTGGTAAATCTCATTACACAAGTTTGATTGTTTTACGATACCAATATTTTGGTGGTTGGTCTTTTTGTTTGCGTTATCTTTTGAACATAAATAAGGAACGCCAGTTTCAATTTGAGATTCAATAATCTTATACCACAAATCCTGAGCCTTAACTTTTTTACCTAACCCTAAACTTACCGCTTTTTGGTAATTTTGTTCATATTCTTCTCCGTAACACTCTTGAAGAGGTTTAATTCCAGCTTTAATTATATCATCAGGACAGAACAAATACCAATCAGTCGCCTCACGAACCGCTCTCATAAAATTATCAGGTAACCAAAGTGCGGTAAATAAATCTCTTGCTCTTAACTCTTCAGGTCCTGTATTTTTTTTGATATCTAATAAATCAAAAATATCTTTGTGCCAAGGTTCAATGTAAATCGCGGCACTTCCTGGTCTTCTTCCTTGTTGATTAAAGAACCTCAAGGACTCATTTACAATTTTAAGATATTTCAATAAACCGCCAGCAAATCCACCTGAAGTTGAGATACGAGTATCTTTTGAACGAATGTTACTCATACACAATCCGATACCAGCAGCATCTGATGAGTACGTTGAAACATCTCTTAGAGTATTAAGTAATCCTGAACGAGAGTCGTCGTTATTGTAATGTAATACACAAGACGCTAACTGGGGAACTTTTGTTCCTGCGTTAATCATAATTGGTGTTGCTGGTGATATTAATTGATTTGACAAAGATTTGTAATACTCAACCGCCTCTTCAAATGATTTGGTAACCCATAGAGCAACTCTCATATACATATGTTGTGGTCTTTCTACCGCCACTCCACTTGAGTTTTTCAATAGATACATTTCTTGTAGAGACCTCCAAGCGAAATAATCAAAGTTATAATCCAATTCGTGATTAATTACTTCATCAACTTTTTCTCTACCATAGATTTTCAAAGTAAGTATTAATTCATCGTTTATGACCCCCTCTTTATTTAGAGATTCCATAACCTCACTGAAACTAGGGTTAGTTTCTTTGTGGTATGATGATATCGCTACGGTAGAAGCCAATCTACTATAATCGTAGTGACTTCCTGTGTATGACGCAGAAATTTCGTAAATTAATTTATCCAGATCTTTTGTAGTTATTCTCCCTTCGGTTGGAACTGATGTTATGACCTTGATAAAAATTTCATCAGAATTTACATTTAAGGACTTAGACGCTTTTTTAATACGATTGTATATTTTGGCGGGGTTGAAAGCAACTTCTTCCCCACCTTTTTTAATAATTGTTAGTGACATAATTTATAATTTAAAAATCTTCATCAAATGAGATTACCTCGTTAAGTTTTGCTTTTTGATACTCGATAGTTCTACTCTCAAAGAAATTACCTTTGGTTTCTACCGCAATTTGTTCCATAAACTTGAATGGTTGTTCTACGTTAAATTCTTTTTTACATCCGAATTTAACTAAAAGTCCATCAACAACAAACTCTAAGTATTGTTTCATTAGGTTTTGGTTCATACCAATAAGAGAAACAGGTAATGACTCTGTAATAAATTCCTTTTCGATTTCCAAAGCCGACAATAATATCTCTTTGATTCGTTTTTCTGATATTTTGTTTTCTATATGATTATTAAATAAATGAATTGCAAAATCGCAGTGTAGGTTTTCGTCCTTGAAAATCAAGGCGTTTGCGTTACACAATCCTTGCATAATACCTCTTGACTTCAACCAAAAGATAGAACAGAATGAACCTGAAAAGAAGATACCTTCAACTGCAGCGAACGCTACTAATCTTTCTTGAAAAGATGCGTTCTTAATCCAATTAAGAGCCCAATTTGCCTTTTTCTGAACCGCTGGTAAATGTTCAATCGCTCTGAAACATTCCATTTTTTCCTTTGGGTCATTGATGTATGTGTCAATTAATAGGGAATACATTAAAGAGTGAATGTTCTCCATTGCCAGTTGGAACCCGTAGAAAAACTTTGCTTCAGGATACTGAACTTCTCTGTAGAAGTTTTCCGCTAAGTTCTCATTAACAATACCATCAGATGCTGCGAAAAACGATAATATGTTTTTAACGAAATACTTTTCATTGTCTGAAAGTTTTTCCCAATCTCTAATGTCCCCACTCAAATCCACTTCCTGAGCGGTCCAAAATGCCGCTTGATGTTTTTCGTAAAATTCCCATATATCGTGATACTCAATAGGGAATATGACAAAACGATTTGGATTAGTTTTTAATATTTGTTCCATAATTAATTAACTTGTTGTTTTTCTTTTCTTTTATCCATCAATTCTTTCATTCTCTGACGACGTTTCTCTTCTTGGTTTTCTTCGTGACCTAAGAAAGTTGTTGAGCTTTCCACATCAATTTCCAACATAGCGTTATCAAATTTACAATTTTCAAAGATGATACCATCATCACCTATACGAGATTTTGTAATCGCTATTGTCGCCAATTTCATTTCTTTTTGTTGTAACGTTTTCGCCACAGAAATGATTACGTGACCTACTTGAGCCTTTTTGATCGACCCACCCATTTGGTCTGTGGTTACGACCTCTGATGAAATAGATGACCTATTTCCTTGTGTTGCGGTCCAACCAACTAAATTTAACTCGTGACACATAGCTTCAAAACCCCTCATTACTGACCCTTCGCTTTTCCACTCATCGTCAAGTTGTCTGTCAGGTAATACACAATCAATATAGTCCAATAATATCATATCAATTTGTTGTCCGTCAGCAATTAACTTTCTGATTGAGTTTTTAATTTGATTCATAGACAAAGTATCAGAAGCATATTTTTGTAAAATAAGTTTGTTTTTCATCGTACCTTCAACTTCCTTTACCTTTTTAATAACTTCGTCTTTTTTCAAGGTCAAATCATCAGGATGAACACCGGTCCATAGGATGATGTGTTTTCTTTGAATGATTTTTGGGTTGTCCTCAAAAAATATTTGAAGGACATTGTTCCCCATATTAAAAGCATGGTTTCCAATTTTGGTGAGAAGGGTTGATTTCCCAACACCTGTTGGTGCTAATACCACTCCGATTTCACCCTTTGCCAAACCACCTTTTAATAACCTGTCAATACCAGGTATTCCCATAGGTATTGGATGTCTGTAATCTTCGTTTAATACCTCATCCAAGTTTGAGAACACATCCATTAGTGTTGTCTCTTTTTCTCCTACTTGAAGTGCATTTTTAAACAACTCCTCAATTGAGTCATAACTTTCAAACTCACCACCATCGATTATCTTTTGAGCCTTTTGCATCGCCTTTGAAACCTCTTGTTGTTTACAGAATTTCAAAGCTTTTTCTTGTACGAATAACTCACCTTCTGTTTGAACATCCTTAATTTTCTTGATGGTGTCCAATACAACTTTTGCAACAACCTCTTGTGGTAATTCACTTCTTGTTATCTGATTTAGTGTCTCAAAGGAGGGTGATACTTCGTATTTTGAGTAATACTCCTTAATCATCTGTAGTATGATTTTGAAGTATTTGTTTTCAAAATAAGTAGGTTCAATAACATCAACAATAGAATGGGTGAATTCTTTGTCTACGATAATCTGATTCAGTAATTGTAATTGAAATGCTTGTCCTAAGTATTCAAAATTCTTTTCCGCCGCCATATAAATTTCTCTTGATGTATTGATAAATATTAGGATTTTAGATTATATTCCAAATAATTATAGTTATTTTTTTTAGATGATAAAATTTCAGTTAAGGATGTTAATATAGACTTTAACTTAGGTCTAATATCAACTGTATATCTAACTTTTGGCGGATAAACTTTAGCATCTATGTATCGTTGGTAGATCATTTTTTCCCCGTTCTTAATTTCCATTAAAAATTGTTCAGGACCATCAGTTATTGATGTTTCCATAATTTCAGGATTTTCATAAATCTCATACTGATTATCTAACATATAGGTCGCAGTCTTAACCCTTAACGATTTTTTAAAATCGTCTATTAGATACTCCATAAATTCATGAAGTTCTATTGAATTATTATTTTCAGATAGATAACCTCTAACGTTAAAAAATCGTTGTACTATAATATTTCCATTGACTTTAAGTAGAAATTCTATTTTTGTTGAGTCTTGTTCTCTCATAATTTATTTTTTTCGTTTTTAAATTTCTTTTTTTCTTTTCTTGATAGTTTTAAAATTGGTCTTAAAAATTCTACCCAAGCATTATCAACTTTTGGTAGGTATTTGAATAATCCATCTTCCATCATCATCTTGATAAGATTTTTGTAACCCCTACCATCAGGGTCCAAGGTTTCCTTATAAAAATCTTGAACAATTGTTTTACCATCATCGGTAATTAATGGATTTGATAAGTCAATTATCTTTTCATTTATTTGAAAAAATTCTTCTCCATATATACCTTCTTTAGTTTTCCCTGATAGCAGATTTTTAAGAGCCGAATTTTCTTTATCTTCTTTTAATAAAAGTTCCGCCTTTGTCAAAATATCATTAAATGATATTGGATTTTCAAGTATTTCGGGAAATAATTTTACCAAGGTTTTTTCGCCAAGTAATCTAATTCCATCGATATTATCGGAGATGTCACCACATAAAATTTTAGTTGTTTTGATGTTATAGTGTGGAAATTCTAAATCCTTATTTTTAACCATATCACCAACCTTATACGTTCGTTTTTGTTGTGGCGAATATACGGATACTTTTTCAGAAATAAGTTGTGTTAAATCCCTATCGGAAGAAAATATTGTTTTTTGTTCGTCTTCAGATATTTGACAATAATAAGCAATTAAGTCATCCGACTCGTTGTTTTGAACCTCAACTTGTCTTACAAACATTTCTTCCAAATATTGTTTGATTCTTTCTTTTTGTTTATAGAAAGACTCCTTCTTTTGGTCAGTTTCCGTTGAGGTTCTATTTTCCTTATACTTGGGGTATATTAGTTTTCGTGCCGATGAGTTTGAGTCGCCGTCCCACATTACAACTACCTTATCAAAGTTTTGTTCTTCTATAAACTTACGGAGGGTATTTAAAAAATGATAAATACCTCCGATATGTTCACCTTTATGGTAATATTCTTTGACTCCGTAAAACCCGATTTTCAATAGGTTATTACCATCAACTAAAAGTGTTTTTATCACTTAATTGTTTTTAAATTGTTAGACAATAATTTTGTTACTTTTTTTCAAATTTTCTTCAGCCCATAGTGGTTGAAGGTTTGTATAATGACATAATTTATATAGTTCCTCTTCTGTTTTAGCGGATGATAAAGGAATTATGTGGTCTATGTGCCATTCATTTCTATTTTCCCAAGTCATACCACTTACAAATTGTTTTTCTAAATGCTCTTTTAATTCTATTGGTGTACATCCTACTATTTCAAATGTTTTGTTTTTCTTAGTTATGTTGTGTAATTTTAAATACGAAGATAATCTACTTCTCATTCCTGATAATAGTTTAAATTCGGGGTCTTCTTTTTTTCTATTTGTCCAATAACTGTTATATTTTTCCCTATTATTTTCAATCCAAATTTTCTTTTTTATTGACTGACGCTCTTTGGTTGATTCATAATATTTTTTTGTTTGTTTTTTATATTCTTCGGGGTTATTTTTTCTCCAATTTTGTTTTTTTTCTAAAATAGTTTTTTTATTTTGTTGGAATCTTTCTTGAGCTTTTTTCTTAATTTTATTTAAATTTTTATTTTTGTAATCGGCATTTTTAAAATTAAAACACAATTTACAATCCTTACGATAACCGCTTTTATTGTCATTCCTTTTATAAAATTCACAAAATGGTTTTTCAATCCCACATTTACTACAAACTTTGGTCTCCATTTTTAACATAATCCTTCAATAATTTATTAACGAGGGAAGAAAGATTAATTGACTTGTCTTTAAAGTATTCAGGTAATTCAGGGTCAACAGAAACTGATATCTTAACCTTCTTCTTGTCATCATTAATTTTTTTTCTTCCCATATTAATAAATATCTGATAAATGTAAAAAAGTATAAAGAATACTACTTTTTATTCTTCAAAAATATCATCATTACTTTCTTCAATATTGTAATCTCCGCCGCCCAATTTTTGAACCCAATAATCTGAATACTCTTTTTTGTATTTATCAAGAGCCTCCTTAGTGTCTGAAATATAACCATTATGAACTGCCAAAATTTTGCCATCCTTATAGCCGAGACCGTTTATATGATTTTTCAAAATTGATATTCTTGTTCTGATTGCAAAAGAAACTTTTCTCCCATTTTTGGTTGCATCAATATGATTGATACCTGCCTTTTTTTGTTTACCGAATAAAAAAACTAGTGATGATGCTAACCAAATTGCCTCACCACCTTTGGCACGAATTTCCGGTTGAGACATAGGTGATGTCATATCTACATCAGTCCAAGGTTGGTTTACAATCACCATAGTGTTATAAAAAGGATAATCTTCTTTTCGCGATTTTGTTATCCTAGAATGTATACCCATACCAATTTTATCAGCTAACACACTGGCGTTTGCCATTTTACCTCCACGACCCTCAAATGTCATTTTACACGGAACACTACCGATACTATCAAATAAAAATACCAAGTTATAAGGTAAAGTACCTTCCTCTTGCATATCCAACAATTCATTAATATAGTCAGTTGCCTGTTCAATATAATCAAACGAATCGTTAAATAAAAAATCACCATCCCAACTTCCATCATCTTTTTGATGTGCATTGACACCCAATTCGACTGCGTGAGACCAACTCCACTTTCTTTCAGTTATAATAAAAACGGGTAAATGCCCCTTTCTTTGGGCATCTGCGGCGGTCAATATAAGGGCAGTCGTTTTTGAAGAATTTGTATGTCCTAAAAACATATTGATTGCCCCCGCTGCCGGACCTGGTAATCCACAAGCCTCCATAAATGCTTCGCCACAGTTGTAATACAACTCCGGTTTATACTTTGTACTAGTAGAGTATTTATTTTTTATTGTTTCTAATGAGAACTCTTTCTTCTTCAAAGCCATAATTAAATTTCGTATTTATAGAACTGTTCTAAGTTTTCGAGTTTGTCTTGGGCGTTTGCTCGTTTCTCAATTAATTTATCCATTTCCTCAATGTGTTGTGGATGTTCTCCAATACCAACAGGGTTTGTGAAATAAACAAGTAATGATGACTCAGCATCCAACATTTCGCTCTCGTATTTCTTTTTAAGAGCCTCGTACATTTTGTTTTTAATTTTGTCCATGATAAGTTAATTTTTTTTAAAAATAGAAAAGCATGGACACTTTGTCTATGTAAATGTCCATGCTTAAGTTTGAAATTAGAACGGTAAATCCTCGTTAGGTGCGTCCATTGACTGTGGGTCTTCAACTGATGAAGAACCACCGATAGATGAGGTACCTACGGATGAATCGCCATACACGTACTTACCAGCATCTGAGTCCCAACGTGGAGTTTCTCCTCGTGCAATCGCTTCTAAATAATCTTCGGGTTTTTTTGAATATACGTCAGCCCAAGTTAGTTCATCTTCCAACCAAGATTTTGCAGTATCAGCATCTTCGTGAAGTGGTTGTGGATCGTCATACATAACCGCTTGAATTACGGTGTAAGATTTTCCGTTATTTGCCTTAGCCTTTGTAAGTTCCAAGATAAGGTCGCGACCTTTTTCAGAGTCGGTGATGTCACCTTTTGCTCTCCAAATTGGAATAATTTTGTCTAAGATACCTTCTTTTTTGTAGTTGTGTTTGAATCTCCAAAACTTAGGTCCGTCTTGTTCGGCATCTCTATCAATAACTTTTACGATGTAGAATAATCGTGCTCGGTAATTTCCTGCAAGTTTCTTGTCAGTTTCTTTACCTGTTGCCATTAATTCTTCGTAAAGTTCATTGAGTGGTGAACGCTCATTATCGTTTTTACCTGGGTCGTAAAGTTTAATCCATTTTCCATCAACTTGTACTTCGTGAAACCATACCTCTTTAAAAGGTGAGCTACCGTCAGGAGTTGGTAAAATACGTAGTCGTTTTTGTCCTTGATTTTCTTTGTCGCTAAGAACCGCAGCGAAGTACTTTTTCATTCTCTCATCTTGACTCATCTTTGAGCCTGAAGATGTACTTGACTTTTGTTGTTTTTCATACTGAGCCAAAACAGCATCCATTGTGTTTGTCGCCATAAAATTTGTATTAAGTTTTTAAATTGTTTTAGAAATATAATTATTTTAAAGTGTTTGTCAAGTGAACTACCCACCCACGGCAGATCTGATGAGTTGAGATTCGGAAGTCAACACTCATACCAATGTAGGTAGTTCGTTCTGAGTTTTAAAACTCTCAAATTGTAATGTTCCTCCAACTAGACTGCCCAACGCGCTGGCTGTTATAAAGTTTTAAAACTCTCAAATTGTAATGTTCCTCCAACCAGTCCTTCATAATTAACTGAATATCATCATATTTAAGGGGGAAATATAATTCCAATTTTGACCAAATTTTGTTATAACTAATATAAACATTTTCATTTTTTTTATCGTATTCCATTAAGATATCATTATCAGAATTTGCATAAAAAACTGAATCAGGATATTTTGAGCTGGTTTTTGGACTTAAATCTCCAAATGAC
>Ga0129342_1001173_pt1 | contig 11657 bp, 10 predicted proteins | sample CPBDNA_5_FD_94426 | JGI IMG/M metagenome (GOLD analysis project Ga0129342, IMG submission 94426) | Freshwater to marine salinity gradient microbial communities from Chesapeake Bay, USA - CPBay_Sum_15_0.2_DNA | ecosystem: Environmental > Aquatic > Marine > Coastal | place: USA: Chesapeake Bay...
ATAGTCTCAGCGTTGCCCTACAAAATCAAAGTAGTTCATACTTTGCCTCCTTAGTTAAGGGAAAACCCGTGGAGATCACTCTACCACGGGCTTCCAAAAATGTCAAATGACATTTCAAGCTGTTGCTTCTTCTCCACTGTCGTAGAAATCTTTAGCATTGCCGGTTCTATCATCAAACTTGCGAATGATTTCTTCATCAACAAGTTCCATAATACGACTTCTAAATTTTTCTTCTTTCATTTTTACAGCCCAGTCATCTTTGCGAAACTTTTCTTCTGTCCCGTCTACAAAAGATAGGGTATTCCAAGCACCTGTTACAAGGTGTGGAGAATCCCTAAGAGCTTCAAAAAGAGATTCATCATCAAGAACCCCTGTTTCTTCACCCCAAAGAATTTTAAATTCACAAGAACGACCTTGTGAACCAAAACGACTCTTCTCTAATCTTGCTTTTACAAGCGAACCAACACGAAAGTTTTTATCATCATATACAAAACTGTCTTTTGCCTTACTGCCTGTCAACCAAATACGAAGACTATAGGCATAAGCAAGTGCTTTGCCGCCTGGGGTAAAGAACTTTTGAGACTGTGTCATGTACTTTGGATTTCCTTCTGCCCCAATGTTCAACTTTAGCTGATTAAGAATCAACAAGGTTGATTGGCTTTGAGCGATAGGGATAATCAATTTTGACAACCCTTTTGAAAGAATCCTTGGCTTAACTGCCATTGATGATTGAGGATTGAAATCTCCTTCAATATCGCTAGTAGTTGGAGTTAAAGCCATTGAATCCCAAATGAAAAGAAATTGCTGATCTCCTGTTTTCAATAGATCTTCAATAAGTTCTAGTGTCTTTTCTACACTAACAGCTTGAACATAAAGAAAATCTTCTAAGTCACATCCCATTTTTTCCAAAAACTCTGGGCTAATTGAAGATTCACTGTCTAAATATACAGGCGTGATACCCATTTTCTGAGCATTCACGGCAATTTGAGCGGCCATGTAACTTTTGCCTGTTGCCTCTTCACCTGCTAGTTCAATTACTTTTCCAACTGGAAGTCCTGTTCGTTTTCCACGACAAATAATTGAATCCAACCAAGTTGAACCTGTTGGAATCCACTGTTTTACTTCTGTTGGATTATCATCTTTTAGGCTATGAACAATGTTCATACCTGCTTTTTTGTTAAGCATCGATTGCAGATCGCGCACCGATAGCTTACCAGTTTTTTCTGGTTGCTTTTTCATATTTATTTTTCTCCTATTATTCCGATTAAAAAAACAGCAGTTGAAACTTTTGATCTCAACTGCTGTTACTAGTATATATGAAGCTATAAAAAATTTAAGGTTTTAAATTTCCAATATCTTCTAATTCTAAGTTTCCACCATCATCTACTGTTAGACGCCAAAAACTACCGTTTGGACTCTTCAACACTACACCTTTTGTTGAATCATCTACAATTAAGTCTGAAGATGAGTCAACTCCTGCAACTTCAATTTCTCCATTTGTTTTTGAAGAAATTTTTCCATCACCTAAATGAATAGTCGCAGAACTGAGATATAGATCTCTGAACTTCTTCTCTGGAGTGCCTAAGTCGTGAGTAATGTTAACATCTGGAACCAGATGCGAACTCACTGTGGTTGTAGGTACAGATTGGTTTGTATAACCATCAGTAATGTTTGTTCCATCAGAAAGATGTGATAAACTTCCAAAATGGTCTTTTAATTGTTGAACAGTTACTTTTTTATTTTTTCCTGTTGTTTCGCTATCATCAACAATAGGTAGAAAATCTGCGTCATCTACTGATGAAATAGCGTCTAGTTCTGATACTTTCTTATCTGTCATTTATTTCTCCTTAATTAGTCCAACAGAGATTTTAGAGCATCATCAACACTGTTAGATGTCTCTTGATTTCCGTATTTTTGTACTTCTTCTTTTTCTTCTCCGTCTCCAGATAAGAAAGATTCCAAAATACCATGTACTTCACTACTAGTACGACGTTTATGAAGTTTATCAAAATCAGGAACACTATCTAGAATTGATCCACATTCTTCATCACTTAGTCCGCTACACATAGCACTACTATTCCTCTTAAAAGCTAGAGTAGTCTCTGGATATAGTTTACCAGCAGTCTTTTCGTAACGTAAATCAATGTCTACGCCTGTTTCTGGATCTGTGATGTCTCCATAGTCTGGATTCAAGACCGTTTCCAGCAGCGTTTGATACACTGTTTTAGAATATCCCCAGATTCTAGCTCCTTCGCTCTCTTCCCCTCTTACTAATACAGGAGAAAAGAATCTTTGCTTACGCACAAGTTTCCTTGCCATCTCCTTGCTTTCATCATCTCCGTCATTATAGAGTTTTGCGACAAACTCGCATACAGCACATTCTTCTCCAAAGTTATGCTTTGGACAAAGCAGACTTTCATTATTTAAACCATAGTGGAAGAAGAATGATTTAAAAGGATCGCCATCTTCTGTTGGAAGAATACGAATTGTCTGCGATCCAGCTTGTGGCTTCCAAAATTTTGCTTGTTGTCCAAGCTTTCCTTTAGAAGCGTTAAGTTTTTGTCTCATTTTACTAATATCAATAGCCATTGTTTTTTTCTCCGTTACACCCTTCTCGGGCGAGTTGTTAAAGTGATCTTGCGATCTTTCGTTAGTCTCTCACAAGACGACTGATCTGTCAAGTCGTCTCAGTGTTTTCAAATTTTTTGTTCTGCACTATGTGCGTACTTATTAAAGAATAAGTATTTAAATCTTCAGATTGAGTTTCAAATATTTTTGAACCAACTTTTTTAGTAGAACTATTAGACTGTTTCTCTATAAATTGTTTTATGTCTTTTAAAAAATTTTTATTTTTGTTTATTTTTTTATTATGGGAGAAATAAAAAATTTCGTGTGTATCATTTTTTAAATCAAATAATTTGTTTTGTTCTCCATTTTCATTTATTATTGAAAATGTTCTTATTGATGCTATTCCATTATCTAAATTTCCAAATTGCAAAATAGGATTTAAATTTTCAAAACACATAAATGTATGAAAAATAAACGAAATCAATTCATTAATCTCATCATAATAGCTTTCTATGGAAACATTTAACAATAATGATTCTACCTTAGAATTATCAATAAGATAAAGATTTTTTATAAGACCAGAACGAGCATATTCCTGCAATACTCCTAATACTAGCTTCTGTTGTAAAATTCCCACAGAAGACAACGCAAAATTATCACTACAAATGCAAACAACATTTACTTTTTTCTCCTTTAATTGCTCTAAAATTCTTAAGGAAGCTCCAGAAATTTTTCCAGCAGGAGACATGAAAAGAAAAACTTCATTATTTATTCCCTTAAAGAGTTTTTTAAAGTCTGGACAGTTATTTTCGTAGTCTTCTGGTGTAGGTTGTTCTTTTATTTCTTTCCCTGAATCGATTGTAATTATCGAATAATTTTCATAGGCATCTAATTTCTTTACAACACCGCATCCAGTGTTTCCTAATCCTATCGCAGTAATCATAATAATTATTTTTCCTTTATGTAAAATCTTTCCCAATATAATCCTAGTTTATCTTTTCTTTCTTCCATAATTATGTCTAAAGAAGTTGTTCCAAAACAAATTTGAATCCAATCAATTAACTCTACTATTTCTGCTAAAGAATGAATTGATTTAGTTAACTTTAAAATTTGTAATTCATTTTCTAACTTTGTAAAAATTGCTTCAAGAAATTCTTCGTCATCATCCAAGCTCGTTACTTCCACCTCTGCAGACTTTGAGGTTTCGATTATTTTTTTAATTTGTTTTCCTACTTTATCTCTTACAAGCATTATATTTTCCTTAATGTTCCATAGTTTTTTCCAACAGAAATGTTAACAGAGAACTCCCCAAATCTCGTATTTTTATAACAATCTATCATATCATTTACAAAATGTTTATCTTCTCTAGATAAGTCAATCACAAGAGAATCATGTACTAAAAATGCAATTTTACTTTTTCTATCTTTTAACAGATTACTAATTTTGGTAATTTGTTCAAAAAATAGATCAGCTGCTGTACTCTGAACGAGATAATTTAATTTGTGATAGCTATCCGACTGTACTTTTCTACCAAAACAATTTGTTACATACTCTCCATTATAACACCCTCTTAAAGCGTTTTCTACATTAAACAATTTTTCATATTTTTGAGATTCTATTTTTGTTGATCCATACAACCAAGCAAATATTTCTTTTTTCACTTCCTCTCTAGTCATTTTTAATCTTCTTGCATTTAATTCATGAATATCACCTTTTGGTTGTTCTTGTTGAGACAGACCATATAATACTCTCAATTCTGCTGAATTGAAATCCAACTCTAAGAACGCATCATTATTTGGTTTTATTACAGATCTAAATTCTTTATCTAGATTCAAAATTGGGAAAGTTCCACTTTGTATTGTCAATCTTCCTGTTTTTGAGCCAAATAAATTATATTTAATTGTATTAGTTTTCTTTATTTTATTATAAAGTGTTATTGCCCTATGTGAATTCAAATTGCTTTTCATCCAATCTAAATCTAGGTTTAGAGGTTGTTCTGAAATTTCTGTTATTATTTTTTCTGTGTTTAAGAGTAGATTATAATTTTTAGGCTTTTCTAGTCTTTCAAATATTGAATCTACTATTTTTGTTTTTATTTCACACAATTCTAATAAAAATTGAGCTGGGACTAAATCATAGAAACAGTTCTCTTCCAAAGAAATTTTGGATTGCTTAAATGAATTATAAAAGGCAAATAATCTATCGGAATTACTATTCCATTCTTTTTGGAGATTCTCTGGGCATAAATCATCTAAGCTTTTTCCCATAGCATAGATAGAAGCATACTCTATTTCTTTATCTTTAAGATAAGAAGCATATTTCCAAGTTTTATCTAGTTCTTGAGGTAAGTTTTCTGTGTACAGTTTGCCATTTACATAGACACCCTTACACCAATTTTTGCTATCTAGTGTTATAAAAGTCAAAGTTTCCTCTAAAAATCAAAATTTCTATTTTTAATTTTTTCAGCTTTTCGTTTTGAGATCTTTTTTTCAACGTAATGCATCGAAGATTCTAAGTCAAGGTTTTTTTGAAGTCTCCATTGGTTTCTCAAAATTTGCTCAAATTCTTCTTGCGTCATAGAGGAATTACTCTCTCTGAACCTAGAGAAAAGATATAGTCTATTCCATACTTCATCTTCTAGGAACAAATTAGAAGATCTTTTTATGATTGACTTTTCAATAATTACTTTGCTATTACAAATTTCACTTTTTGAGATCAACACAGATGGTTCTTTTTCAATAAATGTTTTATAATTATTTATTATAAAATTTTTATAAATTTCTATTTCAATTAAGTTTATTTTATTAAAATATAAATTAAATAAATTATTTTCTTTTATTTGATACCTATCCATGTATTTTTTTAATGGTATAGAATTTATGTTAGCAACTACTCTCCATGGTGTATTTTTTTCTATAGAAAATCCATAATATTCTAAAGTATTTTTAAACAATTGAAAATTTGGACTTTTAATCCATTTATTTATTTTATTTTTATCAGAATTTTTTTCATCACTAGAAAAATCTATTACTAAACCAGATCCTCTTACATCAAAAAATTTAGATGAACTAAAAGAACTCATTGTAAAAGGCAAAATAGGAGTATGTACATTGATAAATTTTGAAAAAACATTTATAAAAGTAAGAAGATTTTTAATTTTTGATTTATAATTTTTTGATCTTATAAAATTTATAAATTTTTCACTATGAATAGACATAAATTCTTCATACGAACTTTGAACATCTTGATATCCCGTTTTGGGTGTCAAATTGAAGATAACTCCATCATCAAAAATTTTTTCATTTATTTTGAAACTATTCCATCTAGTTAAAAAATCAACTAATGCATCTGTTACAAAGTTAATTAAAAATATGTTTTCAGAAATATTAGGAACCTGGGTTAAAAACTCAGACTTAGGATAAATTGAAATTAAGTTTTTATCTACTTTTCCATAAAGTGAATTTTTATAATTAAAATCTACAAATTCATTTGTTATGCCAAATAAGTCTGAATACGCTGTTAAATGAAAATTTTTTTCTTGAATAAAACTAGCTCTAGATGTTAATGATGGAGATCTAGATGCTTCCTGTGGCGTTAGAAGTTTTTCTTCTTTATTTAAATCTATTTTCATATTAATAAATAGTTATTCTACTTTGAAATTTGAAAGATTCTTTTCTATCGATAGTTGCTGTGCGGCAGATGGATTGACAATCAATTCGGAGGTCATACCAAGATCTATCTTTCCAAAAGATTGCCATTGACATTCCAAGGTTGTAGAAAACTCTCCAGAGCTTATTGAATTCTCTACACTAAGTACAGTATAATAACCACCTAAACCAATTTTAAACATAATTTCGTTTCTTAAACCAAGACCAGGATAAATTGGAGAAACAAAAACAGTATTTCCAGGTTCAAATAAATTATTACCAAACATTTCTATATTACATTTGTATAATTCTCTTACAAAACCTTCTTCTTCTGGATTTTCAGAACGGACACTAGAGTCTATCATCGCAGAATGTAGTTTTTGACTATCCTGTCTAGAAAATGAAATTTTTTTCATTAAACCTTTTTCTTCTCCAAAAATAAAATGAAAAACAGAATTTTTTATCCAATCATCTTCATAATTACCTTCTCCTATTGAATATTCTTCTTCTCTTGATACTATAAAAAAATAGTTTACTGTTTCACCATTACTATCACTTTTATTAATGAAGTCTTTTAAATTATAAAATGTCTTAGGAGATATGTATTTTCCATAATAATCAAATAGCTTGAATGGTCTTGAATTTTGAAATTCCTCTTTAGATATTATCTGAGGGATTCCTAAGTTTGAATCTTCCTGTTCTTGTTGAACGGATGTATTGAATTGCATTTTTTTCTCTATTTCTTTGGAGAATTTTAAAAATTTATTATTATGTCTGACTTTGTATGAAGGTAAGAATTTCACATGGTTATTTTTAATGTTTATTGGAACTAATTGTGTCATTAATAAATTTATAACAGAATTAGCAGACATTTTTTTTATGTTTTTGTTAATAATAGAAGAATTATACCAGTTAATAAAAGATTTAAGAGTTATTGGTATATCTGCAAAATTAGCTCTTCTTTCTTTTAATTTAAAAATTTTTATATAACTCTCTTTATCTTTTCCATCATCTGTTTTTATTTTTTTCTTTTTATAAATAGCATCAGTGTTGTATAAATCATAATCTTTATAAGAAAATTCTCCAAGAACTAATCTGTTATCTTTCTTTGAAAGAAAATCGCAATTTTTTAAAAATTCTGAAATTACATCATATAAGCTGAGAAAAGGTATCACGATTAAGTTTGGAAATTCTGACGATACTGATTCTTTTAATTTTGAATCCAAATCTTCCATTAGTGTCTGGAATCTTTCGGATTCACCTTTGCTCTCGTCAGTAGATTCATCAACCATTTTGGCTAATTCTAAATTTGTTGGAGATATAATACCCTTATTTTCCTCTATACTTAATTTAGCAAAAGTTAGCTCATTTTTTATCGTTTCAACTTCACTTTCATCTCCAACTTCATTTTTTTCACCTTGTTTTATAATTGTTGTAACACTTTGTATTGCATTTTCTTCAAGAACTAAATATTTAATTTTATTACCAGATTCAAAACCTTCTAAAATTGTTCTTAACATTCCTTTTTTTTCTTCGGAAGGAATACTTTTTAAAATTTCAATAGCTTTTTTTGTACTTTCAACAGGATCACTAATGTTTGCGTTAGGATTACTAAGTTCTTCTTTGGCATCAATTATAAAACTATTAGTTAAAGAATTCTTGGCATCTCTATCTATTATGGCTAATTCTCTGGATAAATCTATCCTACTTTGTCGTAATCCTTTGCCTTCTTTTTGTTTTCCTTCATCTTTTTCAAATTTTTGAATCTCATTTTCTAATTTTTTAACAATTCTATCTATTTTTTCATAAATTTTTTGCTTTTTAGGAGATAATACATTATTGCTGGAATTGTCCCGAGATTCCATTTCTAGAGATGCCATATATTCAATCTCTAAATCTATGGAACCATCTTCTTTAAAATCAAAATTGTGGCGAATAAGATTTAACAGCATTGAATAAGTGCCAAAAGAATCATTGGCAGAAGAATTTTCTCCTATCCATCCAACTACAGCTTTTAAATGCATTTTATTTTTATCATATTTAAATGAATCTTTGGTTTCATTATTTTTTATTTGAGGATAAACTAAATCTATCAAAGATAGATCATATCCATCTTTTGAATTACGAATTTTATCAAGCTCATTTATGTCTTGCACATGTAATTTTAATTTTGCAGAATATTGAGCTATGTTAGCTTCTTGTTTACCTAGTGACTTCCAGTCAAAACTTATTAATCCAATTCCAGATCCTCTAGATACTTTTGTTTTAAAAATATTTTCCATTTGCCATGGACTACTGTAGTCTTCAAATGGAAATTCTACTTCTATAGTTTTATTTTTGCCAGAATCTGTTTCATTAAAAACTTTGTAGATCTTTATGAAAGGAACTAAAGAAGAAATTTCTTTACTAGTTAAGTTTGCTAATTCTCTATTTTCTTTTGCAAAAGTAAAAATTCTATTATTAACTATGGCAGGTATTTCTTCTGAATTTCCTTCTAGTAGAAAAATGCTTTGAGAATTATCTTTTATCGATTTTTTATTTTCATTTATTAAATAATCCATAAAAAGACTGGGAGATACGTCTTTAATTTTTTCTTCTATCTCTTTAAAAGACCCTTCTAAGCTTCCTGTGTTGCTTGTTGCAGCAGCTTTATCCGTTGATTTATTACTTATTGTTTTTGTTGGTATAGAACCTAATCCGTGTTCTTCAAAAGCCATTACATTATACTCCCATGAATTCTAACACTTTATTAGGAGAATTAGGTATAAGAATGAGATCTCCTTCTTTAAAATCATGTTCTGTAGGCTTTTGATTGACAAAAGAAATGATCCACCATAAACTAGGATCTCCATAGTAGTACTCTGCGATCTTGTAGACCCTATCTCCAAATCCCCATAGATGTTCTGTAACTTCAAATCCCGTTTCTTCTAGATTGTAATCATATTTTGGACTTGAAAAATGATTAATAAAATCCACATTTCTTTTTTTAAAAGTATCATAGTAAAGACTGTTTATATTTAAAAGTTTATTTCTTTTTTTAAATCTATCTATAGACATTTTTTATCCTCTATTTGTTATATGGAAATGAGCGTGTTCTAGGAAAAAGTATATTACCTTTGCCTCTTTGGTTTGAATCAAATCCCAAAGGATTAGTATGCATAACTTCAAAAGTTATATTAAAAGAAACTACTTTAGGTACATAGCCTACTTCTTTATCGGAAAACTTTTTTCCTTTACCGGAAAAAGTCCAAAATCCCATTTCTATGTCAGGAGCATACGTCATGCCTTGAATTGTACCATATAAATAGCCACCTGTTGCGTCGTTTATCAAATTTCCTAATTTTATTTGTAAAATTGGAGGAGCACTAATAATGCTAGTATCTTTTACTCCGCTATTTGGTTCAAATAATTCTTGATAAGAATTTAATTTTTTTTGTAAGTTAGAAACTGCTTTTTTTTGCTCTTTTGTTGCTAATCGATCGTTTTCTAGCAATCCAACAATTCCTTTCATTAAAGGATCGTTAACTAAAGAATCATTAGATTGAATTCCGTCTACTGTTTTTTGATATACTGGATAATTCATTTGTATAAGTTTTTTGCATTTTTCTAAATTAGCTTCACCTTCTTTATGATCTTCGGAAGGTACATCAAATCCTAGAGTTATTATTCTCATAGTTCTTTTAAAATTCTTAATCGCATCCATTTTACCAAATACTTCTACTGGATTCCATTGTTGCTCGTAACTGTCTTCAAATGAATTAATGAATGGCAGGAATTCTACTTCTTGACCGGAAGCCACATGTCTAAATTTTATATTGAGCGGTTTATAGTTTTCAGGATAATCTATCATCGTTTTCTCGCCTTATTTTAAGTTCCTAGCATCATACCAGTTAAAATTTTCTCTCTGTTTTGTATTTCTACTTTTGCCACTTTTTTAACAAATTTTCCAACTATCATGTCGTCTAGTTTTACTTCACCATTTATGTTAACTATAGGCTGCACAACTTTTGATTCTTTCTCTTTATCTTGTTTATTCTTTGAATCATTAGCAACATATCTATCGACAGTTTGTTGTTGGAATTGCAAGTTAATATCTTCCATTTTTAATGATTTCTTTGGTTGTTCTGTCTTAACAACTAACTCAGGTTCTTCATTCAAAACAGATGCATTTTTTATTTGCAACTTTTTATCTATTTCTGAATTCTTTACATTATTTAAAATTAATTTTTCAAATTTATCTAAATCAGAGGTATTTTGAGCAAAGTTTAGATACATGGTTTGTGGCGTATTTATCTCTTTCATAACATCTGTTATGTTTTGATACATAACTTGTAATGTACTTATCTCTCTCATAGCATTTGCTATTCTTTCAAATTGATTCGCTATAGAAGCAAGAGAATTAGAAAAAGATTCCATTTGTAAGATATTATCTGGACTCATAAATTTCACAAATGATTCCAGGTTATCTACAACATCGTCTAATGCTAACAAACTTTTCATGGAATTAACCAAATTAGAAATACCTTGTGTCGCTAAATACACTCCACCACCAATCATTAAAGCTGCTGCTCCAACTGCGAGTAAAAGAGTTACAGCTCCTGCTGCCGGCACCGCAAGCGGTCCTGCCACCAATGCCATCAATTTAAACATTAGAACACCAAATGCTATGGTAAAACCAACAATTGCTGCTGCCGCTGGCCATGCAGCATTACCTAAATCCTTAAAAGATGCTGCTAATTGTGCTAATCCAAAAGCAGCGATAGCTATACCTGCTCCCATCATTAAAGCTGATGCGCCTATAGCCAAAAGACCTTTTGCTCCTTTTTCAGCAAACCTTCCAGCTGAACCAAATTTCTTGCCCATCTGTTTTGCTGCTTCGCCAATTTTTTCAAATGGTTTTAAAAGCTTGCCAGTGAGATTAGAGAATTTTCCTACCAACCAGCTAAAAGCCTTACCAAGAACTGTAAATTTTAACACTGCTATAGTAACAAAAAACGTAATAGTCTTCGCTATCTCCGATCCTTTGAAATTTGTTAGTCCTATCAAAAAATCAAGAACTTCTGAAATAGCGATTGCTAAATTATTAAAAATAGGAGCAAGAGAAGCAATCAGTGTTTTAAATTTTTCTCCTATTGGTACAAATTTTTGCGCTATTTTATTTAATTCTTCTTGTGTTTTAGCTTGCGCATTTACAGCTTCAGAAGCTTCGTCTACATCTTGTGTAAGTATTTTCGCCAACTGACTTATATCGCTAATACCTGCTGCTTCAGCTAGTGCTCTTCTAAATGCTGGACTCATCTCTTCGAAAGTCATATTTGAATCATCGACAGCTTGTTTTAACATTCTTAAAGCATCTGTTGGATTATTTAAACTAGCATTCATCAAGTCAAGAGAATTAATAACATTTCCCCCAAGCAATGTGTTTAATCTAGCTGCTGCATC
>Ga0129342_1001175_pt1 | contig 11649 bp, 15 predicted proteins | sample CPBDNA_5_FD_94426 | JGI IMG/M metagenome (GOLD analysis project Ga0129342, IMG submission 94426) | Freshwater to marine salinity gradient microbial communities from Chesapeake Bay, USA - CPBay_Sum_15_0.2_DNA | ecosystem: Environmental > Aquatic > Marine > Coastal | place: USA: Chesapeake Bay...
GAACCATAATCATCGCCAGCATCTTCATAATCAATTGTAACAGCACCATAACTACCAGGATATGTGATATTGGTATTGGTTGAGCGTTTTACAAAATAAAACGTATCCGATTTGATAGCACCTTGAACTGTAAGATCTCCTGTTACAGTTGCAATACCAGTAACGTTCAAGTTGGTTGCAATTCCAACGCCACCATTAACATTAATTTTTGGCGTGACTCCATTTCCAGCGTAGATTTTTACTCTACCACTCTCCAAAGCAATCTTTGTGTTTGTACTATTGTCTGTATATCTTCTAATACTGTCTGTATACACACTATTGGTAGCACTCATAATTCCGACAGTAACACTATTTGTCGTAGAGTTACCGCGACCTACAACAGAATCTAATGTATCACTTTCTGATGCAGTGCTTACAGATCCCGAAGACGTGTATGCAATAATATCTACAGATTCTCCGCCAAATAGTGCTTCATTAAAAACAACGCTTGTTCCATTTGATGCGGTATAATCGGAATCAGTTAATCTTACGCCATTAACATAGACATCAATTAATCCAACTGTGTATGTTAGTGAAAATGTCGTTTGTCCTGAAGTGGCAGTGTAATTATTGTCTGTTCTAAGTGCAGATGCGGATGCCCAAGTAACACCAACACCAGTTGACTGCAAATATTGCCCATTACTTCCCGTTGTTCCGCCAGCACTGACAGAATTATTAAGTACAATCTCACTAAAAGATGAAACACCAACAACAGTTAACGTTGTTGTTCCTTCACTGAATGAAGTTATACCTACATTTAAATGTCTTTTTGTTCCGCTTATTAATTCTGCCATTTTATATCTACTCTCCTATCACTTCAGTGTTTCTAAAATACTTCCAGTAAACTTAAGATCGGAAGAGCTACTTCCAGATATTACTAGAGTATCATTAGATTCAAGAACAAGTTTTCCATCAAGGAAACTTGCTGAGTCATTTGCAGGAATTGGATAATTTTTTACGATTTCTGTAGTTACTGCTATTCCAGAAACTGATCTCTGGTGGGAGAAGGTGACAGTTTCTGTTTGAGATCCTGTATTTGCAACTTGAGCAAGAAGAACTACGCCAACATAACCAACTGGTGCAGTATAAATTCCAACTGGTGATGTTGTTGTAACATTCGTAATTGTCTTGTAACTATTAAGTGCGAGTGCCATCTAATTATCCTCCTAGTGCTAAAATAAGTGGCGTTACATTTGCATACAAACTCTTGGTATATGCAGTACCAGAGACTTCACCAGTACTTTGATTAATTGAAACTCCATCACCAATTCTAAAGTTTCCTGATTGGTCGGTTGATGTATAAACAACCAACCCACCATTTCTCATATCAGTTTCATTTGCCTGAATTGCAACACCACCAGTGGAAGGTAGTGCATTTGCAATCGTCACACCAGAACCAATATACTCAAACGAATGACCTGATGCTAAAATTCTACTTTGTTTGAATACTGGTGCTGTTGAACCAACACCAACTGCATAAGGAACATTCTCAGTTGTTGTGACTGTTGTGATACCATTAGAAGGCAATGTTGCACTCTGAATTACATAATATTTTGGAATAGTTTCTAATGATAATGCTAGTCCACTACCACCCCCACCACTAATAGTAATACTTGGTGTGGATGTATAACCTCTTCCAGTAGATACAATATCAACTTCAGTTACAACACCATTAGTAAGTGTTGCAACTGCTTGTGCAGCAATTCCCCAATTTTCTGATGGGTCATCAATTACAAGTGTTGGTGGTGTTGTATAACCAGAACCACCATCAGTAATTGTTATTTTTGATACTTCATAATATAAGTCGTCAAAATAGATAACCTGACCGTCATATGGACGATTTGCACCTACATCAGCAATCACAAAAGTAGAACTATCTGCTGGAGATGCTGTAGTTACAATACCGACATATTGTTCTGATCCTACACTATCAGCAACTAATCCGTAGTTACCGAATGATGAGTTGGAGTTTGTTAAATCACAAGCACCACCAGAACCACAATAGATTGCAATATCATTACAAATGGTGAATAACGATACTAACTGTCCGTATCCTTCGTTTGTGATTGATACTCCAATACCACCTTGGTTGTATTGTGTATAACTATCAACTACAATACTTTTTGTATTTCCAGAAGCGTGTGCTCCATTAATTCTAACACCAGTGCTATTCTGAATAAAGTTGGTGCAGTTCTGAATATAAGGTGATTGTGTGATATTTCCTGCACCCGATGGACTGAATGCAATCATTGCACCAGTATTTGCAGACCCAACAAATGATAGGTTTGCAATATAATTTCCGTTGGTTACATAGAACAAATCATCAGCATTTGATGGTGTAATTGATACTTCTCTTAAGCTATCACCAACAATACTGACCTGTTCTGGTAATGTAATTGGATTATTTTCTGTATATGTGCCTGCTGACACACGAATAACTGTTCCTGTTGTGGAGATTGCAACTGCTCCAGCAATAGTTGCTTTTGCATCTCCTAACTTTTGTCCAGTGTTCGTATCACTCCCATCAGCAGTTACATATAAAACATTTGATACTGTTGCACCAGCACCAACGCTAACAATATCGGTTGCTATTCCTGCTCTTTCTCTTCTTACGAAAAGATCTGCATCATAAAAGTTAAGACCAAGTTCACCGACTGATAGTTGTTCTGTCGTCGGTTTTCTTCCCGGAACTGCTGTCCGTTTTATTTTAATATTCGGATTTGCCATTCAATTCCTCATTTTAGGTATGTACCCTTAGTTCCGATATATATCGGATTATTTTTATATATTTATTTAATAAGAATCTTGATTAGATTCTCTATTTCTACTTTTCAGCACTTGAATTTCTGATTGCAATTCAGCAATATTTTTCTTCAAAGTATTAATTTGAGTTTCATACACAACATTCTGATTGAATAATTCAAATGCTTTTTGTTGATAAGATGCAATCACATCTTTATAATCATTTTCAGTCATAAAAAAGTGGAAGTATTTCTACCTCCACTATTTAGATTAGGTTGGATTATTGGATTTTAACTTCAGAAAGTTCCTGCATCAATAGTGATGTTCTCCAAGAATCTTTCACTTCCCACACAGTTAACAACTTGCGATTGTCCTGCACAGTCATTAACCCAAAGAGCACCGATTTCAATTGCTGCATAATTTGAAACAGTAATTTGTGGACTGTCATTATCAGTACCACCACCATCAGTTACTTGCGAACCAAACTTAAATCTTGAGTCTGCATGTTCCCAGATAACAGCCGATTTTTTCGCTCCAGATGCATTATAGTTAAAGAGAACTCCTAAATCCCAAGTGGTTGCACTGTTTGGTGCCGATCCATCAACTAAACCAAGTTCAACAGTTCTATCTTCAACTGTCATTGAAGATGTGTTGACTTGTGTTGTGGAACCATTTACATAAAGGTTTCCGGTAACAGTCAGGTTCTGCGATGCAGTAAAGTTACCTGAAGTATCAATGGTAGCCGCACTTGTACCATTATTATGTTTAATTGTTGCGACTTGAAGTGTAGGAGTACTGACAGCAGTTCCAACAACAACAGTATTGGGAAGACCAATAGTAATAGTCTGACCAGATGCAGAAGTTTCAATTTCGTCTGCAGTGCCTGCAATAGAAAGCGTTTGACTGTCAAGATCAACAGTTCCTGTTCCACTGTCACCAGAGAAATCAAGAGCAGATGCAGTTACTTGGGCATCGACATATGACTTGATTGCTTTTGCCGATGCTAGAGTATCGTCGGAAGCAGAAACAGATGATAGGTCAGTATCAACAGAAGTAATTGCAGTTCCTGAACCAAATACAACACTTGCTGCCGTTACGATGCCAGAAATGTTGACATTATCTAATTCCGTATGACCTGAAATATCTGCCCCATCATTTGCATCAATTGCACCAGTGAATGTTGATACGCCACTATTAACTACGATTTCTCCAGTAACAGTTAATGTTGAACCGTCAAATGTAAGATTTCCACTGTCTTCAAGAAGTCCTCCAGTGCCAGCAAGAACAACTCTACCTGAGGTAAGGTCGGTAACTGTAGCTGCTGATGTGGTAACGATGCCAGAGAAATTAGCATTTCTCCATCTCTGTGCTCCAGTACCAATATCATAAGTGTCATCGTCATTTGGCGTTAAATCGGATACAAATTCGCCGCCAACATTAATATTATCAGTATTACCATCACCAAGATTAATTGTACCACCTCTAAATGTTACAACACCAACAAATTCTGAGTGTCCTTGAACATTCAGATTCCCACCAACTGTAACATTTTTATCAACACCTAAACCACCATTAATCTGAACTGCGCCAGTATCAGAGTCGCCTAAAGTATTATCTTCAGTATTGCTAAATGTCGTGATTCCTGAAAAATCTGAACTAGCACTTACATTAAGAGAACCAGATACTGAAGTAATTCCTGCAAGACTACTATCAGTAAAAGAACCACCAGTTCCACTTGAGGTATCCCAAGATAAAGTACCATCAGAAGATACTTTTAAGAAGTAACCATCGGTGATTGTGTTGGTATCTGGAAGAGTGTAAGTACCAACTCCAGCAAGAGTATCTGGTGATTTTAAAGTAATGTATCCAGAACCATTTGCAGTTCCTTCAACAAGATTTAATCCACTACCTGTTGAAGTTGTTTCTTTCTTCCAATATCTGTTAGAACCAAAGAATTTGTTGGTGGATAGTTCTGAAGAAATACCAATATAAAAATCATAACTGTCAGTAGTGAATCCTGGTTCACCCGCCCTCAAACCAGGGAGGTCTGCTAATAGACCTCTTTTAAACTGAATTACTGGTGCAGCCATTTCTACTATTATTTTTTACTAATAATATTTATTGTTTCAAAAACCACCAGCATCCATATCAATTTTATTATCAAGTTGAGCATCAAGTTGACTGATAAACTCATCTGGAACATTTGAATCACTAACAGCAGACTGTAGCACTTGGTCTGCAGGAACTAACTCATATTTTTGTGTACTTGCATTATAAGTCAGAACATAATTATCCTTTGCAGATAAATTTGTTGCAGAAACATCTGCTAAATCAGAAAGAAACTCTGCCACAACGCTTTTCTCCTGAGTTACTGTATAGTTGTTTGCTCGATTTAATCTTATTTGAAAATCTGCCATTGCATCAAGGCACTTTCAAATATTTATGAAATAGAAGCAGAGACAAATGCCATTCCTTCAATGACTCTTGTCTTCAATCCAGTTGTATCGTTTGTTAGTAATATATCATAATAATATCTTCCTGCAGGAATAGTGCTAGTTACAGTATTTGCCATTGTCAAGGAAATTTTTCCAGTGCTTACTGTAAGAGATGTGCCAAAAGAATAAGAAGTTTCTGACTCAGGAAACTTCTTTAACTTTGCAACAGCAGAATTATTCAGAAGATTATACACAGTTCCATCAGAATTTGTAATCGTAAAAGTAGAAGCAAAATCTGTTCCCTGTTCGATTGTAATATTGACTGCTGGTACTGACATCTTAGAGTATTTTTAGATATTTATTCTGATACCAAAACCCAATTTTGAACGTCTTCATCCCATTCAAAGTGTCCACCTTGACCAACTTCTAAAGATGGTTGTGGAATTGGGGCATTCCATACAAAATTAACTTCATCCAAGACCCAAGATTCATATGGTTTTGGTGGAACAAAAGCATTCAGATCTTGATTGTATGTGTACCCTATTACTGCGTCATTTTGAACAGTTGCAGAGTCTTTCCAATAAAAACCAGGTTCATTGGAGGAAAGAACCGCAGAAGTCCATTCATTAAGATCTAAAGTAAGATATTCTTCTGTTGCTGCATCAAGATATTGGGAATTAAAAACGTTAATATTATGAACAACGTTTTGATCATTTATAAAAGCTATGAGTTTTTCATCCGACATGAGATAACCCTTTTACGTTACTTATATTTATCTAACTCGACTGCTCTCGGGTAGCCCTAAAAATGGTCTGCTATCATAGATTGAATTTTTATTTGGACCTTCAGCATCTACATAATGCAAAAATGCTTGGAGATACCATTTTTGTGTAAAAGGATCTCTCCAATGATATAGATCAGGTCCACGATACACGCACAAATCTCCAGGATTTAGTAAAATTTTTACAGCATCACTTTTATCTTCATTTTTACTAAAGTAAATTGGATTTATTTCTTCCCCTTCAGGAATTCCTAGAGAAAGTGTTGCTGAGATTTCGCAAGATGGTCTATCACGATGAATTTTAAGTTCATCTCCCTGAGAGTATAACCTCACGTAACTATATGTTGGGAAAAGTTTACAACCAATATTTTTTGCAAATGTATCATTAAATTCACTTAAAATAGTATCCATTAAAGGATCGCCATAAAAAAGATAAGAATTTGGTGCTTGAGTATCACCAAGTGTAGCAGCACCACCAGCAATTCTTATGAAGTAATATTGGTTAATGAATTTTACGAAATCGGCATCTAAAAAATTTCTAATGATTTCGTATCCATTCTCTTTAAAATTTTCTTTAAAAGACATAATGTTTTATTTAAATGATGGACCGTGTGCCCAAGCAACAAGAGTATATCTTTCACCTTTAGTTACAGGGGTGACTTCGTGAAGACAATATGATGGAAATGTAACTGCGAAGGATTTTTCTTTTTTGATAGTCATTGGATTTGCCGAATGATGAATTACTAGTTCACCACCTTCATACTCATCAGGAGAAGACAATTGAATAACTGCACTTAATTTTCTATTATCAGGTACGTTCCAAATAATAGTGTCAACATGACCAGAATAATGACCTCCGTTTTTTCCAAAGTTAGCATTATAATAGGTAAACTGGATATGCTCAAGCTTATCTAAATCGAATTGAAAATGTTTTTGATTATTATCTAAAAGAAGATTAGATATTCTTTCATATATCCAAGAGGTGTGTTCATTAGGTTTAATCCAACTCTGAAAAGATGAACGAATATTAAAATCATGGTATCCATGTCCAACAAGAGACTCGCTGCATCCAACTCTTTTCCCAATCACTTTGATATTTTCTATTTCCTTATCCGTGAAAATTCCACTATTCCAATAACAAAAATCACTGTCTTTTGTGTCGAAATGCCAATACTCACCCCAAGAATTTTTTAAAGGATCTTCTATCTGATCAAAACTATTTTTATTGGAAAAATATTCAGAAGTCATAGTTTATTTTTTTAAAATCACTAACACCTATACAAGCATCTATTTGCATGAAAATATTACATTCCCAATCAAAGAACTGCTGTATCTTGTCTTCTATTATAACACAAAGATCCTCCATATGTTTCTTTTCAAGAACATCAAAATAATGACCACATTTGTAATTTACAGTATCCCTATGTTTAATCAAAGAAAGTGTATGTAAATTTTTAATGTTTGGTTTTATTTTTACAATTGCAAAGTCTGTCTCATATTCGATCGGTTCATCTTCAAGTTTTTTTCTTTCTTCTGTAACAAAATTTTTGAGGACAGTTCTATTAAGACTCATGTTACTAAAATCAGAAACATAATTATTAATTTCTTCCGAAATTATAGATATCCAACCAATGTTTTTATGACCAGCCCATTCCAAATCACTAAGTTCTTTTTCACTTAGTCCACTCATACCAGAAATATTTTGCCAATTTATTGGTAATTTTTGAATTTGATTTGTTATTATCTTTTTTTCGTTATCAACTATAACAAAAAAATCATTCAGGTTTATTTGCTTTGTCATCTTCTTTATCACTTTCACTTTCGGTATTTGTTTTTAATTCTGATTTTGATTCGCAATCTGGATCAGCAGGCAAACTTTTAATATTTTTTTCCTTTGCCGCTTGTATAGCAGTTTTTTTCTCTTCATTTAATTGCCAAGGTGCTGCCCCCAACCAAACAATTTCATTTGGTACAGAAGTATCCCATGATCTCCAAGAAGAAAAATCATTTCTTGGTCTCATTGCAATTTCAACACCAGTTGCAGCTGCTAATTGATTTATAAATTCAATTGCCTCTACGGGTTGCATATGATACCATAAATTTGAAAAATCTCCTCTCATCGAAACTTCGACAATTCCTCCAGTCGCAGATCCAATAGAGAATGATCTTGCGCGATCTCTGTTGGATTCTAATGAAGCAAGTTCATTCTCTTCATAAATTTGGTGAATTCTCTCTCTAATTTTCGAAGGTTTCTTTTTGCTAGTCATAGTTATCAAAAAATAATTATTTTTTTTATTTATTATATATCACTGAGTATTCCAGGTGATGGTTACAAAACCTCCGCTGGGAACAACAATAGGATATGAGGTCTGTGGGCTAACTACAACGTTTGATGAACTAGATGGGTTTGCAGTGCCGCCTGCTCCTCCTGGATTAAAGTTTCCAGAAGCGCCGGGATTACCAGGATTGCTGCTGCCAGAATTTCCTGAACTTCCATTGGAAGCGCCACCGCCGCCTCCGCCGCCACCACCACCACCGCCACCGGCGCCTGGTGCTCTTCCGCCTGTGCCGCCGCCGGCACCTCCACCACCGTTACCGCCGCCATAACCAGATCCACCAGTACCACCATTACCGCCTGCCAGTGTTGAAAGAGGACCAGCAAGGGATTGTTGACCTTGGTTACCAGAACCACCGCCTAAACTACCACCGGCGCCGCCACTTCCAACGTTGCCAATACCACCACCAAGACCACCAGCACCACCATTACCACCAGCACTGCCAGCGCCACCGCTTCCCGGATTTCCTGTTCCTCCAGTACCAGCATTTCCTGGATTTCCCGTCCCAGCATTTCCTGCAGCACCACCAGGGAATGTTACCCCTAAAGCAGTAGCTACTGCACCAGCTGAACCAGCATTACCAGAACTTCCTGGATTAGTGTTTCCGGGATTACCAGGATTACCAGGATTACCGTTGCCAGAACCGCCAGCAGCCCCATTATTTCCTCCACCTCCAGCTTGTGCAGATGCTGGGCTAAATCCTCGACCACCAGCACCACCGGCGCCACCATTGCCACCTGGAGCACCTCCAGGGTTACCGGAGTTCCCCGTACCCCCTGGGGTAAAAAATGCTGGAGGTGCTCCAGGTGGTATAGCGTAACCTCCACCTCCACCGCCAGATCCACCGCCTCCGCCAGATTGACCCCCGTTACCAGATCCAGCAGAACCAGGATTGCCTGGGTTACCAGAACCAGCAGTTCCTGGGTTTCCTGGATTTCCATCCGCTCCTTTACCTTCTACATTTACACGCAAAATGCGGGAAGGTGAAGTCCAAGTTCCAGGAGCGTTAAAAGTAACGCTTCCTGCCGCTTGCATTGGTCCGCTGAGTATTTTTTTGGTAGAGGCCATGATTATCTACTTTGTGCGAAGGGTTTGCCTTTATATAATCTTATTTAGAGTTAATCCTTACTCTAATTTTTTTAATGAAAATTATTCGATATAAAACCACCCAGTAACAATATATTTTGATTTATTTCCATGAACAACGTTACCTCTATGTGTATGAGTAAATGCGGCTGGCCAGATAATCACTGAATTTTCTTTTGGCGGAATTCTAAGTCTTTGATATAAAAATTCCGTTTCTCCCGCATCATCGATATCATTCAGATATGCACTATAAACAAGACATCTTGAGGATTGTTCATCTGGTCCTTGTTCGCAGTGCCATACATGATATCCAGCGCCAGGTTCTGTCTTTTGCATTTTTAATGTAGTGCATCTCAAATTATGATCTTTCAAGATATCAAATTCTGAGGTATAATCATCAAAACATTTTTGCAACCCATCAAGAAATAATGAACAACAACTAACTCCATTAAATGGTGAAAAGGAGTTGTTTTTTATGTTCATAAAATAATGATAATCTTCTTTTCTTGTTTTTGGTTCACCCTCAAAATCTTGTCTATTATTACAAGCACCGGAAGATAATAATCTTTCAAATTCATTAATGAGATGCTCACAGAATCCATCAGGAAATACATTCTGATACATCCCAATAAATTCACTAAATTGAGTAATCATATAATTATTTTAATTAATTAACTGTAGTTATATAGTGACAGAGCACCATACCAATTTGTTCCACCATCATAGGAGAAGAAGGTATATACGTCAGTTTTATTAGCCGTTGTTGTTCTAACTGGAACACTGTTATTTGGCCACTTAACTGATGCAGGCCAAGTTATTGTTCTACTTGCAGTTCCATCATTTGTCAAAAATAATGTAAAGTAGATTGCATCAGACGCTGGAAGTGACGTAGTAGTAAAAGTAAATGTTGCGTTTGCACTTAAGGTCGCAGTAATAAAACTACCACTCGATAGAGTAAGGTTTGGGGTCGATCCAGTATTGCCATAGGCATACAGATTTTCCACAAAATTATTGGATAATATATACTGTGCTCCAGTAACGTTATTGACGTTTGTTAGGTTTCTACTATCATCAATGACAGTAGTTCCAGAAATTTTAATTGCCATTTGTTTAGAATAGGCGTTGTTTTATTTATTTATGGTTTTTAATATTGTCTATTTCTTCTTTAAGTTCTTTTATTGCTTCAATAAGAACTCCAATGATACCACTATAATTTACTGTCTTTAATTCTCCAGTTTTAACTAAATCTGGAAGAACTTTTTCAAGTTCCTGAGCAATTACGCCATAAGATTTAGATCCATTTTCTTTCCAATCAAAAGAAACACCACGAAGTTGACAGGTAATGTCTAGAGCATTTTCTACCGTTTCAATATTTGTTTTTAAATTTTGATCAGATGAAGAGTTGAAATCAGTTGCAGTAACAATACCAGATATATTTACATTACTACCATCAAATGTGAAATTAGTAGATCCTGTAAAAGAACCGCTCACATTGTATTGAACTGTATTATCAATTCCACCTGGACTTCCACTGCCACCTCCACCATTGATGAAAATAGTAGCAATACCTACGGTTGGTTCATACTGTGAAGTAGAAATTCCTGCTCCAAAGAAATTGATAAAAGTAGCACCATATCCAACAAGTCCACCATCAGTACCTATACAATTCCTATACTAGGGTTGCTGGAAATATCTAGATTGCTTCCGTCTCCATATACACTGGAGAGAGTAGCAATACCAGTAACATTTAAATCAGTAGTATCAACATTAGATACTTCGATATCGCCAGCGTTGATATCAACAGTAGCTAAGGTAGCAATGCCAGTAACATTTAAATCAGTAGTATCAACATTAGATACTTCAATGTCACCAGCATTAATATCAACTGTAGCAATAGTTGCGATTCCAGTTACATTTAAGTCTGTGGTATCTACATTGGATACTTCAATATCGCCAGCATTAATATCAACTGTTGCGAGTGTTGTAACTCCTACAACATTTAAGTTGTCAGAAATATCAACACTATCATTAATATCAACATAACTTCCTAGAGTTGTTAATCCAACAACGTTTAGGTCTACATTGATATCAACAGACCCATTAAAGTCCGTAAATCCAGCAAAGGTAGAGATTCCAGGACTGTTACCGACATATAAGTATTCACTAACAGTTAAGTTAGTAAGAATAGCATCATCAAAAATGATATCGTCTACATTTAAATCACCGGTGA
>Ga0129342_1001176_pt1 | contig 11644 bp, 8 predicted proteins | sample CPBDNA_5_FD_94426 | JGI IMG/M metagenome (GOLD analysis project Ga0129342, IMG submission 94426) | Freshwater to marine salinity gradient microbial communities from Chesapeake Bay, USA - CPBay_Sum_15_0.2_DNA | ecosystem: Environmental > Aquatic > Marine > Coastal | place: USA: Chesapeake Bay...
AAAAGTCTAGTTCTCATTTCCCATCTAACTACATTAGCCCATTGATTAATTAGAATTGGTAAATCTCTGTATGATTGGATCCAATTCTTATAAGTTTTCCAAATAATAGCTTCACTAGTAGGTCTAACAATTAATTCTTCTTCTAATTTAGAATCTGGATCGACTATTAATTTACCTTTTTTATTTGGATCATTTTTTAATCTGTAATGAGTAACTACTGCACATTCTTTAGCAAAACCTTCAGCATTTTTTTCTTCGGCCTCAAATAGTGACTTTGGAACGAATAATGGAAAATAAGCATTTTCATGACCTGTTTCTTTAAACATCTTGTCTAGTTGAGACTTCATTAATTCCCAAATAGAAAAACCATATGGTTTTATAACCATACAACCTCTAACATCAGATGATTCAGCTAAACCTGCTTCTGAAACAATATCATTGTACCACTTTGAGTAATTTTCTTTTCTAGAAGTAATCTTATTTCCCATTTATTTCTGGCATAATTTTTGGACATAAATAAGTATGTGTAAAATTACGTTTTTTAAAATTAAACTATTTGTATTAAATTTATTGAAATGAAGAATTTCTTAACAATATTTAGGTTATCTATTTTTTCAATCCTTTTCATGAGTTGTTCAACATATTATCTATCTTCTTATTATGAAGAAGATGGTATTTATGTTTCTTCAGATAGAGTTGTTAATTATAAGGGCGTATTTAGTGATTTAGCTCAGGTATCTATAGAGGATTTTTCATCAATTGATAATAGAAATTTACCATGGGGAGCTAAACCAGATTCAAGAGAAATAGTTTATAATTTTTTTCCAAGTTCGGCGAGGTTTTATTATAATCCCTTCTTTTATGACAGCTATATGTTTGGCTTAGGACATTCTTTTTATCCAAGACCTATTGACTTTTACTTAAATCCATATTCATATTCTATTGGAAATTACTATTGGTATTATTATAGAAATTCAAGAATGTACCCTTGGTTCAATGGTGGTATTTATAATCCAGGATTCTATGAAAGGTCCTATACAAACACTTCAGATACTCAAATTTTTAGACAAATCCCAACAACTAGTAACTCTGCATCTAGACGTGGTGAAAAAATACACTCTAATGAGAAGTCTAGATCAACTAACTTAAATGGGGTAAGAGTATCAAGTATATACTCAAGATCAGATTCTTATCAAACAGATTATAATGAAAGCTCTGTAATAGATAATGATAGAATAAATAGTCCAAACCTAACACATCTAAAGAAGGACAATTTAATTGGAATTTACAGAAGAGGAAGTGGTTATTCAAGAAACACTAATCAAATAAGATATGTACCTAACCTAAGCGCTATAAAAGATGATGTAATTAGAGAAACTTATCAAAGAATACGATCAGTAAATCCAAGTCAAAGAGGGAGTACTTTTCAAGGAAGATCTTCTGAAAATGATTCTGGTAGATTCCAAAGAAGTCAAAACTATTACAACTCAAATTCTGAGAGATCAATGAATTCAAGTTATTCATCTTCAAGAAGTTCCAGTGGATCAAACTTCAGATCTGGATCCTCATCTAATCAAGGTGTTAGTAGATCTAGTAATGTCGGATCAAGAGGTGCAAGCGGGAGTAGAGCTAGTGCTGTAGGATCAAGAGGCGGTAGTGGCAAAATTCAATAAATGTTTACAAAAACTTTCAAAATATACCTGATACTATTAGGTATTTCATTTACATATTCTCAGACATATGAAGATGTAATGAGATACAATTCATTTTATCATGACGGTAGTTCCAGGTTAAACTCAATGGGGGGTGCATATGGTGCTCTAGGTGGAGATTTATCATCTATATCAATTAACCCAGCAGGTTCATCAGTTTTTTTAGAGTCTGAATTTGGAATTTCATTAAATTATAAAAGTCAAGAAATAATCAACAACTTTAATAGCTCATTATCTAAAAGTAAAGATGATTTAATTTCATTTAATCAACTTGGTTTTGTTCTAGTTTTCCAAAACAGAAAATCTAAGTTCTCTTTTGCTTATAACATGAATAGGTTAAATGATTTTAATGATTCTTTTTCATTTAGTGGTAAAAATAATTCAGGTATTGATAAATATTTTCTTCATTATGCAAAAGGAATTCCTTATACAGATTTACTGGTTTACGAAGATGAAACGGTTCAAGATGTTTATAAGTTTCTAGGAGATAATTATGGGTTTGGAGACCAACAAGCTTTCCTTGGTTATCAGGGTTATATTATTAATGAAGATGGTCAGAAATACAATAATTATAGTTCTAATGCCATCTACAATAATTTAAATCAAAATGTCTCAATCTATAGAAAAGGAGATCACTTTAAACATTCATTAAATTTTAGTAACTCTTTTAATAATATTTTTATTTTAGGATTAAATTTAAATTTTCATACTCTTCGATTTGAAGAAGACAAATTATTTAAAGAAGATGGCTACTTATCTAATTCCTTAGTTAAAAGTGTGCAATTCAAGGAAAATTTATATGCTCTCGGCGAAGGAATATCATTTCAATTAGGAGCTCTTATAAAGATAAAGCAATTTAGAATAGGTTTATCATATACTAGCCCTACCCTTTTAAGTATTGAAGAAGAGAATTCACAGTATATTGAAACTGATGTTAGTGAGAAAGATGGAATTAGTAAATACAAAATTGATCCAAACACAATCAATTTTTATGAAGATTATGAACTATCTCTTCCTTCAAGGTCTGTTTTCAGTCTTGCGTATGTTTTTGGAAGTAAAGGTTTAATTAGCTTAGATTATGAAATAACTAAGTTTAATAACTCAAAATTTAATGATAATAATGGAAAGGACTCTTATCTTAATGAACTTAATTATTCTATTAAAAATAAATTAGATGGAATATCGGAGTCTATTAGGATTGGTGGAGAGTATCGAATTAAAAATTATAATTTTCGTGCAGGTTATTTCTATTACAATGGTCCAGACTCTAATACTGTTAATTTCAGATCAGGTTTGTCAGGAGGGATTGGATTTAATTTTGGGTATCTAAATATTGATTTAGGTGTAACAAAATCAAGCAATTACATAGATAATAGATTATACACTAGAGGTTTGACAAATCCATATTCAGTTGATAAAAATTTGCTTAATTTTTATACAACATTTAACATAAAACTTTAACTTCTATTTAACTTCATAATAACTATCTTTGTTTAATTCAAATTTTAAAAATGAAATTACAAGAAGTACTAGATAAAGACATTGATTCAATTGGAGATGACCACCTTGGGTCAAACACTGAAGAGACTCCTCTTAAAGATGAAGCTTTTGATATACCTGATACAGAAAAGGTTAATCTTATACAAAAAAAAGTATTTGAAATTTTAGATATTCTTGGTATGGATTTGACTGATGATAGTCTAAGAGGAACACCAAGAAGAGTTGCTAAAATGTTTGTTAATGAGATTTTCTCTGGAATAAACCCAAAGAATAAGCCAGAAATGTCAACCTTTGAAAATAAATACAACTACGGAGAAATGCTTGTTGAAAAAAATATAACATTATATTCTACTTGTGAGCATCATCTTCTTCCTATTGTAGGATTAGCGCATGTTGCTTATATATCTAGTGGTAATGTTATTGGACTATCTAAAATAAATAGGATAGTGAGATATTTTGCTGAAAGACCACAGGTCCAAGAAAGATTAACAATACAGATAGTTAGAGAGCTTCAAAAAGCATTAAACACTGATGATGTTGCATGTATTATTGATGCTAAGCATCTTTGTGTTAACTCCAGGGGGATTAAAGATATTAAATCTAGTACTGTTACTTCTGAGTTTGGAGGTAAATTTAAACAAGATAAAATTAAAAGAGAGTTTTTAGACTATATTAAACTTGAGTCTGAACTTTAATGTCACACAAAGATTTATACATATACAACTCATTAACAGGTTCTAAAGAGAAATTTAAATCCTTAAGAAATAATAGTGTAGGTATGTATGTCTGTGGTCCAACTGTATACAGTGACATTCACCTGGGTAATTGTAGAACATTTATTTCCTTCGATGTAATATATAGATACTTAGAGCATCTAGGATATAGAGTTAGATATGTTAGGAATATAACTGATGTAGGGCACCTAGAGGAAACTGGTGAAGATAAAATTTCTAAAAAAGCAAAAATTGAAAAGCTTGAGCCAATGGAAATTGCTCAAAAATATACTAATAGTTTCAAGGAAATTTTAAAAAAGTTTAATGTATTAAATCCAAGCATAGAGCCCACAGCATCAGGGCATATAACGGAACAAATCTCAATAATTGAAGATTTAATACAAAAAAATCTTGCATACATATCTAATGGATCTGTTTACTTTGATATATCAAATTATAATGATATTGACTCATATGGTAAACTATCTGGAAGAGATTTAGATAATATTTTATCGAACTCAAGAGATCTTGTTAGTCAAACTGATAAAAAAAACGAATTTGATTTTGCACTTTGGAAAAAAGCTGAAAAAAATCATTTAATGAAGTGGAGTTCACCTTGGAGTGATGGATTTCCTGGGTGGCACCTTGAGTGTACAGCCATGAGTAAAAAGTATTTAGGTGATGAATTTGACATTCATGGAGGTGGAATTGATCTTAAATTTCCTCACCATGATTGTGAAATTGCCCAATGTATTGGTAATACTGGTAAACAACCTGCAAAATATTGGATGCACGCAAATATGCTTACATTAAATAATAAGAAGATGTCTAAATCAACAGGTAATAACATTTTACCAAATGAATTATTTTCAGGAAATAATAATCAATTTTCTAAGTCTTATGACCCAAATATTGTCAGATTCTTTTTTTTACAGGCCCATTATAGAAATGAATTAGATATTAGTGAATCTGCAATACAAGCATCTGAAAGAGGATTTCAGAGACTGATTAAGATTATAAATAGACTTAGCCTGGTTAAAACTGTAAAAACAAATAATGATAAACTTCTAAGTTCTATTAAAGATTGGGAAAATAAATGTTATATCTGCCTTAATGATGATTTTAATACACCAATGCTTATAGCTGAAATTTTTAATTCAAATAAAATAATAAATGATATTGAAAATGAAAAAACTAAAATTAGTCAAGTAGAAAAAGATTACTTCATCAATTTATTTGATATTTTTTTAAATAAAATTCTAGGTTTAAAATATAAAAAGGAAAAAATAAATAATGATTCAGTTCTAAATATACTTATAAAACTAAGAGAAAATGCAAGAAAGAATAAAGATTACAAGCTTTCTGATAGTATTAGGGACGAATTAGCTGAAATTGGAATTAATCTAAATGATAAAAATTAACAAAATTCTTGCAATTCCATTAATTTTTCTAATTAGAATATATAGACTTCTTATCTCTCCTTTAATAGGAAGTAATTGCAGATACTCTCCTAATTGTTCTGAATATGGCATAACTGCTTTAAAAAAACATGGTGTTTTCAAAGGTTCATTCTTTACTTTAAGAAGAATAATCAGATGTAATTCATTATTCAAGGGCGGGTATGATCCAGTTCCATAAATTATCTATATATTTATGTATGCTAATTAATCAGATTAAGTGGTCACCTAACGAGACTTTGATTGAAATTGGTGGCTTTTCCATATACATTTATAGCCTAATGTTTATTCTGGCATTTTTGCTTGGCTACAACTTAATTAAATCATTTTTTATAAAGGAGAACATAGATGAAAAATATCTAGACCCAATGTTAATTTATATGGTAGTATCTATTTTTTTAGGTGCTAGATTGGGTGAAGTGTTTTTTTATCAATGGGGTTACTATCAGAACCACTTAATTGAGATATTACTTCCAATTCAAGAATCTCCAAATTCATCTCTTCTAGGTCTAATTGATGGTTATAAGTTTACTGGATTTAGGGGTCTTGCCAGTCATGGTGCTGCAATTGGAGTTTTTGTTGGTTTATATTTATTTATAAAAAAATATAAGTTTAAAAACTTTTTATGGATTTTTGACAGGCTTACAATACCAATAGCAATTGGTGGAGCATTTGTGAGAATTGGTAATTTTTTTAATTCAGAAATTTTAGGAAAGTATACAAATTCTGATTGGGGAATAATTTTTGAGAATAGAGGTGATACTCTTCCTAGACATCCTGCTCAATTATATGAATCGTTTGGATATATTATTCTTTTTATAATTCTTTATAAACTTTATCAATCTTCTGCAATAAGAGACACAAGAGGTGTTTTATCTGGATATTTTTTAATAGGACTTTGCTTTATAAGATTTATGGTTGAATTTGTAAAAGAAAGTCAAGGAGGAATAGAGACATTTTTACCTGGTTTATCAACTGGTCAATGGCTGAGTATACCTTTTATAATTTTAGGTTTTATCTTATTATTAAATAAGGATAGTAAAAAAGAAACTATTAATTAGTTTTTATTCTTGAAAGAATCAAACATTATAGGTGTAGCAATAAAAACTGATGAATATGTTCCAACCATTACACCAATAATAAGAGCAAACATAAATCCTCTTATTGACTCACCTCCAAAAATAAATATTGCAATAAGAACGATTAAAGTTGTTAAAGACGTATTAAGTGTTCGACTTAAAGTGCTATTAAGTGCAGTATTTACAGTAGTTTCATTATCCCATGATGAATGAATTTTAAAAAATTCTCGAATCCTGTCAAATACAACTACTGTATCATTTAGTGAATAACCTATAACTGTTAGAAGTGCTGCAATAAATGCTTGATTAATCTCCATATTGAAAGGCATAATCTTATATGTTAACGAAAATATACCAAGAACTATTAATACATCGTGAAAAACAGCTGATACAGCTCCAAGTGAAAATTGCCATTTCTGAAACCTTAAAAGGATATAGAAAAAGACAATTACAAGTGAGCCTAGAATAGCCCAAACTGAATTTTGTTTAATATCGTCTGCTATTGTTGGACCCACTTTTATACTAGACATAATACCAACCTGATTACCAGAAGAGAACTCATCATATGTAATAGGATTAGTGTAAATAGAATTCAAATTTTCAAAAAGTATATTCTTTATTTCATTATCAACTTCTAAACCTTCTTGCTCTACTTTATACTTTGTGGTAATTTTTAATTGATTTGATGCTCCAAAAGTTTTTACTTCAGCGCTACCAAATACATCATTAAGGGTAGACTCAATATCAGTGGATTTTACTTCTTTATCAAATCTCACAATGTAAGATCTACCACCTAAGAAATCTACACCTTGATTTAATCCTTGAAATAATAAAGAACTCAGACTAATAAGAACCAAAATAGATGAAATTACATATGTAGCTTTTCTCTTACCTAAAAATTTAATCTTAAGATTAGTGAATAGATTTTTAGTTGATTTAGTTGAGAATTCAAGTTTACCAGACTTAAAGACTTTATTGTCAATCAATAATCTGGTAATAAATATTGCTGTAAATAGTGATGTTGCAATTCCAATAAGTAGGGTTGTTGCAAAACCTTTAATTGGTCCTGTTCCAAATATATATAAAACTAATGCTGTTAAACCAGTAGTGATATTTGCATCTAAGATTGAAGATAAAGCATTATTAAAACCATCGTTAATTGACTGTTTTAAGCCTTTTTCTTTCTTTAATTCTTCTCTGACTCTCTCAAAAATAAGAACATTAGCGTCAACAGATATACCTATGGTTAGGACTATACCAGCAATACCAGGTAATGTAAGCACAGCACCTAAACCAGCAAGAATTCCAAATATTAGAAGGATATTTAATATTAAGGCTATATCAGCAAATATTCCAGATGGTCCGTAATAAAAAATCATCCAAACCAGCACAAATGTAAGTGCTATTAAAAAAGAATATATACCACTATCAATTGCCTCTTGTCCTAAAGATGGGCCTACTACTTCAGATTGAATAATTGATGCAGATGCAGGTAATTTACCTGCTCTTAGTACGTTTGCTAAGTCAATTGCCTCATTTAAATCAAAATCTCCTGTGATTTCAGATCTTCCTCCACTAATTGCACCTCGAGTAACACCCGGAGCAGAATATACAATATCATCAAGAACAATCGCAATATTTGAGTTTTGTTTATAAGCAAAATCTGTAAGGTTCTCCCAAATTCTTGCACCTTGAGCATTCATTTGCATTGAGACAGCAGGATTACCAACAGCATCATAACTTTGTGATGCATCAACAACTACTCCTCCACTGAGAGGTGCAAGATCTTCTCTATTAGATTTAATAGCATATAAGCTTGTTAAACCATCCTGGTCAACCTTACCCCATAAAAATTTAGTAAATCTATAATCTCTGGGTAATAACTTTCTAACTTCAGGTAAAGAAAGATATGAGTTAACTATGTCTTGATCTCTTGGTAAGAACCTTCCTAAAATTGGACTTCCTTGGAAACTAAATGCTTTTACAAGACCTAGTAAAGGATTTGAAGTATTTTGGATAGAATCTGAAGTCTGTTCAACCTCAGATAAAAGATCATCTATATCAGATTGACTAGATTCTGATTGATTATTAATAGTTTCTGAAGATGATAAATACTCGTTAGCAGAAACTAAAAATTCTGAGAAATCATCATTTTTATATGTTTCCCAAAACTCTAGTTGTGCTGTGCTTTGTAAAAGATTCTGTATTCTATCTATGTCTTTGGCACCTGGAAGTTCAATCAGAATTCTACCAGATGTACCTAATCGTTGAATATTAGGCTGAGTAACTCCAAACTTATCAATACGCTTTCTTAAAACTTCAAATGCAGAAACTATTGATTCATCAATTTTTGAATTTAAAATTGATCTCATATCATCATCAGATGTATCGAATGAAACTTCTGAACTTAAGGTTCTATTTCCAAAAATTTCTGGAGATGTTAATTTAGTTTGATCATTACTAGAGTCAAATGCTTCAAAGAAAGATTCTAAATAAGTTTGATCAGATTGTTTTTGAAGTTCATCAGCATCATCAAGGGCTTTTAAAAACTTAGGATTAGAAGAGTTTTCTGCAAGCCCTTTTAGTAGATCTTTGATTGAAATTTGTAAAATAACATTTATACCACCTTTCAAATCAAGACCTTGATTTAATTCTTTTTGTTTAGCATCATTATAAGATGAATACATTAAGACTGGAAAATCACCAATTGAATCAAGAAATCTTACTTCTTCACTAGCTCTTTTTTCAGCAAATGAAATTTCATCTTCTGAAATTTTTTGAATTGCAGCATTTTTAGCTTTATTTTCAAGAGTTGATGATATAAAAGTAAACGAAAGCTGATAGATGCTAACTAAACTAAATAATATCGCAAAAGTTTTAATTAATGAATTTCCTTGCATAGCACAATTTTAACGCTTGCAAATATAACATTTGAATATTAATCAGACAACTTTATCTATATTAAACCATTTAGTGCTGAGTTTGTTTTTTTGACAGCACTCACACTATTATGAAACATTTCTAACTCTTTGTTATTCAAATCTAATTGTACAACCTCTTCAAATCCATTTTTCCCTATTTTTACGGGCACTCCAATACAAACATTTTTAGTATCATAATCTCCCTCTAATAGAACTGAACATGGAAGAACTTCTTTAGTATCATTTAGTATTGCGTTAACTAAATATGATACTGAAGCTCCAGGAGCATACCAAGCTGAAGTTCCAAGAAGCTTAGTCAAAGTTGCACCACCCACCATTGTATCAGATGCAATTTTTAAAATTTCATCTTCTGATAAAATATTAGTCAATAACTGGTTGTTACACTTAGCTTTTGATGTTAGCGGTATCATTGTTGTATCACCATGGCCTCCAATGACCATTGCTTCAATTTGATCTTGAGGATAGCCTGTTGATAATGATATATATGTTTTAAATCTTGAACTATCTAAAATACCTCCCATACCAATTATTCTATTTTTTGGAATATCAAAAGATTTGTTGACAAGATATGTCATAGTATCCATAGGATTTGATACAACAATTAAAACAGCATTTGGAGAAAATTTAAGAAGATTTTTGGATACAGATTTAACAATTTCTGCATTAATTCCTATAAGTTCCTCTCTAGTCATTCCAGGTTTTCTAGGTATTCCTGAAGTAATTACAACTATATCACTAAGAGCTGTTTTCTGATAGTCATTTGTAACACCAATAACCTTAGATTTAAAACCTAGTGTACTATTAGTCTGAGTTAAGTCTAAAGCTTTACCTTCTGCAAAACCATCTTTAATATCTAAAAGAATTACCTCTTTGGCAATTTGTTTAATTAGAATATATTCTGCGCAGGATGCACCAACATTACCTGCTCCAACAATTGTTACTTTCATAATTAGGCATCAATTTTTGCGTAAACAGCATTTTCTTCTATAAATTTTCTTCTTGGGGGGACATCATCACCCATTAAAGTAGAAAACCACCTTTCAGCTTCTTGGGAATTATCAAAGCTTAAAGAAATTTGTCTAAGGGTTCTAGTTTCAGGATTCATAGTTGTATCCCATAATTGATCAGCGTTCATTTCACCAAGACCTTTATATCTTTGAATAGATACACCACTTGAACCAAATTCTTTTGCAAGATTATCTCTTTCTTTATCATTCCATGCATATACTTTTTTATTTCCTTTTTTAACTAAATACAATGGTGGAGTAGCAATATATACATTACCACCTTCAACAAGTTCTCTCATATACCTAAAGAAAAAAGTTAAAATTAGCGTTGAAATATGGCTCCCATCTACATCAGCATCACACATGATTATAATTTTATTATATCTTAATTTTTCAAGATTTAAAGCTTTGCTATCCTCTTCAGTACCAATTGAAACTCCAAGAGCAGTGTATATATTTCTTATTTCCTCATTTTCAAAAACTCTGTGTTGTTGAGCTTTTTCAACATTTAGAATCTTTCCCCTTAGAGGAAGAATCGCTTGAAAAACTCTATCTCTACCCTGTTTTGCAGTACCACCTGCCGAGTCACCTTCAACAAGAAAAACCTCACACTTAAGTGGATCAGTTTCAGAACAATCAGATAATTTTCCTGGTAAACCACCTCCAGTCATAACAGTTTTTCTTTGAATCATTTCTCTTGCCTGTCTTGCAGCGTTCCTTGCTTGAGCAGCAAGTATTACTTTTTGGACAATTATTTTAGAATCATTTGGGTTCTCTTCCAGATAATTTTCAAGCATTTCAGATACCGCTTGAGAAACAGCAGCACTTACTTCTCTATTACCCAGTTTAGTTTTTGTTTGTCCCTCAAATTGAGGTTCAGCTACTTTAACAGAAATTACTGCAGTTAAGCCTTCTCTAAAATCATCTCCTGAAATATCAAATTTAAGTTTATCAGTAAGTCCAGAAGAATCGGCATATTTTTTTAAAGTGTTAGTTAAACCTCTTCTGAATCCAGATAGATGGGTTCCACCTTCATGAGTATTTATATTATTAACATATGAGTAAAGATTTTCAGAGAAAGAAGAATTATAAATCATTGCAACCTCAACTGGTATATCATTTTTCTCACCTTCCATCTTAATTATACTATTAATAATAGGCTCTCTTGACTCATCCAGGTATTTTATAAACTCACTTAAACCCTCTTTTGAATGAAAGGTTTCATACACAGGGT
>Ga0129342_1001179_pt1 | contig 11642 bp, 12 predicted proteins | sample CPBDNA_5_FD_94426 | JGI IMG/M metagenome (GOLD analysis project Ga0129342, IMG submission 94426) | Freshwater to marine salinity gradient microbial communities from Chesapeake Bay, USA - CPBay_Sum_15_0.2_DNA | ecosystem: Environmental > Aquatic > Marine > Coastal | place: USA: Chesapeake Bay...
GAAGGCACGCGATCCTCTGGTGGTGGGAGATCGACTCGACACCGACATTGCAGGGGCCTGTCGCACGGGCGTTGCCTCGCTCCTGGTGCTGACCGGCATCAGTGGTATCGCCGATGCCCTGAGCGCGCGAGCAGGGGAGCGGCCCGACTACGTCGGCCTCGACCTCACGGCGCTGACGGCGCCGCCTGCAGCCACAGGGGGCGCGGGCGGTCCCCAGCCCGACGAGAGCGGTTGGCGTCTCGGAGCCGCACGGGCCTGGGTCGAGGAAGGCGAACTCCGGGTGGAGTGCGGGGAGAATTGGCTAGCCGGGCTGCAGTGCGGGTGTGCCGCGTCCTGGGCCGGGGAGCCCTCCCCGCGCGTGGCGGCCGCGGCGGCCCAACTCGAGCGGGTACGGCGTACGGTGGTCCCATGACCGAACAGCGCGACACCGACCCTCGCGGCGACGACCCGATGGCCGGAGTGCGGCCCTATATCCAGCTCGCCTCGGGGCTGCTGGAGATGTCTGCCGCCAAGGCCGCCGAACTCGCTCAGGGGATCTGGACACAGGGCAGTGACTCGGTGGGCGATGCCGTCGGTGACGCGATGGGCACGGCGATGCAGCAAGGTGGGCAGGTCGCCGCCCTGCTCTCGCCTGATCAGGTGCGCGGCATCGTCAGTGACGAGGTCGATCGCATCGTGCGTCGACTCGGATTCGCTCGTGCGGACGAGGTGGCGAGTCTGCGCCGCGAAGTCAGCCGCCTCGAGATGCAGGTAGCCGCACTCGATGAGCGCATTACGACTCTCGGGGCCACGCCCAAGACGCACGGCAAGAAGGACGGGAAGAAGTCCAAGGGTAAGAAGGACTCATGATGACGTCATCGGATGACCTCGCGGTCCAGGAAGGCCTGCCCATCTCAGTGCCGGTGCAGCCGACCGGAGACGCGCGAGTCGACGCCGCGCTCGAGCGACTGCAGGAACTCGACACCGTGCCCATTGAGGAGCACGCCGACATTTTCGGGGACATCCACGCCCGCCTGAGCGCTGCGCTCGGCGATGCCAGCCAGCCCGAGGGGGGCGACTCCTGACACGTCGGCGCCTCGACGCCGAGCTCGTGCGACGCGGACTAGCCCGCTCACGCGAACAGGCGCGCCAGATTGTCGAGGCCGGCCGGGTGCGGGTGGGCGGTCAGGTGGCGGCCAAGCCCGCGACGATGGTCGATGACGCGGCGGCGGTGGTGGTCGAGCAGGACGACGACGATCCCGGCTACGCATCGCGGGGGGCGTGGAAGCTCGCGGGGGCCCTTGACCGGATGGGCGGTCCCTCTGTGGAGGGGCGGCTGTGCCTCGATGCCGGGGCATCGACCGGTGGGTTCACGGATGTCCTGCTGCGCCGAGGCGCGCGTCGGGTGACATGCGTGGATGTGGGCTACGGCCTGCTCGACTGGAGACTGCGCACCGATGAGCGCGTCACGGTCATCGACCGGACCAACGTGCGGCTGATGCAACCCGGTGATCTGCCCTACGCGCCGGAGTTGATCGTCGCGGACCTGTCCTTCATCTCCCTCCAGCTCGTGCTGCCCGCCCTCATGGCGTGCGCGGCACCCGATGCCGACCTGGTCCCCATGGTCAAGCCCCAGTTCGAGGTCGGCCGCGAGGCGGTCGGCGCGGGCGGGGTTGTGCGCGATCCCGAGCAGCGAGCCGAGGCAGTCCGTAGGATCGCGGATACGGCACATGGTCTCGGCTGGGGCATGCGCGATGTGGCAGCAAGCCCCCTGCCCGGGCCGAGTGGCAACGTCGAGTTCTTCCTCTGGCTCCGGCGCGATGCTGGAGCACCGGAGCACGGACGCATCACGCAGATCGTGGAGGCGGGTCATGACGGCTGATCGTCGGTCAGTGCTGCTGGTCTCCCATGACACCAGACACGATGTCCACGAACTCGCCGCCGAGGTGGCACGCGCGCTCCGAGACTCGGATGTCGACGTCCGGGTCTGCGACGACGATGGCCTTGCAGGTGGTGAGACCACCGACTGGATTGTGGTTCCCGCTGACGAGGAGGCTGCCGACGGCGCTGAGCTTGTCGTCGTCCTCGGTGGTGACGGCACCATCCTTCGAGGTGCCGAGCGCGCGCGCCACGGCGACGTGCCGCTGCTCGGAGTGAACCTCGGTCATGTCGGATTCCTCGCCGAAGCCGAGCGTGAGGCGGTCGATGACGTTGTGCGCGCGATCGTCGAGCGCCAGTGGCACGTCGAGGAGCGCACGGCGCTCGATGTCGCTGTCCTTGTCGGGGGTCGGATCGTCCACCGCACCTGGGCGCTCAATGAGGTGAGCTTGGAGAAAGCGGCACGTGAGCGCATGGTCGACGTACTCGTGGGCATCGACGGGCGACCCTTGTCACGCTGGGGATGCGATGGAGTCGTCTGCGCCACTCCCACCGGCTCGACCGCCTACGCCTTCTCGGCCGGGGGGCCCGTCGTGTGGCCGGAGGTGGAGGCGCTTCTCGTCGTGCCCATCAGCGCCCACGCGCTCTTCGCACGCCCCCTCGTGGTCTCGCCACACAGTGTCATCGCCCTCGAACTGCCCGACGAGTCCTCCGCGGCCGTGATGTGGGCCGACGGTCGGCGCGCCATAGACCTGCCGCCGCGCGCGCGCGTCGAGGTGCGTCGCTCGACTCAGCCAGTGCGACTGGCGCGGCTGTCCCAGGCTCCCTTCACCGATCGGCTCGTGGCGAAGTTCAACCTGCCGGTCGACGGGTGGCGAGGACGCAGGTGACCGCCCCGCGAGGCCTCGTCGAGCTCAGCATCGACGGCGTCGGTGTCATCGACCGCGCGGCGTGGGAGTGGGGACCGGGCCTCACCGTCATCACCGGCGAGACAGGTTCGGGCAAGACGATGGTCCTCACGGGGCTATCGCTGGTCCTGGGCGGTCCGTCGGATTCCGGACTGGTGCGGGCCGGCCACGCTGCCGCCGTCGTCGAGGGTCGCTTCATGGCGGATGATCCCCAGGTCGCCGACATCGTGGCTGAGTCGGGTGGAGAACTCGACGAGGACGGCAGTGTCGTACTCACTCGATCCGTTGCTGCCGCGGGTCGCTCCCGGGCTCACCTCGGCGGGCGCACGGTGCCCGCGGCAACCCTCGCGGCGCTGGGGGCACGGCTCGTCGCGGTGCACGGCCAGGACGACCAGCACCGACTGCTGAAGCCCGCCCAGCAGCGGGCGGCCCTGGACCGCTTCGGCGGAACGGCCGTCGATGCGGCCCGCCACTCCTTCCGGGCTGCCTACGACGAACTCGTCGAGTCGATGCGTCGCCGCGACGACGTCGTGCGACACGCGGGCCAGCGCCGTCGTGAGGCTGAGGACCTGCGCGAAGCGATCGAGGCGATCGACAAGGTCCAACCCGGGCGTGATGAGGAGTCCTCGCTCAGATCCGAGGCCGCGCGGCTCGCTCACATGGATGAAATCGTGCGCGCTGTCGGGTCAGCTCACGAGTCACTCGCAGCTGACGACGCGTCAGCGAGTAGCGCCGTCGGTGCCTCGACGGCTTCATTGGCGCGAGGTGCCGAGCGCGATCCGGACCTGGCCGACATGGCCGCGCGCAGTGAGCGGCTCGGTGCAGAGATCGTGGAGCTCGCGGCTGACATGATGCGCTACCTCGACGCACTCGACGCCGACCCCGGCCGCGTCGACCAGGTCGAGGAACGTCGCGCGGTGCTTGGTGACCTTCGCCGTCGACTGGAGCGCTCGGGCCTGTGGCCTGATCTGGCCTCCGATCCCGCGGCCTGGCGCGAGGCCGCCGCGGCACGGCTCGACGAGCTCGGTGACGACGACGCCCTCGTCGCGGCCCTGGATGCGCGCGTGGAGGAACTGCTTGTGCAGGCGGCCGGATTGGCGGGGGAGTTGTCGACCGCCCGGCTCGAGGCGGCTGCCCGGCTGGCTGCATCCGTGAGCGAGGAGTTGGCCGCACTGGCTATGGGATCGACCGGGCTGGAGGTCGCTGTCCGGCGGCGTGCTGCCGGCACTGCGGAGGTGGACCTCTCCATCGACGGTGCGACGTACTCTGCAGATCGCCACGGCATCGACGACATCGAGTTCCTGCTGGTCACGCGCGAGGCACCGGAGGGCCGACCGCTCGCGCGCAGTGCATCCGGCGGAGAACGTTCGCGGGTGATGCTCGCCCTCGAGGTCGTCTTCGCGGGCCTCGACCCCGTGCCGACCTTCGTCTTCGATGAGGTCGACGCCGGTGTCGGCGGCAAGGCGGCTATCGAGGTCGGGCATCGACTCGCGCTGCTGGCACGGACTGCTCAGGTCATCGTGGTGACCCACCTGGCCCAGGTGGCCGCCTTCGCTGACCACCACGTCGTCGTGCGTCCCGGGACCGTGACCGCCGCGAGCATCTCCTACGTCGCGGGTCCCGAGCGGGTGGCCGAGCTCGCGCGGATGCTCGGCGGCCAGGAGGACTCGGCGACAGCGGCGGCCCACGCCGAAGAGCTGCTGGACCTGGCAGCCGAGAGGTTGTCCGCGGGTCGCTCCGCGCGGCGGAGGCCCCGGCGCTGATAGCCTGACCTCCCGTGGAGCAGCGAGGGACAACACGTCACGTCTTCGTCACCGGCGGCGTCGCCTCCTCTCTCGGCAAGGGCCTGACGGCGTCGAGCCTCGGCAACCTCCTCAAGGCGCGCGGTCTGCGCGTGACGATGCAAAAGCTTGATCCCTACCTCAATGTCGATCCGGGCACGATGAATCCCTTCCAGCATGGAGAGGTGTTCGTCACCGACGATGGCGCAGAGACCGATCTCGATATCGGCCACTACGAGCGGTTCCTCGACACGGACCTGCATGGATCGGCCAACGTCACCACGGGGCAGGTCTACTCCACCGTGATCGCCAAGGAGCGGCGCGGCGAATACCTCGGTGACACCGTGCAGGTCATCCCGCACATCACCAACGAGATCAAGGCGCGCATCCGTCGGATGGCGGACCCGGACATCGACGTCGTCATCACCGAAGTCGGCGGCACCGTGGGCGATATCGAGTCGCTGCCCTTCCTCGAGGCCGTGCGACAAATCCGCCACGAGGTGGGCCGGGACAACGTCTTCTTCCTTCACGTGTCCCTGCTGCCCTACATCGGGCCGTCAGGGGAGCTCAAGACCAAGCCGACGCAGCACTCGGTCGCGCAACTGCGCAACATCGGCATCCAGCCCGACGCCATCGTGCTGCGCGCGGATCGCCCAGTGCCGGCCGGCATCAAGCGCAAGATCTCGCTCATGTGCGACGTCGACGAGGAAGCAGTGGTTGCGGCAGTCGACGCGCCGAGCATCTACGACATCCCGAAAGTCCTTCACAGCGAAGGTCTGGACGCCTACGTTGTCAGACGGTTGGGGCTGCCGTTCCGCGATGTGGACTGGACGCGGTGGGGTGATCTGCTGCGGCGCGTGCACCATCCCGCGAACGAGGTCGAGATCGCCCTTGTCGGCAAGTACGTCGACCTGCCCGACGCCTACCTATCCGTGACCGAAGCTCTGCGCGCCGGGGGATTCGACCAGGACTGCCGCGTGCGCATTCGCTGGGTGACCAGCGATGACTGCGCGACACCCGAGTCGGCCGCCGCTCACCTGGCAGGGGTGGATGCGATCTGCGTCCCCGGTGGCTTCGGGGTGCGCGGGATCGAGGGCAAGTTGGGCGCGCTCCGCCACGCCCGTGAGCACCAGATCCCCACGCTCGGCCTGTGCCTCGGGCTCCAGTGCATGGTCATCGAATATGCACGCAATGTCGCCGGACTCGAGGGCGCCAACTCGCTCGAGTTCGACGAGACGACCGCCCATCCGGTCGTCGCCACCATGGCGGATCAGCGGGAGGTCATCTCCGGCGAGCGTGACATGGGCGGCACCATGCGACTGGGCCTCTACCCCGCGAAGCTCCTGGACGGTTCGGTCGTCCAGGGTGCCTACAACCTGCCCTACGTCGACGAGCGGCACCGACACCGTTTCGAGGTCAACAACTCCTACCGGCCGCAACTCGAAGAGGCCGGACTCGTCATCTCCGGGACCAGTCCCGATGGCCGACTGGTGGAGTTCGTCGAGTTGCCGGCTGACGTACACCCGTACTACGTCGCCACGCAGGCCCACCCGGAGTTCCGCTCGCGTCCCACGCGCGCGCATCCGCTCTTCGCCGGTCTCGTGCGGGCCGCACTGGTGCGGCGAGCGGCGGGGGTCGCCACCGAGCCGGTCGCACAGCCGTAGTTGTGACCGACGGCGAGTGGGCCGGACCGCTCCGCGACGAGGCCTTCCCCTCGCAGACGCTGACGCGTACCGAGCACGTCCAGGGTCGAGTGTGGTCCGTCGTCAGCGACGAGGTGCGCCTGCCCGGTGGTGCGGTGGCCGTGCGCGACGTGGTCGTGCATCCCGGGGCTGTCGGGGTTGCCGCGATCGACGAGTCCGACCGAATCCTGCTCATCCGGCAGTACCGACACCCGGTAGGCGGCTTCCTCCTCGAGCTGCCCGCGGGGCTGCGCGACGTGGTCGATGAGCCGCCGTTGATCACCGCGCAACGTGAACTTGCGGAGGAAGCCGGCATCGAGGCACGCGAATGGCACGTCCTCGTGGACTTCTTCAACTCCCCGGGTGGCTCGACAGAAGCTTTCCGCTGCTACCTGGCCCGCGGTCTGTCCGTGCTCCCGGGTGGGCGTCCACACACCGGCGAGGCGGAAGAGGCCGACCTGCCCCAGGCATGGGTTGACCTCGACGTGGCCGTCGAGGCTGTCCTGGCCGGAGACCTGCACAACCCGACGACGGTCACGGGCGTGCTCGCCGCCGCCGCCGCGCGGGACCGCGGGTGGCGCACCCTGAGACCCGCGGGGGGCCCGATGTGGTCACTGCCCGCCGCGGACGCGCCGCCGGCAGGCAGTCGGTGATACGGCAGAGTGGGGGACGGGGCCGGGAGGTCCCCGGGGCGCGATGCGCGCGCCCGACGTACGCACGGAGGCGAGTGCGATGAAGGTCGGTGTGCCCACCGAGGTCAAGAACCACGAGTACCGCGTGGCCATCACCCCCGCGGGAGTCTTCGAGCTATGCCGACACGGCCACGAGGTGGTCGTGCAGTCCGGGGCCGGGCTCGGCTCGTCCATCTCCGACGAGGAGTTCAACTCTGCCGGCGCCCGCATGCTCCCGACCGCCGATGACGTCTGGGGCTACGCCGACCTCATCCTCAAGGTCAAGGAGCCCATCGCGGAGGAGTACCACCGCATGCGTGAGGGCCAGATCCTCTTCACCTACCTCCACCTCGCCGCCTCGCGCGAGTGCACCGACGCTCTGATCAGCTCCGGCGTGACCGCGATCGCCTACGAGACGGTGGAACTGTCCGATGGTTCGCTGCCGCTGCTCGCCCCCATGTCCGAGGTCGCCGGCCGCATGGCACCCCAGGTGGGGGCGACAGCCCTCCAGCGGGCCAACGGTGGCCGTGGCGTGCTCATGGGGGGCGTGTCCGGGGTGTACGCCGCGAAGGTCGTCGTCATCGGCGCAGGAGTCTCAGGCCTCAATGCCGCCGCGATTGCGCTGGGCATGCAGGCCGAGGTGCTCCTGCTGGACAAGAACATCGCGCGCTTGCGACAGGTCGACGCCATCTACCAGGGGCACATGCAGACGGTCGCGTCTAACGCGTACGAGATCGAGCGCGCCGTGCTCGATGCCGATCTCGTCATCGGTGCCGTCCTGGTGCCGGGCGCCAAGGCACCGACCTTGGTGAGCAATGAACTGGTGTCGCGCATGAAGAAGGGCAGTGTTCTCGTCGACATCGCCATCGATCAGGGCGGCTGCTTCGAGGACTCTCGCCCGACGACCCACGCCGACCCGACCTTCCCAGTGCACGACTCGGTCTTCTACTGCGTCGCCAATATGCCCGGTGCAGTCCCGCACACGTCGACCTACGCGCTGACCAACGTCACGCTGCCCTATGCCGTGGAGATCGCCGACCACGGCTGGCGGGGCGCGCTGGCTCGCGACGCGGCGCTGCGGCCAGGCCTCAACGTCCACGCCGGGCAGATCACCTATCCGGCCGTGGCTGAGGCCTTCGGTCTCCCGGCCGTCGCCGTCGAGGATGTGCTGGCCTGAGCGCCACGCCCCTCGCTCGCTCGGTCGGGGACTACCTCGACCACCTCGTCGTCGAACGCGGTCTGTCGCGCAACACGGTGGCGGCGTATCGCCGTGATCTCGCCCGCTACGTCGACTGGTGTGCAGGCCGAGGCATCACCGAGGCCGGCGCCGTGACCTCGGCGGACCTCGCGGACTTCACCGTGGACCTGGCTCGTGGTGGTCCCGACATCGCACCTCTCGCAGCCGGCTCGGTCGCGCGTTGCGTGATCGCGGTCCGCGGCTTCTATCGCTTCTGCGTCCTGGAGGGGCTCACCGCCATCGATCCGACCCGCACGTGGCGACCACCACAGACGCCTCGACGGCTGCCCAAGGCCATCCCCTATGACCGCGTCGTCGCCCTGATCGATGCGGCCGCCATGTCTGAGCCCCCGGCCGGCCTGCGCGATGCCGCACTGCTCGAGGTGCTCTACGGCCTCGGTGCCCGGATCTCGGAGGCGTGCGGCCTGGACGTGGACGATGTCGACCTCGAGGAGCGGGTCGTCCTCCTACGTGGCAAGGGCTCCCGCGAGCGACGGCTGCCCTTGGGCGCGCACGCGGCCGACGCGGTATCCGCCTATCTCGTGCGCGGGCGCCCCGCGCTCATGTCGCGATCCACGCCGGCACTCTTCATCAATGCCCGCGGCGGCCGACTCAGCCGGCAGAGCGCCTGGGACATCATCGCTCGGGCAGCCGGCCGGGCGGGGCTCACGGGGGTCTCACCGCACACCCTGCGACACAGTTTCGCCACCCACCTGCTCGAGGGGGGTGCCGACGTGAGAGTGGTCCAGGAGCTCCTCGGACACGCTTCCGTGACCACGACGCAGATCTACACTCGGGTCACCGTGGACACCCTGCGGGAGGTCTACGCGACCAGCCACCCCCGGGCCCGGGGCGTCTGAGAGGATGTCGCGGTCCGGGATACTCCCGGGCTAGCCCGACAGGGGCGGCTCGGCCGACCCGCCGGGCCGTGCGGGAGGGAGGCGACGTGGCCCAAGACAGCGCCGGTATCGGCCCGACCGGCCGCCCCACCCCCGACTTTCCCGTGCCCGCCCCGCTCGATCACCACGGACCCGCGCGCGTCATCGCGATGGTCAACCAGAAGGGTGGCGTCGGCAAGACCACGTCGACGGTGAGCCTGGGCGCAGCACTTGCCCAGTACGGGCGCCGGGTGCTCCTGGTCGACTTCGATCCCCAGGGCGCACTCTCGGTGGCGCTCGGAGTGCCGGCCCACGAACTCGACCGCACGGTGTACAACCTCCTCATGGACGAGGGTTGCCTCGCGGATGAGGTGATCGTCGAGACCAGCGTCCCCGGCCTTGATCTCATGCCGAGCAACATCGACCTGTCGGCCGCGGAGGTCGCGCTGGTCAACGAGGTGGCACGCGAGCATGCGCTCGCACGTGGGCTCGCCAGTGTCATCGACCGCTATGACTACATCATCATCGACTGCCAGCCCTCGCTCGGGCTCCTCACGATCAACGCGCTGACGGCCGCGCACGGAGTGATCATCCCGCTGGAGTGCGAATACTTCGCCCTACGCGGAGTGAAGCTCCTCACGGACACGGTCACCAAGGTGCAGGGCCGGCTCAACCCCAACCTCCAGCTCACGGGGGTCTTGGCGACGATGTACGACGCGCGCACCCTTCACACGCGAGAAGTCCTCGACCGAGTCGTCGACGCCTTCGGCGATCAGGTCTTCCACACCGTGATCAGCCGAACGATCAAGTTCCCCGACGCGACCGTTGCAGGCGAGCCGATCACGGTCTTCGCTCCGTCGAGCCCCGGCGCCGACTCCTATCGCCAATTGGCGCGAGAGCTCATCGCGAAGTGACGCAGACCCCCGTGATCGAGCCCAGCGGCTCACCCGAGGCTGCTGGCGGGTCAGCGTTCTCCGTGACCGTCGGCTCCTTCGAAGGTCCCTTCGACCTTCTTCTGCAGCTCATCTCGAAGCACAAGCTCGAGGTGACCGAACTGGCTCTGCACATCGTCACCGATGAGTTCATCGCCCACCTGCGCGCGCAGGGTCCGGAGTGGGACCTTGACGAGACCACCGAATTCCTCGTGGTCGCGGCCACGCTGCTCGACCTCAAGGCGGCCCGACTCCTGCCCAGTGGCGAGGTCGAGGACGAAGAGGACCTCGCCCTGCTGGAAGCCCGGGATCTGCTCTTTGCGCGGCTTCTGCAGTACCGCGCCTACAAGGAGGTCTCGGCGATCCTCGCTGAGCGCATGGCAACGGCTGCGCGGCAGGTGCCGCGCACCGTCGGCCTTGATCAGCACTTCGCCGATCTGCTTCCCGAGGTCGTCCTCGGCCTTGGCCCTGAGGCCTTCGCCGCTCTCGCGGCCAAGGCGCTCACGCCGCGCACCGAGCCTGAGGTGAGCGTGAGCCACCTCCATGTGCCTCTCGTGAGCGTGCGCGAGCAGGCCGCGATCATCGCTGGCCGCCTGAGGCGCCTGCGCACCACGACCTTCCGCTCGCTCGTCTCCGACGCGAGCACCACCATGGTGGTCATCGGTCGCTTCCTTGCGCTCCTCGAGCTCTTCCGCGAGGGCTCCGTGTCCTTCGAGCAGCTTGCCCCCCTCGGCGACCTGACCATTCGTTGGACGGGCAGCGACGTCGGCGATGTCGATGTACGTGACGAGTACGACGATCATGACGAGGCGGCTACGTCGACCGAGGACGTGGACCGCGGCGAAGCAGAGGAGACCCAGGCATGAGCGAGATCGCGGCGGACGAGGTCGAGGTCATCGAGGACGTGACGGAAGAGTTCCCGGCCCCCTCGCTGGGAGCGGCTCTCGAGGCTCTCCTCATCGTCGCCGTCGAGCCGCTGTCCACGGTGGACTTGGCGGAGGCCACCCGCCATCCGGTGGACGCTGTGGCTACCCGGCTTGCGGAACTGGCGCAGGAGTATCTCGGCCAGGAGCGCGGATTCGCCCTGCGGGAGGTCGCGGGTGGATGGCGCTTCTACACCAGCGCATCCTGTTCCGGACTCGTCGAGCGGTGGGTGTTGGACGGCCAGCAGGCCAAGCTCACGCAGGCCGCGCTGGAGACCCTCGCCGTCATCGCCTATCGGCAGCCCGTCTCCCGCGCGCGGATCAGCGCGGTGCGAGGGGTCAACGTCGACGGGGTCCTGCGCACGCTTCAATCGCGCGGACTCATCGAGGAAGCCGGCACGGATCCGTCGAGCCAGGCGATCCTGTTTCGCACCACTCCCTATTTCCTGGAGCGCATGGGCATTGCATCCTTGGAGGATCTGCCCGACCTGGCCGAGCATCTGCCCGATCTCGCCGAACTCGACGCCGTCATCGACGCGGTAGCGGCGGGGGAGTAGTGGCCGACGACGGCATTCGCCTGCAGAAGGTCCTGGCATCGGCCGGCATCGGCAGCCGGCGTGCGTGCGAGGCGCTCATCGAGCAAGGACGCGTCGAGGTCGATGGCCGCGTCGTCCGCGAGCAGGGTTTGCGTATCGATCCACGCCGCGCCGTGGTGCGCGTCGATGGGGAGCGGGTGCCGACGGCGCCCGACACCGTCGTCCTGGCCCTGAACA
>Ga0129342_1001183_pt1 | contig 11628 bp, 2 predicted proteins | sample CPBDNA_5_FD_94426 | JGI IMG/M metagenome (GOLD analysis project Ga0129342, IMG submission 94426) | Freshwater to marine salinity gradient microbial communities from Chesapeake Bay, USA - CPBay_Sum_15_0.2_DNA | ecosystem: Environmental > Aquatic > Marine > Coastal | place: USA: Chesapeake Bay...
GACTGGGTAAATACCACAATAGGGAATACAACTTGGTATGAATGGGTAGATGCAGATCCAGATTCTGGGAATGATAACAGAATTAGTGAACGTGCTAATACAAACTCTAGTGGTAATGCTACACTAAAAGTACAAGCGTACTATACGTCGCTGATGATTGCCACTAGATATGACAATCCAGGAATTGTTGAGGATTCCTCAGATTCGAGTATCTGGAATGTTAACTCTGGAGCAGCAGATCTTGCCTATGGATACTGGTTAAATAATTACCATACAGCATTAACAATAGACTCAAATAGTAGATCTTACATTACAGGTAGTACCTTACTTAAAAACACTGATAGCTCTGCATTTAAAAATGTAGGCTGGTTAATGCACTTTGCTGGAGAGTCTTGCATGGTTTTCTCTCTTAGCTCTGCACTTCCTGCTTTGCTTGCAAGAGGTACTATGCCTCAAAATTTTTATACTGCAGTTTGGAATGTGGGGTCTTTTAGAACACTAGATGAGGGTAATACGTCTCTTGCAGATGTAAATGTACAATTAGGACGTAAAAAGTTCCAAGGCTTCCCAAGCTTGTATCTTATAAACCTTTGTGCATACAAAACAAATGTGTACAAACCATTTGACCAACAAAGACTTGTATGGACTGGGTACTACCAACCAATATCAGATGTTAGAGCTACAGGAGCTTCATTGCGTGGAGACGACAACGACAACATAATCAAGACAGACGAAATTTTCGGAGGAGACACATACATCAGTAGATACTCTGTAAGAACAAGCTCACAAGATTATGGGGCATGCTTCTTTTTTGGGGGCAGTGGTCCTAAAAATGAGCATACAGACTGGAGCAATAACTCACAAGGTAATGAGTACAATACTACAGATGCTTTAGCATACGGACCAACTGACCCATATGCATGTGTATCTCAATTCCTTTGCGAGTCAGATGATTTAATAGGGTTTAGACACCAAGGAGATAACAGTGCGGGAGTCACAGTAGCAGAAAGCATGTTTTTTGATGCATCTATAGGAGCAGATGTATTGTTTGGGGGGCCTCATAATGACTATACAAAGTCAGATAATCTGCTGTACATGAACAACTATTCTGCAGTACAGGATATAAAGGTTACAGTCCCACGTCCGAAGAAACTATTTAACCCAACATTCTACCCAACTAGAACAATACGTTCTACAGTAGACGATGGAAGCATACAGGACAAGTACAGATTCTTCTTAGCACTCGACTATAAGGACATACCCAAGAATCGTGGAGAGATAACTAAAGCATTTACACTAGGCTCTATATTGTACCTGCACACTGAACGTTCGTTATTTGTTACTAGAGGTAGACAGCAACTCGGATTGAGTGATAACACTCAAGCTTTTGTTGGGAGCGGGGATATATTCGAGCAGAATCCTGACGAGATGATCCCAACTACGGAGGGGTATGGTGGTACTGATTGTCAGTTTGCATCTCTCACTACACGCTTTGGGCAGTTCTTTGTTAATCGTAGAGACCGTAAGGTTTACATGATGTCTGAGAACATAGAGGAACTTAGTTCACTCGGCATGGAAAAGTGGTTCTTGGACAACATTCCATATCAGTTAGAATCGTATATAGACTTGGGAGACGATATCAACTTTGATTCCCCAACAGAGCACTTTGGATTTAACGCTACATATGATCCTAAATACAAAAGAATCATACTTTGTAAGAAAGAACTGATTCCCCAGGAGGGCTTAATAAAACTTCTTACAGGAGGGACAGAGTTCTCTGTAGAGGTTACAACTGATGGATTAGTACTAACTGGTAATGTAGTAGGGGGTAAGATTACAGCTAACTTTAAGGACGAGGATTACTTTGCTCTCGGCGGGTGGACAGTTTCATACTACCCAGAACTTAAAGTATGGGGCAGTAGGCACAGCTATCTCCCTAATCTATTTGCTAACACGCAAAGAGAGTACTACAGTATTGTAAACGGGGAAGTAGGAAATGTCTGGGAGCATTCTAACTTAGGTGCCCCAGGTAATTATTACACTAAACAATACAACTTTGAGTTTGAATACATTGATAACTCACAAGTAGGACAAGCTAAAATATTCAGTGCACTTAGATACTGGGCAGAAGAATTAACCCCAAATGGAGCAGGACAGAACTTAAGTATAAACAAGGTAACCTCTCCAGGTTTTACACAGTTTTACGTGTACAACAGTACACAGCTCTCTGAGCAAAAAGACATTTATTATTTAACCAATGCTAGACTCGTAAATAATTTTTGGTATATTAACGAGTTTAGGGATATGAGTGCGTATGAATTTAACGCCTCAACTGTACTGGATAATGGGCAACTCAACGTCCAGGATATGTTTAACCAAGGCTCTACGACAGCGCCGAATGGCATCCCTATGTTTACGCAAGAAGGAGTCATAAACAATAATTATATAAACCCTAACAAATCGTGGTATAACCAGAAGAGATTTGTAGATCATTACTTAGGAGTACGCCTAATAAACAACAACTTAGCAGGCAATTTAATATATTTGTATTCCGCAGGAACTAAGTTCCGACAATCCTTTAGATAATCATGGCTAATAAAAAATCAAATAACCGCAAAACAAAGAGGAAATATCAGAGAGGAACCCCTCCTGGTGTAAATGTATTTAGAGATCGGGATGCTAATAAGGCTGTGAATACAGGTATTGCTACAGGACTAGCTAGTGCTCTTGGTAGAAGTGGGGCAGCTCTTGGACAGAACAGAGCGCTTGATAGAGATGCATACAATATGTGGATGGGTGTAAAAGACAACTCCTCTCAATTCAGCGGGTATCAAGATTTTAATGATTATTGCTTAACAGGTGATTGTCCACAGCGCCCCTTCCAGGACGGGGCTCCTACATTTAGAGATTGGAGGAGAGGAGCAAGACAAGAAAACTCAGACTTTGGGAATAACTCTATCAACACGTATAGACGAGTTGCAGGATATGAAGAAAACCCATTACAAGGAAAGGGCATACTAAAGAAAGCAGGACGAGATGCGATTATTGGAGGAGCGGTAAACTATGGATTTAATAAAATGTTCCCTAATGCAAACATTGGGGGTATCCCATTTAAAGTAGGATACAGAGGATTTCAGGGAGGAGGCGCAGCTGGTAACCCATATGCTATGCCTACATCTGCTGCCACATCAGGATATACTAGCACTATGTCTGGGATGGCTGGGGCACATCAAGCTCAAATGCAGCTTGCTCAGATTCAACAAGAAGTTATGGCTGAGCAAACTAGAAGAGCCCAAGAGTCTGAGCAAAAAGAGGCAGCAGAAAAACAAGCACTGCAACAACAGGTACAAGCACAGGGAAGTACACTTGCTCCTGAAGTTGGGCAAGCAATATCAACTGGTATAAATACTGCAAGAGTTGCAAAAGGAACTGCTGATGCCGCACAGTTAGCTAAAGCATCTAAAGATACTGGAGAGCTTCTTGGGAATCTTGCTAATTATGGATCTGCTGCAAAAGAAGGTGCAAAAGGAGCACAGGTAGTAGGTGAGGGTTTAAAAGCCGGAGTTCAAAGTATGGGTCCTGGCCCTATTGCAGCAGCTGCATCTCTTGCAGGTAAAGGTATTGAAAAAGTATCCGATGATGACGATGATACAAACAGAACATTCGGAGAACTTTTTGGGAGAGGATTGTCCGGGGCTGGAACTGGAGTTGGGTTAGCTGCTATGGCAGGACTTGGTCCTCTTGGATTAGTTCTAGCTGGGGGTGCAGGTTTAACTACTGCACTTATCAATCAAGCTAGGCAGCGTAAAGCAGCAATTAAAGAGGAGAATAAAATAATGGAGCAAGACGCAGCTATTGCTGCATCAGAGCAAGAAGCATTCCTCAACTCTATGACTCGTACTGGGACTGATATGGGGTACAATGTAGGAAGCTCAATGACTAATTCTTATCTCCCAGGACAACAACAATTTGTTGGGGAAGCCGGAGGATTGTGGGCTAACATACATGCTAAGCGTAAGCGCATTGCTGCAGGATCTGGGGAGAAAATGAGAACCCCAGGTTCAAAAGGTGCACCTACAGATGAGGCTATAAAGCGCTCTCAAGCACAAGCAGGAGGATACATAAACGCACTCCCAGGTGGGGCAGTAGAATTTGTTGGGCCTAAACACGCACAGGGCGGTATTATGCTTGACAAGAACACAGAAGTAGAAGGAGGAGAGACTATGGATAAAGTCACTATGAAAGCTGGAGGCTCTCAAGACTACATATTCTCTGATTACTTAAAGGTAGGTAAAAAGAGCTTTGCACAACGGCATAAGGAAATGCTAGATCGAGGAGCATCTCAAGCAGAGATACAGCAACTTGCTAAACTGCAAGAAGAGGTAGCTAATCGTAAAGGCAGAGATGAAAACGGTCCTAGAGACCCTAATATGATTATGAAACGAGGAGGAATGTATCAAGCAGCTGGTGCAATTGATGAAAGTCTTGACCCAGATAGTCCTGAGTTTACTGACCAGGGTGTTGGATACCAGTGGTTCTACGATATAGAAGATGAAAATAATCCTGCGATTGATATGGCAGGACGAATTGGGAGAGAGAAAGATACCGCTCAGATTCTTGCTTCAAACTGGGCAAAGCGACAAGGTCTATCAGAAGATATGACAACCGAAGAGCTTGAGGCATACTACAATGATACATATCTCCCACAAATAAGAGGGTACTTCAATGCAAACAAAGAGCAAGTAGTTGCTAATGCAAAGAGAATGGCAATGCTTGATGATAAAAACCAATCTAACTTTACAAAGCGGATTGGGAAATCAGAGGACGGTAGCTTTAAGATGGGCGATGATGAGATATTCGAACAGGCACTCAAACTAACCACAGATGGAAATGTAGGTTCTTGGCACTCATTGCTCCCACAAGCTCCAGTAGAAACACCAGACGACCCACAGTTTGAAATATCCCAAACAGAACAAACTACAGAGAGACAAGTACCACAAGGATGTCCATGTGAAGACGGGTCACTCTCCCCGGACTGCTGTGACATACCAGAAAAGAGAGACATACTGCTTCCATACCAATTAATTGGTCCAGCAGCAGAGTTAACTACTAAGTATCCACAACCTGAAAGGATAGCCGCACAGCCTACAGGCAGGATTAAACTTCCTAGAGTAAACTTCAATGCAGAACGAGCTAGCTTGGGAAATACAACTACTGCTGCAAATAAGTTTATTCAAAACAACGCTGCTGGTCCTGCTGCAATCTCAGCTATGATGGCTACAAATGAAAAGCAGCGATCGGGTAATTTGGATATAGCTAACGCAGAAGCAAGAAACAACAAAGAACTTGCAGCACAAGAGGAGCTTGCTAATTTACAAGCCTCTCAGTTTGATTCGTCACAAGGAATGCGAGCTTCTATGTTCAATGCACAGTCTCAAAACCAAAGAGACCAGAACGAATATGAGAAGCGTATGCTAGCATTTAATCAACTAGGAACCAATCTTGCACAGTATGCAAACGATCGTCGTGCATACAAAGCAGAAGAAAGGGCAGCAGAAGCATATCAGATAGACAATGAATACTCTAGACAAAAAGCTTATGAAGCGGCTATGTCTAAGCGCGGTAATAAAAAATCCCCATACTATGGTAAGAACCCTATGGAGATTAAGGAAATGATTGCACAGTCATTCCAGTATGGAGCTCCAACATGGAATGCACAAAACGCTGGAAGACGTGACGCTCTTGTTCAAACTATGAACGAAGATGGATCATACCCAATGGCAACTACATCAATGCCAGGCCCAACAAGAACAATACAGGGACCAACTATTACCACAACTCAAACTAACGCAACTACTACACCAGAGTTATTGTCCGCACTAGAAAATTATCAAGGAGGTGGATACATTCGTAAGTTTGGGAAAATAAAGAGAAAAAGAAGAAAGTAATGGCATATCGTAGTCTATACACCCCCTTGTCTCAGTTTGTAGATCCAATGTCTACAGAAATAGCACAAGAGTTAAGGGCCAAATATCTTACATCTTTTCAATCCCAGGACCAGGTAGCTCAAGCATTAGCAGAGCTGCCTGTTGCTGCATTTGAGAATGATCAAAAGATTTACAATGATCTCTACAATAGCACTCGTGCACAGATAGATGGGCTTGCATCTAGGGGAGATTACGAAAACATGTTTGTCCCAATCTCTCGTCTTGCAAGAACATACAAGAATACAGCAACACCTCTTGAGGCTAACTACAATAGATATCAAGCAGATGTACAGGCAAAGAAAGAAATGCTCGAAAAGGGCGAGATTACAATGTCAGACTATGAAGGCTGGCTCAAAAAAAGCAGACTTAAACAAGGTACGGATGACTACACCCCTTATCTGGGGATTGAGCTAGACGGTAATGGGAGAGCTGTGCAGTCAAGCTATTACGGAGGCACCCCAATTGCACAGTACGTAGATATACAAAAGGAAATACTTACACAGCTCAATCAAGTCCCAGAAGTAAAACGAGGTGGATTCGAAGTAAAAGAAATACAAGCACCAGATGCAAGCGGTCTAGTATTTGCAATTACAAAAAAGGGACAGATAGTTGAGTATGTTCCACAAGAAGCAGTGGATGCAGTGACTGCCAACATTATGCAACGCCCAGATGTACAAGCCTACATGATGCAGTCTGCAGACTTCAACACTCTAGACCTTGATGAAAATGAGCTAGATGCTATTCTTGGAACTGCAGCACAATCATATGGAGCATCTGAAAATAAAGACGAACAGAGATACGGAGATCAGCTAGCACATATTATAAATACACAAACTGTTGGGGGTAAGAGACGCGCTGTAAAAGCTATGCTGTACAACGAGGATATTAACCGCTATATGACTACAGCTAGATTGACCAGACAGCCTAGTGCCTATGGCGGAAGCTATTCTGTATCTTTCGAATCAGCTCTTACAAACAAGCTTAACGAAACTAGTGGTGGTGGAGCTGGTGCTTATACTCCAGTACTCCCAGGCGATAATATAGTAGCTACTAACCCTCACTTAATTGCGGAAGGTCAAACTGCTCCAACAATAGCAGGAGTTGAAGGTCACATTAAAAACATAGGCAATAACAAGGGAGCAGTAGAATCAGCCTTGATAGAACTCCACCCAGAGCTAGCAGATATCTACAACATACCTACTGGGCGTGTGTCTGCTACAGACGGGGAAGGAATTGGGGCTGCAGTAGGCTCTCTTGCTGGTGCTAACTCTTTTGAATCTATACAAGACGATCTCTACAAAGAGAACGGGATAGAGATTGTAACTACTAAACTGATAAATGCAAACCCAGACCTGGCTGCAAATAAAGAACAGATTGAAAACAATCTAAGACAGGCTAGAGCATCTTTGTTTAACTATGATGCTCAAAGAGATGCGGCAGAGAAGATAATTAAAAACGCATACGGTGAATTTAAAGACACCTTTGTCAATGAGGTTCTTGCAGATATCAGCAATGACATAGAAATGCCTGCTCAGCAGCTTCCTACATTCTACAACAATCCAGGATTGGGACAAATAGGAGCTACTTATAACCCAGAAACTAATGAGGTAGAGTTTAAACAGTCAGGTACATTTGATCCTGATGCGTACAAGCTTGGGGTTGCAGCAAACATTATGACTGAACTCGAAGCAGAGGCTGAGACTCTGTCTCGATCTGGGTTAGGGGGAAGCCTTGATGTTGGGGCTGCCTTGTTTAGTCAAATGTTTGGGTTGGATGCCGAAGAAGCTATGGAGCTTGCACAGACTGCTTCAAATATTACAGTCACAGGAACAGATAGTATAGAAAATCTTTCGCAAGGGATGCTGTTTAGTGGCAATTTTGATGCAGGATACAGAGGGGTTGCGCCTGTTAGAAGTGCAGCTTCAAGAAAAGACCGACTCGCTGGAATGACAGCAGTTGGCTCTATGGGTAAGATTAACATACGTGAGAAGCTTGACAAAGCAACTGAACAAGCTGAGGAGAGAATAGGTAAGCTTGGGCAGGTTACATATACTACAAGCCAGTCTGAGACAGCACTTGGAGACTCAAGCGGTAAACTGTCTAAAGAGATTAATGATACAGTTAAGGGTAGATTCTTGAGCACTCTTGCAAATGTTCCTGTAATTCTTACAGAGTCAACACGAGCTAAACTAGACCCAGAGATAGCTAATCAAGCAAGGGCTGGAGTTCCTGGATCAATTGTAACAATAGCAGATTTGTATGCAGACAAAACAGACGAAGATTATACTGAGGCAAAAATAGCAAGAGCAGACTTTACCTCGTATCTTGACCCAGTAACAGGAAGCATGAAGGCCGGAATGTCTATAGAGACAAGTACCGGTGATCAAATTCTTGTTCCATACGACGAATTAATTATGGGTTACGATCCAACAATGCCTAGCAGAATTACAAATACGTACAACAGTCCGGGCGGAATGATAGCTAGTAAAGCAATCGCAACAATGCTCCAATACCCAACAGCATTTGATGAAGAAAATGGGTATGTGCACAGAGAAATGATTGGGGGAAGAAGCGTAGAAATTGAATTCCTTGCACCACAAATGCCACTAGAAGAAGATGGCCTTGCTATTACAGCAGGACCAAATAGAGTTATTGTTAGAGCCAGTGGTGGAGCAGGAGAAGATGTGGAACAAGAACTACCTATCGACGACTTCATAATATTCTATAACACAGCAACACAATGAGTGATAAGGGTACTATAAATCCCATTACAGGTCTTCCGCAACAAAACACTTTGAACCCTATTACAGGGCTCCCGTTTACTACTGCAGAAGAGCTAGGCGCATTTAAAGCAAAAGTTAACCGCCAACGACCTCAAGTATCAGTAGCTCCTGGATTTGCTGCAACAACTGGGGACTTCTCTTCATATACAGACAGAGGAGTAACACTTTCTGGGGGACCTAGCTACAAGGATTACTCTACTATAAGAGCCCTCAATCAAAGCATAGGAGAAAAACTTTTAAACGGGGCCAAAAAAGGAACCGTTACTGCAGGTAGCGCTTTTGTAAACGGATTGCTTGGTACGGTGGGCGCTCTTGACTTTGCCGCTGGAAGTAATTTGAATCCTAAAAGCAGAGGATCTCTAGTTGGGACAGTTCAGGATTGGACAGATCTTGTTAATACTGCGGAGTGGCGGGAGAACTCTCGTAAAAACAATCCACACTATTACACAAAGGCAGAGCTGGATAACATAGGAAACTTTAACCCATTCTCTGAAAACAACTCATTTACATGGAACTTCCTTACTGACAAGATATTTGATGGTATAGGATTCCTGGTTGGGACAGCTGCATCAATATATGCTACAGGGGGCACAGGAGTTATTGGACGTGTTGGTCAGCTTGGGAATATAAGCAAGGGACTTGCAGCGTGGAGAACTGCTAAAACTATAAAGAGTGGGCAGTCTTTGTCTAAGGCTCTTGGTACATACAGAACTACTAAAAACGTAGCAAGTAAGATATACAACGGTGCTGCTAAGACCGAAGCGGCTTTCTTATCTGCAGTAGGGGAAGCAGCTATTGAAGGAAAGGAAACAGGTAAACAGGTATATGAAAAGCTATATGCAGAAGCTCTGAGAAAGAAGACTGCAATGGGTTTACCTGCACAGCTTTCTGCACAAGAAGTTCAACAGCTTAAGTTACAAGCATTAGAAGCAGAGGGTGCTGCTTTTTATTCAAACGTAGGAGTACTGAGCTTAAGTAACTCTATAATGTTTAGGGGTCTATTCAAACAGTTTGGAAAAGCAGCAGGAACATCTAGATGGTTGAGGCCTGCAACAGCAGCAGAGAGAGCTGCAAACCCATCACTGCGTGTTGTAGACAAACTCAGCGGACTTCCAGGTTATGGTATTCGACAAACTGCACAAGCAGCAAGATTTTCAGCCCCCTTCTTAAAAACAATGGCGGCTGAAGGTGGTGAAGAAGCTGCACAGTATGCAATTACTGAGGGGATGATTGAGTACGAGATGGCAAAGATGCATGACTCCGGATTGGGGGATATAGTAGAAAGTCTTATTGACACAAATAAGCTCCGAATTGCAGCAGAGTCATCTCCTGAGGTTGCAAGTAAAATGCTTGAGACATTTAGTAACCCAGAAGCGCGAGAACAATTTGTCATTGGATCTATTGTTGGTATTCTGGGTGGGGGAAGACAAGGCTACAGGGAATCAAAGGCAAGCAGAAAACAAAGAGATGAGCAGGCAACTTTGCTTAACAACGAAGGTATGTTCCGAGCAGCAAGAGGAGCAGAGTCTGTAAACAAGCAGTCCTTTTTCTTGCAGAGAATGAATGAAGCAGAGCAAGCAGGAGACAAGGAGCAATTTGAATACTATCAAAGAAGACTGCAGACAGAACAAATACTGCAGCATTATAATAAAGGAAGCTTAGACTTGTTCAGAGAGATGCTGGAAGACTCAAAAAGTCTCCCGGAGAATGAGTTCAAAGAGCTTTATGGAATCAGCCCAGAGACAGTTATAGACCAGAATAAACTGGTAGATGACATTGTATCTAGATCCAAAGAGATAGAGAAGTCTGCAGAAATGATAGATGAACTCTACACAAGCTCCCCAACTGTTGGGGCAGGTAGGCTGTTCATGTCAAAAGAAGAGAAGGAGCTAGAGAAAAATAATCTTGAAGATGAAGCTACTTATAAAAACTATTTAAAACTAGAGCTCGGGTCGCTAAAGTTTATTGATGGAGCAGTCTCAGAGAAAGTAGATAAAATTGAGGAGATGTTCCCAGGTCTCTTGACAGATGTGCTTGTTACACAGACATACAAGAAAGGAAAAGAGGCAGACTATGAAGAGGGTACACGTACTAAGTCTGTTAACATGCGTGATCGTATACGCAACTACGTAAGAAACAGATTTGGGGAGGTGGCTCTAGAGGAAGGCAAATTTACTCTAGATGTACAGCAAAATCTAGTAAAGAATCTAAACACTATTCTGGCTAATAACGCAGAACACACAGAATATGAGACTATCAAAAAAGAATTGGTGGAGCTTAGGGAGCTTATTAGTCAAAGGGGTAATGCAGTAACTGCATACAATAACCTCAACAGAAGCCCGGAGCTGCGAGACTTTGCAATATCTAGAACAAAGATTGCATTGGAGCGAGAAGCACAAGCAAAGAGAGATGCACTTATTAATCAAATTATTGCAGATACTGTAACACCTGAACAACTAAAAGCAAAAGCGGATAGAGTTCTGCAACAAGGGAGCATCTCAGAAGAAGCTAGAAAAAGAGCCAACGACGAAATAGCTGCAAGAGCAAAAACCAGATCAGATGCTCAACAGAAGTGGGACACTATGTCCAGAACCGCAGTTGAAAATCTTGAAGGACTAAGCCCACTGCTAGACTCATACAGGGAACAATATCTTAAGGACAGAGCTCAAGAGGCCCCAATAAGAGATACTACTGTTGAGCAGAAGAGAAAAGCTGATGAGGCAGCAGAAATAATAAAGAGACGAAAACAAGAGGAGGCACGACTTGCAGCTGAGAAACGCAAGACAGGACAACAATCTGCACCTGGACAACAACCTAATGTAAAATTAGGGAGCCAGAAACTTGACTACGAAAAGACA
>Ga0129342_1001186_pt1 | contig 11602 bp, 2 predicted proteins | sample CPBDNA_5_FD_94426 | JGI IMG/M metagenome (GOLD analysis project Ga0129342, IMG submission 94426) | Freshwater to marine salinity gradient microbial communities from Chesapeake Bay, USA - CPBay_Sum_15_0.2_DNA | ecosystem: Environmental > Aquatic > Marine > Coastal | place: USA: Chesapeake Bay...
ATCTCACTGTCAGAATATTTTGATTGTGGTCCGACGATAAATGGGTTTGTTGCTGGAACTCCTCCAACTGAACCTGCTACATTAAGGCTCAATCCAGTTTGTCTTCTGATAGCCATGACTAGATGCCATGCACCAGCGGCGTTTGGTGGATTGAATAAACAATAAACTTGTTTCGTTACTCCATCAACATTAATCCAATATGCCCCAGATGGAGCATTTGGATTTGCTGCGAGAATAGCAGCAGCACTAGCGGCTGGATTTCCTTCAGTTTCTCCAGTTCCGCCAGTAACCGATGAAATCAAAACCCAATCAGTTCCATCATATACTTCAGTTCTACCACTAGTGGTATTGTATCCAATCATTCCAGTCTCAGGTGATCCTGGTCTGGTCGAATCTGTCCAAACTGGAACTTTGAGAGCACCTTCAACATCTAGTTGGTGCCCAGAGGGAACTCTAACTTTATTTTGATACGCAGAGATTCCCTGTAAATCGTGTAATGATAGTGAGCTCATGTCTTATACAATACTCCAATTTCCGCCCGAACTAATGGTCACGGTCGTACCATTATTTATAGTGATAGGACCAGCGGACATGCAGTTGTCGGTAGCGGCAACCGTAATATCCTCACCAACCGTCTGACGATTACGCTTGAAGACGCCGTAACTATCGATCCACTGCTTATCTCCACCTGCTCTCAGGACAGTTGTCTTCTGACCACTGGCGAGTGCTTCAGTTGCATCAAGGTTAAGACCACTGGCACCACGAACATTAACTCTATATGATGTTTGGTTGGTAGCATCTCCATGGAAAGACCATTTATCGGCAGACAATACAGTTTTACTGCTTCCACCAGTCTGGAAGTAAATTTCACCAGTACCATTAAGGGCAGTGTAACTATTCTGAGCAAAGTAGAATCTTTTAACACTATCAGTGGAGTTGATATCGGTATTAGTCGAACCACCGAGGTATGGAAGACCCAGTGCAGAGTAACCATCAAGCAGGTCAGCGTTCAGGTTGGTAACGACTGTGTTAGAAGTAACCGTGAATGGTGCAGTACCCTGAGCAACAGTAGACTGGAAAGTAGTTGCCTTTACAGTGCCATTGACTTCTAACTTTTGATCTGGATCAGCAACACCAATACCAACATTAAAAACATCTGCGTTTTGCCAGATGTACATGACATCTGTATCGACGTTGCCAGAATTTCTCAGACCAAAGATGCCGATTGCTCTATCGGAAGATGCTCTACCACCCTTAATATAAAGACCACGATCATTACCATAATGAGTGAATCTGACGATCGAACCAGTATCATCACTGTCGCCACCAGATACAAAGTTTGCAACTTCAGCAAATCCAGATCCAGTGGTGGAGTTGACAACTGCAAGTTTAGTTCCAACTGTTCCAGCAGAGTAGTTATTGTATGCGTTTACTACGCCAATACCAACGTTGCCATCTTTGAAGTGAACGTTATTGTAGAAGAAGGATGTTCCATCCCATCCAAGATAACGAGTGTCATTACCGAAACGAATATATCCAACATTGGCGTTTCCTTTACCTATGATGGAAAGTGTGTTTGTATCAGACTTACCTAATGTAATGCCATTAGCATCAGCAAGGTTCAGGATCGATGTACCTGTATTCGTCAGAGTGATTTGGTCACCTGCAAAGTCTACACCGTTGATATTTCCACTCGCATCTCTCTTTACGATAGTGCTTGCGGTTGCTGTTGTTGCTGGTTCAGCACCTTGAAGATAACGAGCATCCAACTCGGAAGTTGCACCATCATTTCCTTGGTGCCATACTTTATTACCGTTGATAGTTACATCACCAGCATTAATTCTGAGTGTGCCTTCACCGTTGGTTGAAGAACCACCAGAAACTTGAAGTTGAACATCATAACCAGTTGCCTGACCACTAGATCTAAATTCAATTTTAGGTACAGTGGATACTCCATCTTTACCGATTTCTAAGATTGCACCATTGGCATCATTCAGAACAGCAAGTAATTGTGCTGATGATCCAACTAATTCATTAGCAGAGGTTACTGTCCATCGTGTACTTCCAGATGCACTAGGACCAATCAGATAAACATTTTCACCATTCTTACCTGCAGTGAAGGAAGCAGTACCAGTAATGGTGGAGTAGATCGCACCATCATTACCAGTTCCTTCAGTTACACCAGCGGGGTCAACGGTGAAAGTTCCGATGTTTTGAGTAGCATTGGCATCCTCGTATAGAGTGTACGTTCCGCTGTTTGCAATGTTTCCACTAGGTCCAGTGCTTACATGGAAGTTGGGAACATAGAACTCAAACTTGTTGCCTGTTGCATGAACTCTGAAGTTATTCAGTACATACTTGTCTCTACCGAGAACTTCTGGAATAACTCCAATACCGATCTTACCATGACCTCTTCTGTCACCAACGTTATGACCAGATTGATACCAGAGACCACTTTGACCGTCGAGGTAACCTGCGTTTGGTGCTAAGGTAGATGCCTGATTGACACCTGTACCAGCAGTGAGATCTAATCGACCATCATTTCCAGAAGACCAAATTTCATACCAATCGGAGTATGCTGTCTGACCATTTGCTCCAGCACTATCACCACGGATCCAAAGATTATTGTTATCGGTAAATCCAAGTTGAGTGACTGCTCTGGTTTGGTTGATTGACTGTCTTCTGAATGTCAGAATACCTGCCTTTGTACCACCATCAGTTAGAGAAACTGCACTGTTATTTCTGGTGTGAAGTTCCAGACCAGCAGCAGCACCAGAAGGCGCTGGGTTAGAAGTAATACCAACTTCGTCTACGTTAAGTGTAGTTGCTTTTGCTGCAGTACCAGTAATACTAATACCATATGTACCAGCAGCAATACGAGCAGGATCGATAGTTCCCTGAGTGAACAGAGATGCATCGATCAGATCTGAAGCAGACAATTTAGTACCTGCAGATTCGATGAATTCGGCAGTTAATTTGGATCCTGTTCCCTGATCGAGACTTACTTCGCCATTGGCACTAACAATAAATCCAGCTTCAGTCTGGTTTGCAAGTGCCTGATCAACCGCCGCTTTACGGAACTTGACAACACCATAATTACCATAAACACCAGCAGCCTGAGATGTAGCGTTGTTTGCCTTTCTTACGTCAACTCTAATGTCACCATACGCTCTAGCAACTGTTCCCTTATTGGCAGTGAGGGTTGCTGCTTGCGATGGGGAACCGAGTTCACTTGGAACAGTGAGAGAGAAGTTAGCAGCATATCCACTTCCAGAGTCAGTGACAGATGCAGATGTGATAACGCCACTGGTAACGATATAGGTTGCACGCGCTACATTATCGTCTGCTGCTGTAATTGCAGCACCACCCTGAGCAGCAGTTCCACCCTCCATTGGGATGTTCTGATAAGTACCGTCAGTGTAACCAGCACCACCACTAGTGATAGTAACGCTAGAGATGTAAGTTGTATCAGTGACGGAACCAGTAATCACCATTACGTCTGATGTTTCTGGTCTAATAGACTGCAGCGCATACTCATATGAAGAGTCACCACGCAAGAAGGTAAAGTTGTTTGCTGTACCTCTGGAAGCGAGACGCTGTGGGTCAATCGTACCAGAAACGATGTTTGAAGCATCGATGTTTGTCGAAGTTAACTGTGTCCAGTTTGCTGCGTCAGATGCAGAAGTGTTAACTGCTCTGAGGATATCAACAATTCTCTTTCTAGCAACATTTCCACTTGTGCTAGAAGCAGTTGTGGTAGTTACTTGATACTGATTATTGTTGAGAACTGTGATTGTGAAGAATCCATCTGGAGCAGTTCCAGAAGTGAAGTCAAGATAAACAAGATCACTGGTGCTTAAACCATGAGCAGTTTCTGTGACAACAATGGTAGTAGTATTGATTGGATTTCCTTGACCATCTACAGCAGATTGACTGTATGTACCCGTTCCGAGGTTTGCTCCAGATCCATCAAGAATAAAGTCACCAGAGTCAAACTTGATATTATTTGCAATATCTACATAGACTCTACCTTCTACTGCACCAGCGATATCTGCGTTATTTAATGCTCCAGCTGGAGATGTTGGAACGGTAACCGTTGGAGCACTGTAATATCCTTTACCGAGGTTTGTGATAGTTACAGATACAACGCTTCCACTTGTAACATTAGCAGTTGCCGCAGCTTGAACACCGTTAATAGTATCGTCTGGAGCGGAAATTGTGAGTGCAAAGTTGTTTGTATATCCAGAACCAGCAATGTTAATATCATATCTAAACACTGCACCATCGTTATAGTCAGTGATAACGCCTCTAGCGTCAGTGGAACTACCGACGATTAGATTGCTGTTGGTGAATGTATATCCGCTGTTTGGTGCGAAAGTAACATACTGGGAATCTAAATCATTCTCCAGAATGTAAGAAACTGCAATACCCTGTGTTGTAAAGACCTGAGTTCCAGTTCCCTGGGATGTCAGATTAATTGCAGTTCCGTTTGTTGCATCGCTCTCAGTTGCAGCAAGTTTAATGGTGTCTTGATCAACTACAATTACATAATAAGTATTTGCGTTTGCAAGTCCACCAATATTCGTTGTTCCCTGACTATAGATCAGACCATCACCAGTCGTTAATGCATGACCGATGATTGTGATTTCTTCAGTTGAAGTATCAACATCGGAAGGTGTAACATTGAAGGTTTGAGTTGTGGTTTCAATCGCAATGTCACCAGCAACAACATCTTCAAGTGCAAGACGCTCTTGTGTGGAGTTGACGGAAGTAATATTAAATGGACGAAGTGCTGGAATCTGATCAATGTTGATCTTACCAGTTGCAGTTAACTGAACCAGAGCAGAAGGAACTGCGTTTGTAGAATATGGTTGGTTCAGGTATGGACCAAGGTTGTTAGAGATGTAGGATCTAACAGCAAACTGAGTTGGGAGAATTTCTTCCGATGCAAATGCACCACCGAGATTATCATCGTTGGAGAATCCAGTAATCGTGATATCTCCACCAGTGATCTTAATCGATGTCAGTTCGGAAATTGCAACCGTACCAACGAAGCTGATAGCACCAGTTCTGTTGAAGATAGTAACGAAATCACCAACTTTAAAGTCACCAAATTCGTTAGTACCAGAGGTATAAACTTGACCAAACTCTTCTTCTCTTGCCTCGAAAGAAGATCCTCTACCAACACCACCGTTCTGTGGGAGTGCTGCGTAGGTGTTACCCGATCCAGAGTATTCCCAGGTGTGGGAAGACGAGTTGACGACCGATGGTCTGTGAAGTTTGATTGTTGCACCAACCAGAGGGGAACTTCCACCACCAGCGATGTTTCCGAGATCGTAAGAATATTGAGTTGAGGTTGCAGTTTCAGTAAGATCTAATTTCTGGTTTGTTACGATAGTCGCAACAACAGAAGAACCAGCAGAACCACTAATAACCTCAGTTTCAAGAATGATATATTCCAGTGCTGGATTTGTATTTGTGAATCCATCAATCTTAATGATATAGTCTTCAATAGGAATATTGGTCAGAGAACCACCAATAGTTATTTTCTGTCTTCCAGTATTGGCACCATTCGCATCCGTTTGGTTTTCAACGGAAGTAATACTACCAATGTCGAACGAATATGGTTCAGTACGATAACCAGTAGCACGTAGAGCGTATGTACCAAAGTTAGAAGCAGAGTTGGTTACAGATGCATAACCACCAGACTGACAAACGATACCATCTTGACAGAAGATAGCAAACACAGAAACCAACTGTGTATAACCATCATTAAGGATATTGTATGCAGTACCACCAAAGGAGATGATGGTGAATGCCGATGCAACCATCGACTTGCCCTGTGGATCATACAGAGCAACTGTATTGCCCAAACTATCAAGTTTCAGACCTGGGCGAGGTACGTTAGGTGTTGCAACTTTAGCACCATCAATTTCACAACCAGAACCACCCTGGAAGGAGATCAGAGAAGAGTTCTGAATATATGGGGATGCTTCGATGATTGGGAGATCAAGGAAGACATTCGAGAGAGTGAAACTGTAGAGACTGGATCCAAGTTCCGTAAGGATTGGATCTGGATATGTAATAGATGTGATTGCAGTCGAAGTGCTCAGAGCAGTATCGAGAGAAGTCCAAAGAGTAGTCAGTGCAGATGTTACGTTGCTGCAGTTCAGCGGATCAACAGTAACGGCTCCGTTTGCAGTTGTAGCAATCTGACTGAATGTACCAGTTCCTAAGTCGTTGAGAATAGAAAGATTAGCAAGCTCTTTGGAGTATGCATAGACTTGTCTGGAGAAGTCTACTTCACCCGCGATGAACTGAATTGCTCCAGAGTTGATATACTTATTAACTGCTTCTGCAGTTGCAGAGTTGCCAGTGTAACGGAGGTCATACTGCCATGCTCTCAGAACCTTAACGATGTCATCAATACATTGTTGATCGCCAGTAGCATAGGTTCTGGTTACACCATTGAGATTTCCAGTATTTCCTTGAGTTCCAATTGCATTCGTCAGAATGCTGAAGAATGTGTCAACAGTCGCAGTGACATTAGCACACGCAGGAACGTTGATGTCCTGTGTGATAGTTGCATCTTTAACCTGTGCTGGAATAGTAACAGATGGCGATACATATCCACCAAAAGCAGAATAAGGAGCATCCCAACTTTCGTTTCTGATGACTAGGTTGACAAGTTCTTCAGCGATGTTGAACATCCTTACGGAATATGCTTCTTCGCCAGATACATGTGCTCCTTGAACATAGTAGTTGGCAGCATCATAAACCTGATCATTACCACCATAGGTAAGGTTATAAGCAACTGCTTCTAAGAAATCTTCAATATCATCGATACAATTCTGATTTCCATTCGGAATTACTGGAACTGCTTGATCATCAAAACCGAGCAGAGCTACGCCCCAGGTATCATTTGTCGATCCACTATTAGACGCTTGTCTAAATCTCCACCTAATACTTGCTACCTTTGTAGCAACGCCCAGCCCTGCAGCTGAGGATTTGAGAGTATCGTAGGAATTATCGTTCCATGCAATTGTTGTAAATGAATTCCAATTTACTCCGCCATTTGTGCTATATTCAATTAAGAGGTCTTCTCCTGCTTCTGGAGCTTCTCCACCATTACTACTATTTCCTTTAATTACAGACCACCAGATACCTTCATAATCAGTGAGGTTTACATCTGCAGTTTCGAGTACACGATTTCCATTTCCAGTAAATCTATAGTGTGGAGTAATGTCAAATCCACCAGTAGTACCAGTTCCAGTTCCACGAGTAGTTGTATATGTGACATTAGTCAGAGTAGTGAAGATTGGATCACCAGCAAGATATCTTTGATCCAGAACAGCTCCACTGGAGAATGCCATTCTTGCAATAGCAGTCTTGTTCGCAAGAATCAGAGATGCTGCATCAGCATAACGATCTGATTCTGGTTTGCTGCCAGGAGTTACATGTGGCAGTGGTGTGGTGAAGGTAGCGGTGCCAGTTTCACCATCATTGTTGCTATTTGGAAGAATGATAGTGAAGGTTCTATAATCTGGAGTGTCTGATACTTCATAGGAACCATTAGCAAGAACTCCACTAAAAGTGAAGGAGTAACTTTGCAGTGCATAACCAGCATGACCAAGAGGAACGGTTACCGTCAGGGTTGCTCCAGAGACGCTATATGTTCCAGTTCTAGCGTTAGATGTGATGCTGGTGTAATTTGTACCACCGATGGAAATTTGAGTTCCTCTTGTGCTAGAAGAAGTATGGTAGGACTTGATATACGCATATGCTTCTTCAGCAATAAACTCTTGGTTTACTCTGATTGCCTCAGCACCATCTCTATAGCGGTCGGTTTGCGATACTGCGTTAAATCCGTATGGAGAGTTTCTAAGGGATGCAAGGACGTAGTTAGACGCTGAGCATACGCTCTGATCGCCTACAATGTCGATTGCAGCACCAAACCTAGAATAGTTACCTCTTACAACAAAAGCAAGGGAGAATCCATCAGGACGCTCAATACGATGGGTGATATACTTTCTACCATTCAGGTCTTCGATGTTATCGAAGATTGCAAAACTACCACTTCTAGTTGCACTGTCGGGAGCATTCAGTCTGAATCTAACTGTGGAAGTTCCAGTATCAAATGTACCTTTTGCTAAACCGAGTAATGTGCTACCGAGTGATGGGAAAGAGGTTCCAGTTAAGAAATCATCACAGTGGTAAGTCTTAGAGATTGCACCGCCAGATGTAAAGTTGAACTTAAGACCAGCCTCACCAAGACCTTGCAGGTTACCCCAAATTGCTGTGGTTGTAGCGAGATCTACTCCAGTGATGGTACAATCGATTGTTGTACCACTCTGACTATATGAATAGACTGCAGATCCACCAAAGTCAACTGCAGAGCTTTGGAATCCATAGAGGTTTACCTCTTGACCAACTTCATAATCATGATAGGAAGTGGATCCTAAGCTAATGATTGGACCACTATAAGTTGTCTGAGTATTCAGCGAAGTATCAATAGTGGTAATTGGAAGAATTCTTTCTTGTAAATCTAATCTCTGGAATCCTTTACCTGCAGAAGTTAAGTCAATAGTAACGGGATCATCATTTCCAGATGGATCCTTTCTAATAGCATTTGCTTCAGATGTAGAGAGTTTGATCCAATTGACGTTTTTGACATATACAAAGTAAGATGTATTGTCAGTAAGACCACCAATAGCGCCCATCTTGCTGGCGCGATATGTTACCTGATCGCCAGTTGCAAATTGATGTCTTTGGATATAAATCTCATCCGACTCTGGCATTACTTTGCCAGTGGTTAGATAATGAGTATTTGCACCAACGGCAGTAATATCAACTCTACCTTGTTTTGTTGTGGATGCTGCGTCTAGATTTGCATTAGTGAATGTATCATAAAGTTCAAATGTATTTGCAGTCAGTACACGAACATAATATACTCTTTGATTAATCAGACCAGGAATGCTTGTGTTTCCATCATTGTCATAGTAAACTGCAGCACCAGTGTAGAGTCCGTGTGCAGTAACGGTAATAAGATCCGTAGCATCATTTACAGAAGCACCATTTACGAGAATGGTTTCTCTTTCTGAGTCAAATGTATGCTGATAGATCTGGTTAGAGATGGTTTCGAGTTCTGGTCTCAGAGACTCAACGTCAATCAAACCAGCATTATTGGAAACTGGAGGGTTATTTGGATCATTGAGGACCTGACCCAAAGTTGCAGCATAATAAACAGTATCGGTACTAGAGAATACATCATCCGCACCAGAGGTGACCAATAAGGTCATACTACCAGTTGAATATGGAGATGCAACAGGACCAGTGAAGGTTACTGATTGAACTGTTCCAACAATAGATCCCTGTTCATTGGTTACAATATAACCAACTTGAAGATCTGTATTAGTTCCTGTATTGTCGATGAACGTTAAGAGTTGAACGTTATCGCCTCTATACTTGTCTCCAGCTTGAGCAGGAACCTGCTTCAGTTCTGGTTCGTAGTAGAGTCTCTGCTTATCGTCAAATACGAAAGCATACTTCCAGGTGAAGAGAGTTGCGCTGAATGGATCGTTTGGATTCTGTAAAGCGTCTCTAAATGTTACTCCATTAATATAAGTTTCGTTAGACGCTTTGACCATGTGGCGGTCAGAGTTAAGAGGTCTAACAACGACTCTACGGAGGTTGTCACCAATCAGAGAGCAGTTTCTTGGTAGAGAGATTGGGTTATCTTCTAAGTATTCACCACCAGAAACGATGATCGATACGTATTCGTCGCTTGCATCTGGGGTTGCTTTCTGTAACCCATATGCTACTTGAGCAGCTTTCTTAATGCTTCTAAGTGGTCTTGCTGCAGAACGACCATCATTAACATCACTACCAATCGTAGACGAGACGTATACACGACCACCAGTGTCGTTGGTGGCGACTTTATATACGAAGTCGGTTGTAGCAATACGTCGAGACTGATCACTCAGGTCTGGAGTATCTGCTGTTGGGAAAAATGTTTGCTGATACGTTGGACTTGTAACGTCCGTATCTGTATAATTGATTAAGTTTGGAGCACGGAGATTGAGTTCTGGGTTAACAATCGTTCCGATATCCAGGTTAATGATTGTTGCAGTATCAGAAATGATCGAACGAGTGGTTCTGATCTGACCCTCAACATCCAGTTCGTAAATTGGATTAGTATTATTGATACCTACACGAACATCACCTAGGGCATCTTTGGTGACGATAATTGCACTTCTTTCATCTCCACCAATACCTACATTAATCCCAAGCTTCTCTTCAGCAGTCAGAACCAAGGAACGTCTGGTTCTGTAAGACAGAGTGTTTCCTGCCGTAATTGTTCCAGAGGCAGCATCATTAAAAGTAAATGTGTCTGAGTTGACTACCGTAATATCATAGTTACCGCTAGTAGCCGCACCAGAAGTTACGTCAATCTCAAGTTCTTCGGTATCAATGAAAGTGTGACCAACTGAAGTAACCGTGACAAGATTTCCTACTCTAAAATAGGTTGCATTTGTCCAACTACCAGTAGCAACTTTACCTGAACCTTCGATTCTCTGCTGTTCAGAATTAATTCTCAGACTCATTTATGTGTGCTCCGAATCCTTAAGATACGACTGTAATTTCTAATATTCCGATCCACTTAACTGTGGACGATGATGTAACTGCCGCAACCTCAAAAGTAAAAAATGGTGCGGAACCAATCTGAATAGCGTCTGGAGTTACACTCCAGGTTTCTTGTCCTGGTAAGTTTTGCCTAATGATATTTTCATAACTAGATGCTACTGTTGGAACTCCAGAGGAGTTTGTAGTAACAATTACTTCAAGTTGACTTGCATATACATATGTATTCGTGGTAGTTTCCTGCCCAAAAATCCTTGCGGTCACAAAGGAAACACTGTCATTTGCAAGAGCAGGAGTATTGGTTGCAAGTGCATTAGAACCATCTAAAGTCAACTGAGTTGTATTTGTAACTGGAGTAGACGTTGCTTTTGTAATATAAGTGTCTTTATTAGCGTCAGAAAACTGATCACTAGTCATATGCATAGCAGAAATGTTCTTCAGAGCATACTCATCGCTGAGCACCTCTGTAGAACCTACTGCATAGCCTCCAATTGACGAAAAGTTCTTAATCGGCATGACTTTAGATTACCTTAGGTTATTTATACCTTGACCTTTGTGGTTGTGAACCTACCAGTAAAGGTTGCGGATGATGTTGCTTGACTTGATTTGTTGAGGGAAATATTGATGTTATTACCAACAACAGATACCGTAGCATCTACCAGATCGTTATCTGATGTGATTGAATTTGTTACCGTAGCGTGAGCAACAGTTCCACTTGCAGCACATACAGAGGTTACCTCAAGCATATGGACCTTACCATCATCACTTTCGATTGTGACGAGAGTCTTAGCGCCCTTGAAAGTAGTCTTGTCAAACTGAACGATTGTTGAGTTGACACTGAAGGTGGAAAGTTGACCACCTTCTACTCTACAATCGTTCAACTCCATGAATGTAGCAGTGCTATCAAATACGGTCAGATAAGACTCGGTTCCCGCATTCCAACCACGGTTGATCTTCCATG
>Ga0129342_1001188_pt1 | contig 11591 bp, 11 predicted proteins | sample CPBDNA_5_FD_94426 | JGI IMG/M metagenome (GOLD analysis project Ga0129342, IMG submission 94426) | Freshwater to marine salinity gradient microbial communities from Chesapeake Bay, USA - CPBay_Sum_15_0.2_DNA | ecosystem: Environmental > Aquatic > Marine > Coastal | place: USA: Chesapeake Bay...
ACCTTGCTTTGAAGCTGTAAGCCATAAGACTGCAGCTCTTGCCCGTAAGTCTGAATCTCAGTACCAAAGCGTTCTAATTCAAGTCGGTATTCTGATACTTCTTTCTCAAGCCTACGGGCTTCATCTTGAACTGCAAGATTATCAGTACGCTGAGCCGTCTCGACAAGTCGCTCTTGTGTAAGCTGTGCTTGCGAGATCGCCTTCTGTACTTCCACTTGATGCTCCGTAAGCTCTGCTTGATACAGGCTCAGAGATGATTGGTACTCACTTATTTGAGCTTCGAGTGCGCGAGCTTCATTCTGAATGCTCACATCCGTTTCAAACTGCGCGTTTGCTCTTAGCTGCTCTAGCTGTATCTGCGTTGCCTGAACGAGCTTCTGTATATCTAGTTGATACTTGTTCAGGTCTTGCCCATAAAGATCAAGATCAGCGCGATATTCAGCAACCTCCTTCTCCAGCTGCCTCGCTTCATCCTGAATAGATATGTTGTCGGTTCGCTGTGCAGTCTCAATCAGCCTTTCTTGCGTGAGCTGTGCCTGTGACACTGCCTTCTGAACCTCTATCTGATGCTCGTTAAGCTCAGATTGATAAAGGCTTAGGGCTGCCTGATATTCGCTTATCTGCGCTTCAAGCGAACGGGCTTCGTTCTGTACGTTTACGTCTGTTTCGAGCTGTGCGTTTGCCCTAAGCTGTTCTAGCTCTATCTGAGTAGCTTGTACAAGCTTCTGTACGTCTGCCTGGTACTTGTTCAGATCTTGCGTATAGCGATCAAGGCTTAGGCGATACGTAGATACTTGCTTTTCTAATTGCTTTGCTTCGTTCTGAAGCGATACGCTGTCTGCACGACTTGCAATGTCTTGCAATCTCTTTAGATAAGCATCAACCTTGTTGATCGCGTGGTTAATCGAAGAGTCATACCTGCGAGCATTCAGCGCCGTAAACTCATTGATGGCTGTCTGCGATTCTGCTTGGTACTCAGAAAGCTCTGTTTGTATCTGACTTAGATAGGACTGCGCAAGCTCAATATCGCCATTGGTCATAGCCGTATTGAAGTCTGCGTAGCTTACAGATAGAATGGGTAGCGTTATAGACGAAGACGCAAGATCTTGTATGATAGTGTCTACTTCGTTAAGCGCTGCATCAGCCTCTGTGTAGGTGTCAGATACTACGTCTGTATACGTAAATATCGGAGCCCCAGGCACGGCAAGCGTATTCGCAAGACTGGTTATAGAGCTTATGTTTATACCAAACACCGTGCTTGCGACAGCGTCTGTATAAGTAAAGGTCGGGCTGCTTGGCGGAGTGGGCGCTGTTACCGTAGCTATTGTTGTTGCCAAAACAGACGTTGGCGTTACAGCGCTAAACGTAAATGAAGGTGCAGACGGTGTTGCAAGGCTATTCGCAAGACTGGTTATCGAGCTTATGTTTATGCCAGATATAGTGCTTGCAACGGCGTCTGTGTAGGTAAAAGTTGGACTGCTTGGTGGGGTTGGTGGTGTTACTGCGCTTATGGACGTTGCCACAACAGACGTAGGCGTAACAGCATTGAACGCAAGCAGCGGTGCTGCAGGCAGATTGGCAATCGGAGACGTTGGAAGCGTCAAGCCCGACGCATTATAGAATGCCGCTGCAAGATCTGCGATGTCAACTTGAATACGATTGGACAGCTCAAACGCACATCCCTTTAATACAAAAAGCTGTAGTGTGCGTCTATCAAATCCGTCTACCGTAGTAGATGAAATGTCAACGTCACCACCGAACGTCAAGTACCTAATCTTGTAAGAGTCTGCCGCAGGAAATATGCGCGTCTCTCTATTTGTACCGTAGTCTACAACGTAGACGGGCGAGTTACTGTCTGCAAAGTATATCGACTGATTGTTGCCATACTTGGAGTGTGACTCACCAAGTCTTGCGTACATATCAGACGTTTCGTTAAACACAGATAGGACGCGGTAGTCTGAATCTGTGCCTATGTCTGTGCGGCTAAACACTCCATCCGCTACGGTTGCAACTGTTGCGTTACCCGTAAGCAGATCATCTGGAAGCAATCTAATTAGTAGACTCCTTTCTGCACTAAGAACATCCTCAACCTCTATATCGGTAGATACAAGAGATCCAACATACCCTTCTATTCTTGCTTTCAGATTAGCCATATGCTTGCTAAAAAAATACCCCTACGCCAGCAAAACCCAAAAAGCTGACGTAGGGGCTTGTTCAACCGTTAGGAGAACTTGAGTAGGGCGTGCGTTTCGGGAAGGCTGATCTCAAGACCTGCTTCCGTCAACACCATATCCTTACGACCATCAACGTCGTTGTTCTGTACATTGGTGATGATCTGCGTGTCGCGGTTCTCACCATTGCCAACGAGAGGACGGTACTTCACGTTTGCCATATCGACGGCGATCGCCATATTCTCGAATGGGCCACGGAGTAGTGGTTCCATTACAAAGTTAAGCGTACCGTACATCGTTTCGATCTTCGTGATGTTGTGACCGAAGCGACCTTGTCCATTCTGAATATCAAAGTTCAGAGCGGTTGGGGCCGTTCCGCTTCCCATAACACCAAACGAGTTGGCTAGGAATCCGTTGCCACCAAGCTTCTGGAAGTAGTTCATTACCTTACGAGACGCAAGAACAAGCTTGTTAGGCGAGTTACCAATTTCTGGCGCAAAGAACTCTTCGGTGAAGTCTACGAAGTCATCGTAGCTTGAAGAAGCATAGGTAAACGATTTGTTGTAACCATACTTCTCGGTGTAAGGAACGATACCGTGGGTGTATCGGGCAGGGCCAGATCCAGACTCATCAGCACGACCTACACCAAACATCAGTGCGTGTTCGATGTCGATCTTGTGCTCTTTGAGCTTCTGATTCCAGATGCGCATATACTCATCGGGACGACCACGGTAGCGCGTAGCTAGTGCCGTACCAGAGAAAAGAGGCACAGCCGTCTTGAAGATCTGCGTATAACCTTCTCGGTCATAAAGCTGATCTACCCAACCATCGGGTGCCGTTGATCCTTCACCAAAGGCAGAGCCAATGATCTGTCCCTTGTAGCCTTCAACCGAAGCGGTCTTCTGATAGAAGTCCATCGCCGTAAGACCCGTAAGCGTATCGGTGTAACCGCTCGTTCCCGTGATGTCGGATACGTGCGTAACCGTGATGTTTACGGTCGTACCGTCACCAGAGTCAGAGCCTACGCTGTTGATCGTAGCATACACCAAGTAGTTTGGCGTAGAGTCGATGGCAGCTCCTACAGAACCTTGGAGAACGATACGCTGATTAGGAAGGAAGAAATCAACCGTACCCGTTACTTGAAACCCGTTGGCATCCTTGCCGAGGTCACGACCGTAGTTGTCTACCGTAGCACCAAGAACGATGTTAAAGGTAGGGGTCGTTTGTAGGTTTTGGTCTGTCAGATCGGTCGAAACGATAAAGTTACGACGCTGCCATTGATGACGCTGCTCCAAGAACTTGAACACAGGATCATCCGTAGGGGCCTTAGATAGTTGCGATAGATACGCAAAGAAAGGTGATTCCATTGGCGCAAGTTCTGCGACACGGTCACCAAAATTAAAAATTCGGCGTGAGCTATCAAGGCTCACTCCCTGCGCCGTATTGGACGGCGATACTGAGTACTGATTAGCCATTGTATGTCAAGGTTTCGACGCTAGAAGTCGGAGTTCTTTTTCTCCATACCCAGCATCATTTCAAAGAATTGATCCTCTGCTTTTGGCTGAGGAATGCTAGAGTTGCCGACGGTACTAGCTGGCATAGGGAAATTCACCTGCTGTGGTGGCCTTCTCTGTGGCTGTTGCTGAATACCGTTCTTCATCTTGTATAAAGCCACAACGTCCTGCGGGGTTACTTGATAACCCTGCGCCCATTGAATCACACCAGCAGCTTCCTGTGGGTTTACACCAGACTCTACGAATGAACCATAGATCTGCTGCATTTGCTGTTGTTGAGCTTGGGCTTGACGCTGTTGCTCCATTTGTTGGATGTAAGGCTGAAAAGCTGATTCAACCTGCTGTCGCGTCGTAGCAATGTCATACTCACGCCGTTCTTCGTAGTAGCTGTCAAGCTTACTTAGATAAGCGTCGTACTCTTGCTTATAACGCCCAGAAGGACTTGAAGCGTCTACGTCATACGGATCGTAGTCTCTAGGCTTTTCTGGTGCTTTAGGCTTTTCTGGCGGCTCTATCTTTGATTCAGCTGGCGCTTGTGCGTCGCTGGAACCTTGCCGCGAGAGTTCTTGCTCAATGGTCTCATAGACCCTTTTCGCTACAGAAGGATTACCATTGATGTACTCCATCAGTGGCATTACTTCCTTCATACGCGTAAGCTCACTCTGCGCCTTGTCGTATTTGGACTGAAAATCCCGTCGTCGTTTCTCTTCTAACGCAATACGCTCTTCGATTGGTATGTCTTGCGAACCCTCATCGGATTGCTCAAAACCACCCTGTTCTTGAACGTCTTCTGGCATTGGCACACGCTGTGGTGCCGTGTCAGGCGCTTCGTTTTGAAACGAGTATGGATCACTCGAAGACTTGCCCATGAACGCGTCCATAAGCTCATCTACGCTATTTGTTGTCTCGGTTACGTTGCTCATTTATAATGGTTGCGGCTTGCGCTTTGTTTTTGATCTTGTCAAGTTGAGAACCAAACTTCTCTACTTCGACACGCTTACGAGCCTGTATCGCTTCACGATCAGCCGTCTGTAAGTCGCCTTGTAGTCGCTTGATTTCTTCTTGAGCCTGCTGTAGCTGACCTTGTAGATTCCTAACGATTCCAACACGTTCCATAACACCATCGGCATCAGCCACGTCTGTCTTCTTAAGGATCTCTACTTGGTCAATGATTCCCATCTGATACAACTGCATATAGTATTCCAGTAGGGCATATCTGTTTGTAGGCAGAATAGATCCAGATACAACCTGCACGTCATATTGCCCAACCGACACATCATTCACTCGTTCGAGCACTTGCCCGAACTCGTTCATTACGGCTTGATTGAGCACCGTTTCCTTCATCATGTTGTTGGCTTGAAGTATGCGTATCGTGCGCTCTTCGCTGTACACATACGGTATCAAGCCCAACACAACTTTACCTAATTGAGTAAGTGCGCCTTCGACATCGTCAAGCTTACTTTTAATCCGTCGCTGTCCATACTCCTCAATGGATAGCGTTCCTCTATAGGTGTCAGGTGCTTGGGTTGGGTCTCCCTGCTGTATAGCGTAGACTCCAAGCTCTCGTTCAACCATAGATATGAGGAGTTGGAAATGGCTGAATAGCCCAGCAGGAGGAGCAAGAGGACTGACCACAGTTGGCTGCCCCATCTCTGCATCATACTCGATGATTGCGCTACCTGCTTTTGCAAAGTCTTGTTCGATGACTCTCTTGTCAACACTGCCTCTAGGAAGGAATACTTTGACATTAGTACTGTTAGCAAGATTAGCCACCAACTGCATATGAAGCTTGTTGATGCTGTCTTGGAATGGACGCACGAAATCAATATCACTCATCGGATATGGATCACGGTCGTGTCGTCCTAGGATAGGCACAATCGGATACTCGTCAATCGGTAGGTAGTAACTACGATATAGCTGACCACCGATAATGATTACGTGCTTGATCCTTGGAAGACGCACGGGTCTTGCCTCCATAACGCCATTGTCGAGTAGCACTTGATGTGGCATACTCTTGATGATCGCAGGCTGCATTGGGATCATAGCGCCCGTCTGAGGATCCTGCTGTGGCGGTATTTCTATAAGCCTTGTCTCGGGATCTTCCGTAGGCTGTGCCATCTCAAAGAGTTCGGCACCACCACTTGCTGTATCTACAGCGTAGATCTGTTGCTGCCCCGTATTCGGATCACTAAACACAAAAGCTGGTGACTCCATCAGCTGTGCAAAGTCATCGTACAGATCTACCTTTTCCTCACCACCAGACATGGAATGGTGTATGTAATCAACCTTGACCTTGCTGTAACGGTCAATAACTACATAGCGTCTGTGGTGGTTGTCATACACACGGTCTCGGCTACGACTCAGATCGTCAACCTTCGTTGAGACAAATTCCTCAATGTCATCGTGTGTAGTTTGGGCTCTGCTCAGTATAGGCTTGGAATCTGGCCACATACTTAATACTTGCTCACCCGTAAGAAGGTGCTCTACGAGCACATGGCTTGCGTCACGGAACAACCTATCACGACTGTTCGGATCAGGCAAGACCTTAAGTGTGTCAACGGCTACAACCTTGATGTCGCCCCGATTGTAATCACTTTCGGGATCAACGTAAGCCATCAAAAAGCCACGGCCCGTCATAAAGTAGTCATAGAGCGACTCTTTAAGCTGTGCATTGCCATAGCTGTTTGCCCATATGTAAGACATCAGATCGCTGATAGCGCGTGCTGTCTTAACGTCTGAGTCTTCTCGTGCCGTTGCTTGAAAGCCTGGCGGTCTGCCCGTCAATAGACTGATCGACAGCTCCATAGCTGGGTAGATCACATTGATCGGAACAGCCGCCTGTCCACGACTGGCTAAGGTATCTACTTGCTCTGCACTGAACTGATAACCGTGCGCGTAATCCTTACTCTCAGAAGCGCGATCTCCCCAAGCGTCCTGTGAGTCACGGTAGTGTCTGTGCAGGGATAACGTCAGAGTGACCTCTTCGTTTGAAGACGTGTCCTCTGTCTCTTCTACGTTATCCGTAGGAGAAAACTCTTCGTGTGTATTTGGATCAAATATCTTCTCCATTACTCAACCATCCAGTCGTAAGAGCGCTCCCTTACGATAGGTTCATCTGTATTGTTACGAAAGTCGTGATCGCCATATGGTGGGAACGCACCTTTGACAGCGTAGAAGAAAGCATCTAGGGTATCATCGTGCTTGCCCCTTGGAAAAATAAGTACCTCATCAGCGAACTCACTGTGTGCCTTCTTGATGTATACCTTCTTACGAGCAAACATGGGTTGTAAGCCTTCAAGCCGCTGAACCTTACCCTTGCGTGGTTGGTTCTTGATCGCAAGCCCAGGTATGTACACGCCTTCCAATCTCGTAAGATAGTCGCGTAGCATCTCTTGGTAGCCTACGGTTTCTATCTGAACCTTGGCTGGCTTGTACTTTCTGTACCAATCCAAGATAGCGTCAGCTACGTCCATAGGCTTGATACGCTTCCTTAGGTAGTCAATAACGTAGACGTTCTTGTCTTCGTCCATACCTATGACCATAATGCAAGTGTAGTCCGCAGTAGCTCGAACACTACTAGCAGGATCAACACCCATAAAAACATTAACGGGGGTTTTTTCCTTGGTCTGGCTGTCGATGATGTAGCCATCGGATAAATCTCCTTCATAGTATTGCAAGTCGTTTTCCCTAAACAGCTGGTCACTATCGCCAATCACTTCACACTGATACTCTCTGTAGAAAGCACTTACCCTACCAATCGACTCCAAGCTTGCTTTCTTCTCATACAGCCATTCAAGACTGCGCATCTCTGGCCATAAGGCCAAGTCATTCCCATCCTCATCCTTATCAATAGCCTTGTAGGATAGCGTCATCCAGTCAGGCATCTGTTTGAGCGTGAATACCACACTGCGCTCTTTCTGTGGCGTACCAATGTTTACCACCTTACATTCCCTACTGCCAGCAGGCACAAGCCCTTGAAGGATCCAGCGCAGGTTGTCTTCCATACGCTCTACCGTCTTGGTATTCTCTTCGTCCTCAGCGTCATCCAAGATGATATAATCTGGACGCATACCATCAATGTTCAAACCACGGACTTGCTGACCCATACCGCGACACACAATCATACTACCGTTAGATAGCCGTATGATGTCCTCACGCCAAGCCTTCGCGTTAGCAGCACCTTGATACCCAAACAGATCCTTAAGGTGTGGGTTGTACTCAAGCTGGTTCTTTATGGTCGTAAGCAGGTTAACCGTATGGCTCCTACTCTTGGATACAAGCAGGATAAACTTGGGACTAGGGCGCTTCTTGTTTCTTAGATCCTCACAAAAGATGCGCCAGAGTGGGAATAGCAATGCACATAGCGTACTCTTCGCGTGACCACGGGGCGCAATTACATTAAGTTGCTTGACATCCAAGTTCGTCATAGCGTCTATAATCTCCCTATGGAACGCAGGACTTTCCGTCTCAAACAACTTGGGAAGACAAGCTTTGGCAAAGTACAGCGGGTCTTCCACACAACGACGCTGCACTTCTTGTTTTAGCATACTAGCTTAGGCTAAAATAGCGCTTCATAAAGATATACTCTCCCGTCTCATCATCGGTAAACGAAGTAGACGACTCACCTATACCACCAAGTATTTCATTAGCTATAACAGCAAGCTCTACAATGTTAGCGCCCTTATGTGCCTTAAAGGCAACACCAAGACACAAGAACAAGTTTTCTGGATCAGTGCCCCAAAACTCTTCTATTTGGATTTCGTGCATACATCAAGATAGAACTGCTTTCCACCAAGCTCATCCATAACATAAGCAAAGGCTTCACGGCTATTGGTAACTGCCCACTTCTTATTAACATAACCAAGATCCATACCTGGCGCTATACAGCCAGCCAAGTCATCCATGGTATTGCCTCTGTGGATCAGTATGTAGCTTCTATCTGGCACATCTAATACCTCAATGGCTTCATAGCCACCACGGTAGTACTTCCTTGGCTGACAAGGATACGTACCTTCTGGTATACAGCTAACCGTAGGCTTGTTATTAAGCCAGGGTCTTTCAACCGTGTATAGCGTCCTACCACTAGGCAGGATCAGCTCACCGAATACACCTACGGGCGTGTGTGCAAACCGATTGAGGGTGACTCCAATCTCCATATGAGTACCGTCTTGTTCTCGTCAGCGTTCACAGAGTGAACCCTAACACCTACAACATTAGTACCCCTATACGATAGGTTGCCACTACTAGTTACTTTTGAGCTGCTTGAAATAAAGTCTTCTTGTTCTCTGATTTCCATACATCCTTGGCCGTACGCTTGTTTAGCAACTCTAGGTTATCCTCGCTTGTCACAATCACATTCCACTTTCCTACATCCACAGCGATACGTCGGTGTCCATTCGCTCCAATAAACTCCTCCCGCACCACTGCTATTTCCTTCAGATCCTTCACCATCACTATATCCCCGTAGCGTAGCGTTGGTAGGTAGTTCCTTTCCTTCTTTCTCACAAATCAGACCACCGATAAGGCTAGCGTAGTTGATAATATCCATAACAGCGTCCTCTGCGCTTTCGTTATCAAGCTTGCCAACTACTCCATAGTTGTTAAGGCGCTGGATCTTGTCCATAATACGAATGAGTATACCCTTAATAGGTTTCACTCCAATAGCTTCAGCCGTACGAAAGTTGGCGAAAGGATCATCGCCCCTTGCGTAGTCATTGCCCTTCTTGATCGCAATCTTGTGACAAGCCTCAAACAGCTTCTTTTGATACAAATAAAAGCTACTCTTATTCATTGGGCTTGGGCTTTACGGTTCGTCGCCCGCGCGTAGCAGGTTTCTTGGGCTCAGGCTTGGGCTTATCAATAGGCGCAGGCTCAGCAGGCGCATCTTCAATAACAAGCTCATTGTTGCCATCAATAACCGTCCTTGAGTTGGTCATAATAATCACCGACCCATCTGGTTTCTTAACCAAAGCCACGGGCCCATCAAAGACAACCATCTTGTCTACTGCGTAGGCATTACCTGCCGAATACAATACAACCTTACTCGTCGTATTCAAGTGGATCTTCTTCGATCTCACGGGGTCTAGTCTCTTTGTCATAGGATAGCGCATCGCGCCGTTTAGGTTCTATCTCGTACTCAGCATCATCTCCTTCATCAAGTAGGTGATCCCAAGTAATCTGCGCCTCAACTTGTGTGGTAGTCTTGTCAGGCTTCATGTCCAGCATATCCATAAACCTTCCATTAGCCTTCTCAGCTACCGATAACTGCCCAGCATCCATAGCATCATGTATGATCTTCTGATGGGTCTTAATCACAGTATCAACCGTAAGCCCATTCTCAGACATAATCCTAGCCAGCTCTTCCTTTACCATACTCTTGGTCTTCTCTTGTTTCAGTAAGCGTTTAACGCTGGCTGCTGGTATCTTCTGATCGGGTCTATACAGCTTACCAAGCATATTATACTGCTCGGCAGACAGTACTCCCCCCGATTCCATCAACAACCTAGCATATGTCTCTACGACCCTTTTGGCCCTAGACATCTTAAGCTCTTGATCTATCCAAGTCTTATTCGGTGACGAACTATTATAGTTTCCCGTATCTAGAAATTCCCTTGCCAAAAGCTTGCCAGCCTTGCTCCTACGAACCCATTTCCTACAATAAGGAAGCACCAAACACCACTCTTTACCAGACTTGGTATCATAAGGCCCATTTATCCTTATGACCTCAGCCACATAATCATCATCAGATATAACCCAATCACCAACAGTAACGCTTACGTCTCTCCAATGCTTATATCCACTCTTACCATCACCTTGCTTACTGTCATCTCTTACAGTAATAAACTCCTCCTTCGTATAAACTACGAACTCCTTGGTACCACCCCTTAGCTTACGTCTTACTAATTCTGGCATATAATCCATTTGCCTGTGATTCAGCCAATATAGGCTAAATACAGCTTCGCTACTTAGCTGCAAAGGTAACGCAAGAAAACGTTACATCTCCTATGATCAGATTTACCTCCATCTGAAGGGGAATTGCGCCGCTTTTTGGTCAGCGAAAGCCCCTTTTCAGCGCTTTCGTCTAGGATATTACCCCTAGATTGACACAGACGCACCCAAAGCAGCCCCTTGATATTGATTACTCAACTATTAGGCGACCCATTTGTTTGGGAGATGGCGCAATATACGCTGTCGGAAGGCGCTGGTTTCGATGTTTTGCTTTCTTTTATCACCATAAGCTAGGTGCCCACCCCTTCAAAATTGAAGGACACTGGGAGTTGGAGATATAACAGTTCCTTTCTCGCTTGGGCAGGGTGTACGGGGGTCGATTTGGTTGAAATTGCCTACCGTTAAGTCGTTGCTAACGTTGGACTTAGTGCCACACTTAGAACGTACACCCATTGCCCTGCGCTCAAAAGTTCTCCTCTCTCGCTCGGGCTCGTAAATCGTCGAGCCTGTCTTAATCATTAAACCTTACACAAGCAAAATGCAAGACTTTGATAATGATGCCTTCGAGAAATTACTCGACGATTTTCTCGTCGATATCGAAGAGCTCGAATACGCTGCCTTCATAAATTTCATCCACGGAAAAGATCGGACGTGGGAAGAATATTGGGTAGATTGCAATTTACCGCGCGATTCAGAAGGCAGCTTTGTAGTGTCTCCTGAAAAGCTTCGTGCTGCCGCTATTCAGCACTTAGAAGAGAAGTTCGTAACCTACGGTTCCTAACCACTCTTCTAAGTGCGCTTGGCAAGGGGCTCGCGCCCCTTGCCTTTTTTGCCAGTCCCCAACAACATCTAACAACATTACTGCAATGGCAAACTTAAACAAACCGACTTTCCGTGTCGCGTTTAGCGACGACGTTCTTGCCCAGCTCCAAGCACGCATCGACAAAGGCGTGTACAA
>Ga0129342_1001189_pt1 | contig 11581 bp, 14 predicted proteins | sample CPBDNA_5_FD_94426 | JGI IMG/M metagenome (GOLD analysis project Ga0129342, IMG submission 94426) | Freshwater to marine salinity gradient microbial communities from Chesapeake Bay, USA - CPBay_Sum_15_0.2_DNA | ecosystem: Environmental > Aquatic > Marine > Coastal | place: USA: Chesapeake Bay...
AAAAAATGTTTCCAGACATCAATCTTAATAAGACAAATTTTTGGATGGGAAGGAGACCTAGTTTTCCCGACAGTATTCCTGTTATAGGATCAGTTCCAAATCAGCCAGGTTTATATGTAAATTTTGGTCATTCACATCATGGACTAATGATGGCACCAAAATCAGGAGAAATTCTTACAAATACAATTATGCAGAAACCTATAAATGAAGACGTTAACTTACTCAATATTAAAAGGTTTATCAAATAATGATTGTAGATAATTAAATATATATACTCTTCTATTAATCTATTATTTAATTTATAAAAAATAAAATATATTAAACTTGTATTTAATTAAAATTACTGTTCTATAGATTATATTAGATTTAAATTCTTTCTAATAATTATATAACTAATTTATTCTTAATATACGTAGAAAACTCATGAAAACTGGTGATAAATTATATTTGGTTTCTAATTTAGATGTTTGTGCTGAAATCTTAGATGAGAGAATTATGAATAATATTCCTCACTACAATATCATTATTCATAGAGGAGGTTCTAAAACTAAAAGCTGTTTGAGTAAAGTTGGACTAGAAACTTTTTATCAAACTTCTAAAACAGCAAAAAAAAGTTTTTTTAACAACTAAGTAAATTATAATATTTATATCTTTGATATTTAGATTTGAAATCACTTAATAGAAAATAGAATTTTTTAATGTAGTTGATGGGGTGTCAGCCAATGCAATGCCTAAGGCTTTGATTTCAAATGATAAAGTGGAGCGCTGATAATCTTGCCCCACAAATTATCCCACTAAAATTATAGAGTAGGGGGCTGCTGTACACTTTTTCTAATTTAAAATTTAAATGTTCAATAAGTCTACTAAACATTAACTTTAGATCATGAATGGTAGACCATTATCCATTTATGTTTTATTAGATTTTTAATATTTTATTTAATTAGTTGTTTATAAAATCACCATAATTCTGGTTTTGATAGTGCAGTGACACACTCAAACTTGATTGATGTGTTTAGAATAGGAGTTTCATTCAACATCATACCTGTCCAACCAAATGGATATTGTAGTGGGTATGGCGGCACGAATGAGCGTCCAATCTCTTCCTTGAACCCAAACCTTCCATAGTAACTGGGGTCACCATAAACCAGGAGAACATTAACGCCATCTTTAGTGAGCATATTTATTCCAGCATCAACGAGGTTTGAGCCTATCCCTTGTTTCTGATGTTCTGGAGAGACAGCAATTGGAGAAAGTATATATACAGAGATTTCAGTATCAGATTTAAGAAATATTGGACTAAATGAGATAAAACCAATTACTTGATTATTAATTTCAGCAACAAATGACTTGATTAGATGTATATCTGTTTCTTTGAAGAGGTCTGCAGCAAGTTTTATAATAATTTTGTTCTCTTTATTTGAAAACGCAGTTTTTATAATCTTTTGTGAATGGATGAGATCTGATTTTTGAGCAAGTCTGATATTCATAATTATCTAGTGCGATAAATTATAAAAAATGTCAAATGTATTGAAATACGCTAAGTTTCATTATATGTGAAATAATGATTTATTTAAGGGAAACTATATTGAGGTATATTTTTTTAATTTTTTTAATTTTGTTTGGTTTTTCAACCAAAGGATATACTGATATTATCAAATTTAATCAACTTGTAATTGAAGACCCATGGATTAAAGAAAGTCCTTCAAATCATCCAGTAACCGGTGGGTATCTAACAATTAGAAATCTTGGAAAGACTGAAGATATTTTAATTAATGTGTCAGCAGATTTTGCAATGAAAAGTGAGATCCATGAAATGAAAATGGAAGGGGATGTAATGAAAATGCGTTCTCTGGAAAATGGTTTAATCATTCCTGCAGGTGGAGAAATACATCTCAAACCAGGCGGTTATCATTTGATGTTTATTAGACTTAAACAAAAAATGACAGCAATGGACGTACATAAAATAACATTAACTTTTAAAAACAGTGGTTCTGTTATTATTCCAATGCCTGTTTATAAAATGAAACATAAAAAAAAACATAATCATTAAACTATTAATGTTAAACATTAATCAAGTTTTTGATAGGATTTCCTCTACTAACTTTTGTACTCTAAAAGCTTCATCAATTGTTGCTAAACTATTAGGTTTATTATTTATTTTAAGAAATAAAGCATCAAGTTGTGACTTCAAACTTACAGCTCTTGGATCTTGTTCTTCATCTCTAAGAGGAACAAATTGGTTACCAGTTGATAATGAATCCTTATGAAACTCTTCTATTTTTCTACTTTGTTTAGAACCTTTAATTGTGAATTCTTGACGATCTGGTTGAACACCTCCAACGCTGGCTAATATATTCACTGGCAAGCCACTTTCAGTTTCTAATTTAGCAAGAACATCGGTCTCGCATAGCGAAGCGTCACTTGGGTAAGAAGTCTGGGCCCACTTTAATTTAAGTGGCCCTAGTACACGTTCTATAAAAAAAATAAAATGAGATATTACTTCTCTTGTCATACCTCCTTCTTTTTTAAAACGTAGCCAATCAGCTTCTTTTTGCCATTCACGAGGCCATTTAGAGTAAGTAACAATAATATCAGCCCCAAGCATTTCTCCCATTTCTCCTTTATCTTTGCTTTCTAATAGATCTGATAAAGGAGCACCACCAGCTTGAGTAAAATTAACAGCAATTGGAACATCAAATTTTTTAAGTTTATCAATAAAATTTTTACTTTCTTGAATATTGATCCCAAAAGGTTTTTCTAAAAAAAGAGCTTTGCCCATTTCAACAACTTTCATGGCATAAGATTCTCTTACTGTAGGAGGGCAAGCTAGATAGACTAAATCAGCATTTTCGATTGCTTCATCAGCACTTTTCATAATTGAACATTGACTATCTAGTTTTAGGGCATTTTCACAAGCTTTTGGGTTAGGATCCCATAAATAATCTGGTTTAAATTTTTCATGTAACCTCATATGAGTTAACATTCGAGTTCCCATTATCCCTAAACCAATTATAGCTACTTTAATCGACATTTTATACCTATGAAAATTTAAAATTTATAATTAAATACTTTAAACTAAATTGTAAACTTAACAAATGTTACTTCTATAATAGTAAATTGGGTGAATATCAGTTAGAAGCGGATTTTGTTTGTATGATTAAATTTTATATCTAAAATTAATTATTATAAACTAGCAATAATGGGTAATGTTTCAAATGTATTATGATACTAGCAAAAACAATCATGGACTACCTTATAATCCTTTCAAGGCTCTAACAGTTCCTCGCCCAATTGGATGGATAAGTACAGTAAGTAAAAAGGGGATAGGAAATCTTGCTCCATATAGTTATTTTAATGGCCTTTCTTATAATCCTCCATTTGTAATGTTTTCTGCAGGAAATAGGCCTGATGGTAGCAAAAAAGATAGTGTTTTAAATGCTGAAGAAACAGGTGAGTTCGTGGTAAATATTAGCACCTGGGATACACGCCATCAAATGAATGATACAAGCTGGATTATGGAATCTGAAACAGATGAATTACTTAAAACAGGTTTGACACCAATAGATTCAATAAATATTAAACCCAAAAGAGTTGCTGAATCACCTGTTCACTTTGAATGTAAATATCACCAAACAGTTCAACTGCCGGGGAAAGAAGGGTTTCATCATGTTGTTTTTGGTCAAGTGATCGGAATTCATATTAAAGATGAGTTTATAACAGATGAAGGAATGGTTGATGTACTAAAAATGAAAGTTATAGCTCGTCTAGGTTATAATGATTATACATTAATAGAAAAAACATTTTCAATTGTTGACTTTAAGGACAAAGGAAAGATGACAAAGGGTTGGAAATAATTTTTTAAAGATTTTAAAAAATAGGACACACTTATGGTTGATAAAAAGTTAGAAAGAAAACTCGAATTACTGAGAATTCTTGCTGCGGGTTGCAAAAAACATCCAGCTTATAGGGCCATTAGAAAAGCTACTGAGCGTTGTCAGGAGTGTGTAATTGTATGGAATGCTAAGCTAAAGTTAAATGATTTAGATAAGAATTAGAAGTGTTGATTATTAAACACTAAATTAATTATTTTTATTATAAAATTTATTGTTTCTGAACTCTTTTATCTTTTATACATCTATAATGGAACTAATCCTAAATATTAAAAAGTAAAAGACCTTGAATAAAGTTATTACATATGAGGACCTATTGATTTTATGAGCGCCACTTTAAAATTTTCTGTTCAAGCTTTGTAACAAAAACACTTACTATTATACCCAAAAGAGATAATATAGTTACTCCAGCAAATAATCTTTCTAAATCATATAGAGAACCTGCCTCTAAAATATATGCACCTATACCATATTCTGCGCCAAGCATTTCGGCTGCTACAAGAAGAATTATTGATATTGCAAGACTAATTCTTAAACCAGATAGAATACCTGGCATTGCTCCAGGTAAAATAATTTTACAAACAATTGAGATCCAACTTAAGCCAAAACTTTGTCCCATACGTATTAATGTCCTATCAACATTATCAACTGCTCCATAAGTAGCAACTACTGTAGGCGTAAAGCTTCCTAATGCTATTAATGCATATTTAGACCCTTCTCCAATTCCAAACCAAATTACAAATAATGGCAGTAATGCTATTTTGGGTATAGGAAAAATAGCTGCAATAACTGGAACCAAGCCAGATCGAATATATGAAAATAATCCAATAAGTGTCCCAATGCTTATCCCAAGACTTATCCCAATAAGAGCTCCAATAACAAGCCTCATGGTAGAGGGCACCAAGTGCTTAAATAGTAAACCAGATTCGAAAAGCTGAATGATAGTTCCAAGAACATCTGATGGCTTGGGCAAGGTCAAAGAAGAGATTACTCCAGATGAGGTACCAATCTCTAATACAAAAATGATCATAAAAAAAACAAAATAACCCATCCAACCTCTTGTTTTTGGTTGAAAACCTTTACCAATAAAAGGTACAGGTTTGTTAATGTTTAAATTATTAGACTTATCTTTTATATTAGACACTTAGTAGCTCAGCATCAGCTGCCCTAGCTTCATCATGCATTATATTCCAAAGATGTTTTTGATATTGATCAAGATCTTTGTCAATTAATTTTCTATCTGCGATTGGTTTTTCAATATTAATAGTATCTATGATTTTTCCTGGCCTTCGTGAAAGAACTAGAATTTTATGTCCAAGACGTACTGCCTCTGAAAGATTATGAGTAATATAAACTGCTGTAAATGGTTTTCGGCACCATAAATTTATAAAATCTTCTAAAAGTAATTCTCGTGTTTGACTATCTAGAGCAGATAGAGGCTCATCCATTAATAAAACTGCTGGATTCACTGCTAATGCTCGGGCAATAGCTACCCGTTGCTTCATTCCACCTGATAGTTGTTTAGGTAATGCATAAGAAAAATCTTTCAACTTTGTTCTATTTAAAACATCATCAATTACTGACCGTTTAACTTTACTAGATAATGAATGATCTTCTAGTACAAGTGAAACATTTTCTTCAACAGTTCTCCATGGAAGTAATGCAAAATCTTGGAAAATATAAGTCATGGCATTTAAACAACTCAAAGGTGGAGAACCAATTTGAATAATTTCACCCGAACATGGTTTCTCAATACCACCGATGAGCCTTAATAAAGTTGACTTTCCACAACCAGAAGGACCAATAATAGACAATATCTGGCCATCCATTATTTCTAAATTTATATCACTTAGAACTTTTGATTTATCATAATAATGATTAAGATTTTTAATTTTTATATTCATAAATTTTCTTGTACTAAGCCCAGCCTAAACTCAGAACAATTTTGACTAACTAATGATTTTTACATAAGACTGATCAACTAATGTATCTATGGTTATATTTTTCTTCACTAAACCTTCAGATTTAAACCAATCAAGTTGATTTATAATTGAGGAAAGATTCAAAGATGCACCACTACTTAATCGCATTGTACCATTAATAATAGAAGGTGCTGCTTTTTCCCTTGGGAGACTTGTGTAGACATATTTATGTATTAAATCTACCATTTCATTTACACCTGCATCTCCTTTATTTTTATCAATCATAGCGGATGCATAATCGTCTACGCCTCTACTAAAACCAGCCAAAAAGTTATTTGTAAGAGTACGTTCATTTTTTGCATTATTTGAAGAAGTGAAAACAGTTGTTATTTGATAGTTAGGAAGATAATCAGCCACATTGCCAATAATATGAATAGATCCTCCGCGTGATAATGGTTTTGCAATGTGTGGAACAATAGACCATGCGTCTACCTGCCCAGATTTAAGAGCTCCTATAATTGCTCCAACTTTTTGTAAAGGTACAAATGATAGTTTGATATTCTCTGCAGATGCCATTTTTGAACCCATATAATGAAATGATGATCCTGCCTGAGTTACAGCATATCTCTTGCCATTGAGATCTTTGGGACTTCTTACTCCAGCCTTATAGGCTTCATTAGAAACAAGAAATTTTTGTCCATCAATACCTGGTTCTTCACTTAAAGCACCACCAATAACTTTTACTGCTCCTTTTTCTGCTAGTGATATAAGACCTCCAGATATTGCTGTTACTGCATAATCAATATCTCCCGATGCAATTGCAATTGCCATAGGTTGTGCGGCCTGAAAAAATTCAAACTCAACATCAAGCCCAGCTTTTTTAAAATATCCACGTTCTTTGGCAATAAAGCTTGCTGCATGAGAAGTAAATCGCAAAGCACCGACTTTTATTTTTTTATTAGATGCAATAGCAGGCATTGACAAAGCTGATGATGCTAGAGCACCTCCGCCCAAAGCAATTAATTTTCTACGACTTATTTTCATGAAACTACTCCCATATTAATATGAAAAATTTTAAAAAATTTAATTTACTCACAAAAGAGAAGATGATGTCAATTAGAAAAAAAGTCTATTTCAACTTAATTATTTGAAATTTTAATTTTTTTATTTTTTTTAAAAATTTTTGAATAATTAAAAATATAGTAGATTGGGTAATGTATACTTTATCTTATAATTGTAATAAGTTTTTTAAATGCGAGAATTAACTCAAGAATTATCAGAACATTTGTCAAATTACATAGAAGTTGATAAGAATTTTAAAATAATGGGAAAGAATTATAAATATTCTTTTTTATTAGCAGACAAACTTATTCTTCATTTCAAAACACATTTAGATGGTTCTTTTTTTGGATTATATAACTCAAATGAAATAGTTGATAAGTTCAACGTTATTAATAGAAATTTCAATGACTTATCTAAAAATATAGATTTATTACCTAGTTTTATTAAGCATAAATCTGACTCTGAAATGAGAGATTATATAGGCGAAAGTTTTGATAACACCAATTCTCCACTTGAGCATATTCAAGCACAAATAAATCATTATGGTAAAAGTTTTAGCCTAATAACTAATAAATTAAAGAAAGAAATTGAGAGTTTCCAAAAAAATAGAAAGTTCAATAAAACAAATATAGCTCTTATTGATGCTTGTATGGACGTTTGGTTAAAAGATTTAAAGCAATCCATGAAACCTAAAAAAATCATGGAAGGTAATCAATCTTTATTTCTTTATTTATATAAAATCTTTCAAATTTTAAAGCTAGACGATGTTAATATTAAGAGAGTATACAGTGATTGGATTGAATTGGAGGAGTAATCAGAAACCACTCAACACATCACTCACAGCTATATTTAGAGTGTTTACTTAGGTTCTTGAGTGGATTTTAATTAGAAAAGTTTGGTCTTTTTATAATGTTTTTGTCTACAATTTTATATTGGATAAATAATTAATGAATAAATGGTTTATTTTTCTATTTGTTCTAGTTTGTGCCGGCTTAATGTATGGAAGATTTGATGGTTTAACAAAACTAATAAACCCCTTTTAGTAATTAATGAGCATTGAACAAAAACAAATTAAGTCTAGTTAAGACTCTTCTGCAATTAATCAATGATTTGATGTTTTGTAATTGAGATTTAAAATTTCTTTTGTTTAGGTATTGAAAATACCTTACACAGTTCCCGCAAATATAAACCCATTCTTTATCATCAATATTTTTTTTACATTTCCATACAATCTTATATGGATCGAAACATTCTTTACAAAAGCTATTTAATTTAAACATAAAATTAATTTAACAGAAAAAAACTAATATACGAAAGATAATTAATTAAATAATTTATTATAATTTTTAACTTATAAATTATATAGAATTACAAGTGAATGGGGGAGGGTACCTCCTCGTTATTTCATTATAAACAACTGATTTAATTAGATATTATAAAATGATTTTTATTCAGTCTACAAATTAGCCAACAATTAAACACATTTATTTCAAAAATACTCAAATTTCCTTATTTATATGATACTTTTTGAACTGTTAACTGAAATAGTTGATTAACCATCTACTACGCAAAACTAATCCAATTTACCTAATGAAATTTTGAATATGTAATATAAATATCATTTTTAATTAATTTGATGATTAAAAAATAGTCATTACACAAGTTCATTTATAGGTAAGAAACATTTTAATTGTAATGAAAATGTAATTATTAAATGCTTACCTTTAAATCTCAACAACCTTGGAGGGAAAAATGAGTAGTACAAGTTACGTTGTTCTAACTGTAGCGTCTGTTGATTTTAGTTATAGGGAAACTATAACTAAATTAATGTCTTCATATTCCAAAGATTTAATTGCTAATGCAGGTGCAAAAGGTACACGTTTTGGTTCAATTGCAACTGGTGAGCATGCAGGAAGTCTTATTTTCATTCAATTCTATGATAATTTAGATGGTTATCAAAAAGCTTTAGAGGTTCAATCAAATTCTAGTGATTTTAAAGAAATGATGAATAGTGGAAAAGCTAATATTTATTTAAGAAACATAGCTACTTCGCTACCAACAAAATTTGAAAATAGCACAGAACACCCAAAATATATTGTGATAACAAGAGCAGAGGCTGCAATGTCTGATAAGGATAAATTTCTAAATTGCATAAATGATACTGCTTCTTGTTTTAAGGATAATGGTGCTATTACCTTAAGATTTGGTAATTTATTAACTGGCTCTAATGTAGGTAATTATTTACTTGGTGTAGGATACCCATCTATGGAAGCAATTGAAAAAACTTATGATGAGTTATTAGCTCACAGCTCTTATAGAGAGCTCATGACTTTTGCAAAGGTCAATATGAGAAATATAATTAAAATTCTCTAAGTGTATTTTAAATTTATTAGAGACTTTTATGAAGTCTCTAATTACCTCTTATTCTTTATTATTTGCTGATACCTTGACCTCACCATGGTAAGCAATTTCTTTAGGTGATAATGAATTCGGAATACTATTATATTGAGAAAGATAACTTCTTACCTCTTTCATGTGTTTTTCATCATCATATTCCCATATGCTCGTAACTTGATTTTTTTGGTCAACGTTTTGAATTATTTTCATATTAAGTTTTAAATCAGTATTATGTGATTCGCTTGCTATCTTTTCGGACATTACAATAAACATATTTGCATGCTCGACACTTTGAAATGTTCTTACTGTAAGCCTTATAATAGACATAAGTTAAATATCCCTTATGATTTTTTTTTAATATAACTATTACCACATCGATTTACAAAAAAAATAAAACCTCTTACTGTAATTTTGAAAAGTTAAATTCTTTGTTAAGGTAAATATTATGAAAAAACCTTTTTATGCACAAGACTTTACTAAGGGACAAATTTTTAATCTTGGTAAAAAAAATATTACCAAGGATGAAATTATTGAATTTGCAAAAAAATATGACCCATTTCCATTCCACTTAGATGAAGAGGAAGCATCTAAAACTGTATTTGGAGGCTTGATTTCTAGCGGTTGGCAAACTGCTCTTATTTGGTTAAGCATGATGCATGAAATGTTTCTTACATATGAGACAATAATGGGTTCCCCAGGTCATGACTCAATGATTTGGAAAAATCCAGTTCGACCTGGTGACACATTAACTGGTACATTGGAAATTTTAGACAGCAAAATCTCAAAAAGTAGACCAGAAATTGGTTTTGTAAAATATAAGACAGAATTAATTAATCAGGATTCCAAGCAAGTGTTTTTCACGGAGAGTACTCTAATAATTAAATCAAAACCCCACATTTTGTAATCGGCTTTTCATCAAACTTTTGAAACCTATTAAAATTTAAGGAGGGGGTGTCAGTGAAAGCAATCCCTAAGCCATTCATTTCAAATGATAAAGTGAAGCACTGATAATTTTATCTTACTAAAACTATCAAATCCAAAAGAATTATCTTCCTGGCCTTTTATTTGTTATTCAAATTCACCTAATCCATCACTTTGGACATATGCAGATAAAAACGGTAACTCATCTTCTCTTCATCTCACACCAGTCCTTTACGCAAATAGTGCTAGTATGATGAAAGAAGCTTGTTTACAAGGTGTCGGGCTTGGCCTTCTACCAGAGTTTTGCTGTGCCAAAGAGATTAAAAGTGGTGATTTAATTAATGTATTACCAGAATACAAATCATCACCAGAAAGAGGAGTTTATGTTATTTATCCAGATAAAAAATTTATTCCACTTAAAGTAAGAAAGTTTATTGATCTACTTGAAAGCCATTAGTAAAAAGTTAGTTTTTACAAACTTTGCCAAAGAAGAATGTCATGTTCTTTTACTGGAACCAAGAGGGGTAATAAATACGGATGACACTGGTGCTGATTTAACGGCTTATAACGATATTTGGATTTAATTAATTATTATATTGTTCATTCAATACTTTCCTTAAACGTATTAGAATTTAAAAAAAATAAGAAAAAAACTGAAAAAATAATTCCTAAAATTAAATGCTGTATTTCTGGAGAAAAGTAGGAAAGTGTTGCCCCTGTAACTATTGGTCCAATTGCCGCGCCTAAATCTCTATAAGTTTGCATTCTGCTAAGATTATTTTTTAATTTATTATCATTTTTAATACTTTGTGCAATGAGTGCAGGCCCTAAAGATGCCATTGCACCTCGAAAGATTAAGAGTATGATTGCTCCTATAACAATCATTTCAACTGATATTAATAAAAATCCAATCACAACTAGTATACATGAAATAATAAACACCTTTCTTGCGCCTATATAATCTGCAATTGTTCCAAAAATAGGGGAGGCTATTGCTTCGCCAAAATGTCGAAGAGCTAATAATGCTCCTCCACCTAAAACTGCTAAACTTAATTGGGTTTGTTCTGCTAACATAAGAGTAACTGTAATAGCAAAAAGGCCATCAACCCCATAACCTTGAAGAAAATATAAACACTCAAAAGAATTAGGTTTTTTGAACTGAAATTTGTATGAATTATCTTTATTTTTATTTACTTTTTCTTTTGGGAGGCTAAAGGCTATAAATATTCCTAATGATGTTGGTATAGCCATTATAATAAAAATCATTTCTGGCCCGACATATGACACATACCAAGTACCAATAAGTAAAGATAATATAGAGCCAAGTCTTTGAATGCTTTGGCTAATTCCAACTCTTGTACCTGCTCTTTTTTTATATTCAACAGCATA
>Ga0129342_1001190_pt1 | contig 11567 bp, 7 predicted proteins | sample CPBDNA_5_FD_94426 | JGI IMG/M metagenome (GOLD analysis project Ga0129342, IMG submission 94426) | Freshwater to marine salinity gradient microbial communities from Chesapeake Bay, USA - CPBay_Sum_15_0.2_DNA | ecosystem: Environmental > Aquatic > Marine > Coastal | place: USA: Chesapeake Bay...
GTTTTAATGCCAAATATGTTAAGGATAATAAAATTGGACCCGGTGCTATGATAACAATTCTTAGAAGTGGAGATGTAATCCCATACATTCAAAGTGTCAATAAACCGTCAAACGAAGAATTATTTCCGAATGTTGATTATCAATGGAATAAGTCAGGGATTGATATAGTCTTGAAAAATATGGAAGATAGTATTGCGGTGAAACGCAAACGACTCCTACACTTTTTCACAACACTCAAAGTTACATATTTGAGCGAAGGTTTAATTGGAAGACTAGTTGAAAACAAATTCTCTTCAATTTCTGCTATTTGTCAAATGACTGTTGGTGATTTTCTATCTATTCCAGGATTCAAAGATAGAATGGCTAATAAAATACATAAATCAATTCACGATATTATTGATAACCCAATACCACTTCATACTTTAATGACTGCTAGTAATTCCTTTGGGACTGGATTTGGTGAAAAGAAACTCCTTCCGCTAATTGATATGTTTCCAAACAAGTGGAATAAATTACAGAAAAATGATATTTTGCGTGTAGAAGGTTTCAGTGATAAAACTACATCTGCTTACTTAAAAGGATTACCTAATTTCTTAAGGTTTTTAGAAGAACATCCGTTTCTCGAATATCAAACACCGAAAAAACAAAGAACAAAAAGCAAGGAAACGCCTTTAACAAATAAGAATATTGTATTGACAGGGTTTAGAGATAAAACTCTTGAGGTCAAAATACAAGATATGGGCGGAAAAATAAACAATACTGTATCTAGTAATACCAATATTGTAGTTGCTAAAGATGTTAACAGTAAAAGTAGTAAGCTTACTAAAGCAAAAGCAAATAATATTCCTATTTTATCATTAGAGCAATTCCTAAATAAATATTTCTAATATTTCCAATATTTATAATATTTCTAATATTTCAAAAAAAGAAATTTCTTTTTTTTGGTTAAAATTAAAAGTGGTTAGAATCTAAAAAAAAGTTAGCAAAAAATTTTTCTTACGCGACACAGGACGCTCTCTCTCTCCTCTCTTTTTTTCTATATTTGGAATTCGTTTTTTATAAAATGAATTAATATATACTTTAATAATATTATATATATACTCATTTAACTATTAAAGTACGCCCATATACTATTATAATATATAGTAAAAAATGAATTAAAAATAATAAAAAATGAATTAAAATTAATTCGTTTTTAATTCGTTTTTTTTCAATTTAAAAATAAAATATAAATATATAATATAAACCAAAATGTATAAGTTTAAATGCTCAAAATGTCTAAAAGAGTTTAAACAAAGTTGTAATTACAATAGACATTTGAACCGAAAAAATCCGTGTAAACGGGTTGATAAAAAAGATCCTTCTAAATCCTTCATAATCCTTCATAATCCTTCTAGATCCTTCTCGGATAATGAGAGTCAATATAGACAACAAATATTATCAAGACAAGATACAATAAAAGAATCAGAAAATGTAGATATACCTACCTGTTTATATTGCAAAAAGGTATTTACAAGTAAAAAAAATGTAAATAAACATTATAGAAATACGTGTCCGTGTATTCCGGAGAATAAAAGGATTTTTTATTTGGAAAAATATAAAAATGATAAACGACATCATAAATCAAATGAAGTTATTTCCAACAAACAAATAATTTATGAAAAACAAATTAATAGTAATAATCAAATAAATTCTAATAATAAAGTTCAAAATAATATTAATATTAATATTAATCCATTTGGACAAGAAGATTTTAGTTCTTTAAGCAAAAAAGATATTTTGCGTTTAATGAATAGGGCATATAAAATGATTCCAGATACAATGAAAGCAATGCATTTTAACATACCTGAAAACCGAAATATGTATATTCCCAACATTAATAGACCCTTGGTTAAAGTATATGAAGGTGGTGATTGGGTTTATAAATCATTAGATTATGTATCAGATATGGTATCTAGCAATATTAAAGATAATATAGAGGAATGGACAGAAAAATATGATGATAAATTATCTCCAGTTAAGAAAGAAGCGCTTAATAGTTTTGTATCAAAATGTATTGATGGTAGAATGGAAACCTTATTTAAAAGTGAGCTAAAATTATTTTTGATGACATATAGCAATGATATTAAAGAATATGTTAATAAAGAATTAGTTAAGAAAATAGAGTCAATGGTAGATATAGATATACTAAATATTGAAAACAATGTGGGTGAGATTAATATTAGCAATATTGCTAAAACATAGGATGAACTGTATTAATTTTCATATTATATCATTTTTATAATCATTTTTATAATCATTCTTAAATTATATTATTTTTATTTTATTATTTTTTACTATCTAAAATTATATTACTTATTATATTTATTAATTATAGTATAATATTATATCAAATACAAATAAAAGAAATAATCATATGCAATATATAAGTAAATATGACAATCCAGAATTATTTAAGGTATTATCATATGAAGAGAAAAAGGAGGATGGATTTTTCTACAAAATTCAAGAGTTATTGGATTTAACAACACAAAAAAAAATTAAGAGAACTTTAAAATACAATGATTATAGTAATAGTAATATTAATATTAATAACGACCCATATTTATGTAAAAATAATATTAGAAAAAATAGTTACAGTAGTGTTAATGCACGTAAAAAATGGAAAAAATTTGGTCTTGGATTAGAAGATGAAAAATCAAATAAAAATTCTAATATTGGAGAAGATGTTTTTATGGAATATACACCTGCTATTCTAAAAAGCCAAAAAAGTAGCCAGTATATTTCGGATATTTTATCAGGAAAAAAAAAATTTGAAAACATTAAAATTATTGAAGGAGAAGAAGAAGATTTTCATCAACATATATACGATTTGTCTAAAAAGATACCCAAAGAAGAATTAAATGAATATGCTATGAAATGTCTTTATTATGATCATATTAAAATTGAAAAACCTGTGTTTTTACCTAAACCAGGGAGTAAACATAAACAAAATAATGGAGTATCTGAACTCAAAACAATTAAACCCCAAAAAACGACTTATATAGCTCCGCATTTGAGAAATAGAAAATCAAAGGGTGAAGATAGCAGTGATTCTAATGAAAAACAAAAATATCATAAAAATAAAGAAGAAGTTCCTTTGGAAGAAAAGAAGTCGATTCGTCTTAGCAATATTACCATTGAAAGTGAAGAAGAATTAATTGAATGGCTTAAACCTATGCGTTTAGGAAAATATAAAGTGTTTATTCCAAAGGATAAGAAAACACAAAAATGTAAGGATTTTGCGTTCATTAATTTCTCATTTCATAGAACAGCCGTTAAGGCACTAGAAGTTTTAGATAAACAACGTATGGGGTATAATATTATTACTGTAGAATGGTCAAAATATTGAAGGTGTAAAATACGCTGTTGGTAATTTTGTTGATAAACTTTTTGATAATGTTTTTTTTTGACAATAGTTTTTTGATAATGTTTTTAAATATTATAAATGAATTTTATGATTTTATTTCGGAATATTAAATTATATTAGATTATTATATGAATAATTATATTAATCTAATGAGTTCCCAGATTTGTTATTATGAAAAAGTAGAAGTTGATAAAATAAATGTGGGGAAGAGTCAATATTTTAAAATGTATCATTTATGTCCAATTTATTATAATATCGACGGGATAAAACACAATAATTTGATATTAAAAACACCTAGATTATTTGTTCCCCACAAAATTAAGAAAATAGGGAATAAAATTTTCCTGGAACTATCCTTTTTGAGTCAAAATGAGGATCCCGGTGTTCTTTTTTTTAAAAATATATTATTACAAATAGAAAAAAGAATATATAAAATCATAAAAAGACGCCGAAAGTTTAAAGTCGAAAAAAAGGATTTTGTCAGTATTTTAAAATGCGACGACTATTATGATACCCAGAAAATATTAATACCAGTTAATCCTAACCTAGGAGAAGCATATGATATAAACAATAAAAGAATTCCAAAATGGGAATTTGCTGCCCCAACATATGGGTTTTTCATTATTCAATTTAAAAATATTTGGATCAATGAAAATAAATGGGGGTTGAATTTATACACTCATGGTGGACTTATACTTCCAAGTCAAATTGTAGACCCTCCTCCATTACCTAAGATGAAATATTTATTTATCGACGAACAAGAAAATATGAAAATTATTGGAGATGATAAAGATTACCAAAAATTTTTCAAGATGAAAGATGTTGGAGTTCCACTACCGGCGATTAAACAAAAAATGATGTTAGCAGCTCTTAACCCAGATGTTATTGAATATGATAAAAAAACTAAAATAGCGGATATCCCAGCGTTAAAATCTGTTGATAAACCCGATAAAAATAAATTTCATACAATGCCTAATAGAATAAACAAAACAAAACATAATTCTGATTCAAATAGTAATAATCCTTTAAATGAAAGAGCACCTCTTGCTTTTAATGTTAATGATCTATTGAGTCAAAGTAAGAAATTAAATAAAGTTGATACAACAAAAAAACCTAGAAGGAAAACGATGCCTAATATCCGATCAGGAATGTTGGTTCCATCCTTAAATGACATTACTAGTGCAATTAAAAGATTACGTCCTAGTATTCAAGGGAGCTAGACTGAAAATAAATTTAATTCCCATAATTTATATTTTTTTATATATTTTTTATATATTTTTTATATATTTTTTAATATATTTTTTAATTAGTTTGTTTAATTAAATATTCCAATTTATTTTTTTCTATCATAATTTTAAGATATTATGAACTATTTATTACACACACAAGCATTAATAATAGCAGGAATAATTGGTATTCCTTTACTTTTAGGTTTAGGATTAAAAGAACCATTATATATTGGGTTTTTAGTAGTAGGAATGTATGTTATTTTGTCTATGTATTTGGAAAAAATAGAAAGTAGATTAAGAGTTAATCTATTAGTAAATAAACAACCAAATAACAATAATATTTTTGTTGAAGAAACTAATGAAAATGTAGTTAATGAAGAAGATATAATTATGGACGAATTAGATAATACACAACACCATAATAATTTAAATAATAACCATAATAATAACCAAAATAACAGTGATGAAAATAATAATATCAAAGAGCTAAAACATAGACTTAAAGGTGATGAACTAAGAAGAGTCGGAAACTCAGATTTGCATATGCCTGTATCAGGACCATTAGACCACCTTTCACCTGATGAATTAGTAAATAGACTAAATTATATACATTATGCAACATCTCATCCATATCAACCAATGAAATACCAACAATTTAAAACTCATAATGACTATCAATTAGATGAAGATGTTAACACAACAGGCTCTATGAAAGCCACCAAATCAGTTAAAAATTTGGAAAGGGCTAATATCCATTATCCTCAATTAACAGAAAACCAAGTAAATTATTCAGACTGCACAAATCACGGATATGGTCCTCTTAGTTGTAATCAAGCACCGGATAGAGCAAACTTATTTCCACCTCATCAATCTACTGAAAAGTCTTTATTAGTTGCTGGATTAAATAATTTACACGATATAAAAAGAACCGTCACAGAAGATTTCAGCGTTCCAGCTCCAATTTTAGATAATACTGAAAAATTATCTGTTTTATTTAAAAATGCTCCTGGTAATCCTGATGCAATGGAGCCAATAGTTGATAACTTATGTCGTAATTGTAAGGTCGGTTATTGTCAAAATGATATTTGTATGGGTCCAAATACACACTAAGTAAATAGTTTATCATTTTTAGAAATGAAAAAAGATAATATGATAATAATATTTTTATAATCAAATTTTCAATACTTTTTTATTTTATTTTATCAATCTATAATAATAGGAATGAATACAGTGAGTTTGTTAATAATAATGTTCATATTTGTTATTTTTATGGTAATTAGTTTATTTATAGCAGACTTCCATCTTAGATTAGCATATTGGTTTATTGTAGCATTAGGAACACTTTCTGTTATCAATATGTATTTATCTATAACATATTACATAAGATTAAGGAATGACCCAGGAGAACCAGGGAAAAAGGGTCCTAAGGGTGAAAAAGGACCTCGTGGAGATATAGGAACTTGCACATTTAGTGAAAAATGCGGTATCACTGATTGTAAAGAAAAAATATATTCATTGGCTGAAACTTATTATGATGATATTTCGAGAGATTGTTTAGAAACACCTAATATTCAAATGTGCAATGATCACGAAACACTTAATAAAGCTCGTCCAATTAATAGTGTGTTGGAATCCTTAGTTGAAGAATGTAATAATGCTACTGTTCACGAAGCAGAATTTCTTAGTAAAATTAAACCTCAATTAAGGCAAATGTTGCAAAAAGGTGAAAATTAGATTAACCTAATTAAATAATTTATTTATAATTTTATCTTGTTTTACAATAAGAAGACAATAATGTCTGTATGGTATATATTATTTTTAGTAATTGGAATTATGCTAGTATATATTGTTGGAACTATTATGAGTAAAGAGATTGAAAATCCAGTCATGTATTTCTTATTCTGGTTTATGTATCTAATTACTATTATTACATTTATAACAGTAATTATGAGCACTGTGTTTTACTTAACTATAAAAGATAAAGAAGGTCCACAAGGACCTAGAGGAGACAGAGGAGATAATGGTGATAAAGGGGAATCTGGTATATGTGAAGAGGGTTGTCGTAATAGAATATGCACTAAAAAAGTTATGGAAGCTATTAATGAAGAAATTAATAAAGTTGCTGGATATCCTGCACCTGAAATAAGAGTTAAAAATATGTATATTAAGGAACGTGTTAAACAGATGTGTAATTCAAAAGAATTTAAACAATTAACTCCATTTAGAGGACCTAATGATTTAATCGCTTACTTAAAAAAAATATGGACAGATTGGACCGGTTTAATTTATAGAGCTGGTGGGAGAAGATATTTTGAGTCATTGGGAGCAGAAAATGAATTTGAATGGGTTAAAGATAATCCATTTGATGAAATAAAAAAATATGATGTTTTTTATTGGGGTATGGGTAAAACATATCGTCCTGAAATAATTAAAAAATGCGAAAAAGCACAAGGGAGAACAAATAATATTCAAAATTCAGATGATACTGGAAAACAAAGAGGACATCCAAATATTGAAAAGGATGATAGGTCTAGACAGAGTGTTAAAGTTGGGAAAGGTTGGAGAAAAACAGGAAGAGAACAAACAAATAAATCCAACAAATATAGTATTCTATCTTATTTAAATCTTATTCCTGAAAGTGAAATTAGAAATCAAGAAACTAATGATAAATATAAAATTAAAACAACAGGACATAGTGAACCAAATTCTTATACAGTTAGAGAATACGACCCAAACACACGAACTTATGATAAATGTTTGAGAGTAGATTCTGCTAATAGATATTATACAGTAGGTTGTAATCCAAGTAGTAAAGAACAACAATGGACTATTGAATATACTGGTAATAATAATAAAGAATTGAAAGTAAAATCTAAATCTTCTAATCAATATTTGAAGCCACCAACATCAATAAACAAAAGTGAAGAACGTTATCAATTATTTGATTTAATATAATGAGTCTTAATTAACTCTTTTTTCTTCTTTTTATTTAATAGAGTATGATAGTAATATATGCCTTAGCAATTATATTAACAGTTATGGTATCTATTTATAGTGGATTATACCTATCTTCAAAAATTCAAGGCTCTGTTCAAAGAAGTTTCTTTTGGATATTATACATAATAGTATTAGCAGGTATTACAAATATTGTAGCAATAGGATTTTTTTGGGGAGTATTACAACATAAAACAGGACCACCCGGACCTCGCGGTGATATTGGAGAAAGGGGTGATAGAGGACAAAAAGGTATTTGTGGAGATATTTGTAGAACTAAGGAATGTATTCAATCTATAAGAGATACTATTGATGAGGAATTAAATAGGTTAGAAGGTAATCCAGAAACACCAATTAAAAATAAAAACAAATTGCTTTTACATAAAATTAATCAAATGTGTGGTTCAAAACAATATGAATTAACTGCTCCATTAAAGGGACCTAATAATTTGATTAATTATATGAGTAGTATTTGGAAAAATTGGACTAATTTAATTTATAATAGTGGTGGAGGTTCTAATGGCGGAGTAAATTTTTTCAATGATGAATACGCCGAGGATAATTATGGATGGAGTGGACAAAATCCATTTGAAGAAATGGAAAAATATGATGTGTATCATTTTGGATTAACGCGTAGATTTAAACCTCCAAAAGTTGAAATATGTGATTCACCGGAAGAAACTAATTATCTTCCAGAAAGAGGAAAACCTCCATTACAAATTATTAAAACAAATGTTTATGAATGGATGTATTATAATTTAAGAACCGGTGTTCATATGTCATTTTGGAGACCTCAAAAAGGAGAAACAGAAAATGAAAAATATTATCCTGTTGGTGATGTTATATATTCTACACAAGGTATAACTATGGAATGGGCAGGTTATACTGACACAAATGGTAATACTTCCAGGAAAATTGGGTATATATATGAAAATTTGATATCACCCCCAAGTGAAAATGATAATATTCCAGATATTAAATTTTATTCAGGACCTAATCATCAAGGCGGTTCTATAAGTGTTAAACCAGTAAATGGAATTATTGTATTTGATTCTAATTTGAAAAAGAATTGGAAAGAAGGTTTTGACTGGGTAAAAAAACAAAAAGAAGAAGGTAAAATGGTGACAACCAAACCATTAGGGGTTAGAAGCATTAAAATACCAAAAACGTTTAAATATAGAACATTAGATGGTAGAATTGTGGAAAAAGATTTAGGAATAACAATAACACTTCATAATGGAAAACGGAGTGGAAAAGGTCTTGGTATTAAAGCTACATATGCTAATGAATCTATAATATCAAGAAAAACATATTTACCAAATAAAGGACGTTATCATAAACAGAAAGAGTGGTATGAAGAAGCAGGTGATTTTTTTTCAGGAGGTAAAGGAACAGCTTTTGGAGGACCTGAAGAAGCTAGTGGTTGGAAAACAACTACAGATATAAAGGATATGGAAAATATGATATATAAAAAATATTGGGGTACTTGGGATGCTGCTGAGAAAGATGTCGGATGGGATGGAAAAACACAAATTGCAATTATAACAGTAACAGAACTAATTAGAGGAAATGACGGTGGTCCGAAAAAAGATACTATTTTAGTAACCGGTGATGTTAGAGGTCCAAAAAGTTATGAGGAAGTATATAAAAGTCCGAGTGACGAACACCCATTTTCTGTTTGGAAACCAATCCCTCCTTCTGGTTATGTTGCATTAGGTTATGTGTGTAATAAAGATAGAATTGCTCCACCAACTGGGTCAAGGTCCCCAATTAGATGTATTCCTGCAAGATGTGCTATTAAAATGAATAAAGATGCTGACAAAATAGAAGCAGGATTTACTGGTTATAATTTTAGTAAAAGTGGGAATGCTACTGCTGATAATTCTTATAATCTTTTCAAAAAAAATAAGGACCAAATGTATTATATTAATCCACAATGCATATCAGAGAAAGATAGAAGAAGCGCTAAAAAAGTTGATAAAACTAGAAACGAACTTGGTATTGGATGGCATGGACACCCAACAAGAGAACCCAAATATAGTATTTATTCATATCTTGGATATATGCCGGAAAGTATTATTACTAATAAATTAACTGGTCGTAAATACTATCTTTTACACAGTAATATTAAAAATTTAATACACAATGATTATGATTTTACCAAAATTATATCTATTAATTCTTATATAATTTTGAAATATAATAGAAAAACTAGAACTTATGATAGAGCAGTTGGAATTTCAGGAGATAATAACATCAAAATACTTCCAGCTAGTGGGGCTGATATTAGACAATTATGGGAAATCGAATTTATGGATAATGGTCAATTTCGACTTAAATCCAAAGAGACTGGAAATTATTTCGGACATGGAAATTATCCAAATTTGAGGGATTTGCCCCCATATGGATATTGTGATAAAGATGGTAAGACCACTAATGATAATTCAAAATGTCAAACCATGGATAGTAATCCTATAGAAATTCAAGTTAAACCATCTAATAAAAATAGTGAAATGACTATATTTATGAACAATAAATCGGCATTTGGAACAAGTCTGGATAGTATGTTAAATACAAAAGAACATACAATATTACAAGATGAAAGAAAAGACAAACATATTGATGTAACACATAAAGGTAGATTAATTGATGGTATCATAGACCCTCATATAAACCATCAATTACAAGATAAAGTTAACAAATATAGAGCAGGAGATGATAGTAATTTCCCAAATTTATAAAAACATAAAATAACAAAAACACAAATACATATAAATACAAAAAAAATATAAAATATATAAATCAATTTTTATTTATAAACAATAATCAATAATCAATAATTTATAAACAATAATCAATAACAATAAACAATAAACAATAATCAATAACAATAAACAATAACCAATAACAATTTTTAAATTTTGCTCATTTGATATTCTCTATTCAGTTTATTATGAATCTTTTCAACTTTTGATTTTGAATAAATTTTATGTTGTGTTTGACTAACAGGAACCCATTTATCAAAGATTTCCGAATAACGACATTTGAACCTAATATCCAGGTTATTCTTATTTTCCATAAATATTTTATTCATCATTTTACTTATTTTCATTGTAGGAATAAGGGCTATACCATATTTGGACAATTCCTTATTATCACTACAATAAAGATTAAAAATATCGGAAATTTCAGTTTTTAGAATTTGAAAAACAACGTTATTTTCCCCTAATGTGTCATCGTTTGTATTAGTATCAGTAGAGTCCACTTGCATCATTTCTTCTTGATTTGAAGAAATGACATTTGATTTTCCCCACAAATCAGAATGTTGTTTCTGCACAATTTCATCAATTTCATCCTGGCTTTTAATTCTAATAGCCTCGTCTCGTGGTATTTGATAAGAATAATTGGAAAATTTACTATTCAGTGTATAGAATACAATACCTCTACAAGTATAAGATAAATTAGGGATAAAGTTTTTTACTAAATGTTGAAAATCCTTATACATAAATAGTTTTTTTACATAAATTGGACAAACTTCAATCCCCTTATCAGGAGTATAATGATTAAGGAGAATATCATTCATCAATTCAAATTTGGAAACTATGTTTTTGTTTTTGGTAGGGGCTCCTTTGTATAGCAAAATATCAGCCAGTAGGAAAAACCATCTACGTTGACTATCACGAACTAGTTCTCCGGACAGAATAGTATCATTAAACAATTCATCCGCAAATCTATATTTAACACAATGGATTTTGGGATATTCATATCCATCTTTTAATTTACGATCAATATAAAAGCAGCAATTGACTCCATCTATCTTGGTTAAGTAAAGCAAATATGGATTACCATTGGTTAGTGTGGCTAAAACGTGTTGATGATATAACACATTATTAACCATATTAGGTCTAATAAAATTATATAACCTATCAATTACA
>Ga0129342_1001191_pt1 | contig 11559 bp, 13 predicted proteins | sample CPBDNA_5_FD_94426 | JGI IMG/M metagenome (GOLD analysis project Ga0129342, IMG submission 94426) | Freshwater to marine salinity gradient microbial communities from Chesapeake Bay, USA - CPBay_Sum_15_0.2_DNA | ecosystem: Environmental > Aquatic > Marine > Coastal | place: USA: Chesapeake Bay...
TCCCCAAAATATGCATAATCTCTTCTATGCCTTGGCGAATTTCGGCTTGGGCAAGCTTTACCTCTTGGGCAAAAGCGCTGGCAACAGATGTGAGCGCCACACCTGAGGATCGGGCATGAAACAGGGTGGTTTTCGCGAGTTCCTCTAACCCGCGCGCTGAGCGGTGGATCGTAGGTTGCGACAATCCCAATTGGCGTGCGGCAAGCGTAAAGCTGCCGGTGTTTGCAACGGCAATCAAAGTGCGCAGTTGAGCCGCAGTCATCAGGTTTTCTAATTCGCCCGTGCGCCGCGTGTGTTTTGCTGAGGCGGAGCGCAAATATCTCGCTCCTGTTCTGAGATGGGCAAGCGCCGTGATCACACGGCGCTGAAACAATCCGCCACATTCCGTTGCGCCAAAATTACGCCTGTCTCGGTTGACCAATGTGGCCCCGACCTCTTCTTCAAGACGCGCCAGCGCTTGCGTGGCGGCCGGTTGGGACAAATGGCAGCGATGCGCCGCCTCAGAAATCGATCCAAAGCGCACTGCTTCTAAAAAAACCCGCATGTGTTTTATGTTGGGAAGTTTGTTCACTTTTGCCGGCCCTATAGCTTTTCCTTATTAGTGCAACATATTTCGAAATAGGACTTGGGGACAAGACAGCATATACTTCACACAAATTTTGCAAACGGTGGAAATAGCTATGTCAGACAAAAAAACTGCCCTCGTGATCAGCGCGCATTCAGCTGATTTTGTGTGGCGTGCCGGCGGAGCGATCGCGCTCCATCAAGCCATGGGCTATGAGGTGACGGTCGTGTGCCTTTCTTATGGAGAACGCGGTGAAAGCGCAAAGCTCTGGAAAGAAGAGGGTATGACGCTTGAAAAAGTCAAAACTGCACGGCGCGAAGAAGCCGAAAATGCCGCGGCAGCCTTGGGTGTGAACGACATCCGGTTTTTTGATGTGGGGGATTACCCGCTGGATCTGGGACGCGACACGCAGGATCGTATGGTCGATGTGATCCGCGAAGTTCAGCCCAAATTTATGATGTCCCATTCAAGATGGGATCCCTATAACACGGATCATATGAATACGACGACCTTTGCCTTGGAATGTAGGATGATCGCACAGGCCTGGGGCCATAATCCGGGTCAGAAAGTGCTGGGTGCGCCGCAACTTTACCTCTTTGAACCCCATCAAACGGAACAGATGAACTGGAAGCCTACTGTGTTTTTAGACATTTCGGATGTCTGGGACAAAAAATGGGCAGCCATTCAATGTATGAAGGGGCAAGAGCATCTATGGAATTTTTACAAGAATGTGGCGGAAAACCGTGCCAATCATTTCCGGCGCAATTCCGGCGGACAGGCCGGCGGGCGCGCGGCAAAATATGCGGAAGGGTTTGAAACGATCTTTCCAAGAACCGTGGACGAATTGGAATGAACATTCAGCCAGGCACAACAGGACTGGTCGTTCAAGAAATTGAGCGCGCAGATCAAAAGATCATTGACGGACTGGCCGCTTGCGGCGTGTCCACTGTCCACGAAGCACAAGGGCGCAAAGGGCTTTTGGCCGATTACATGCGCCCCATCTATCCGGGTGCACGCATTGCGGGATCCGCCGTGACCATCCTTGCACCCCCATGTGACAACTGGATGATCCATGTAGCCATCGAACAATTACAGGCTGGGGATATTTTGGTATTAGGCACAATTACCCCCTCAAATGCGGGGTATTTTGGAGATCTGCTTGCAACCTCTGCGCTGGCGCGGGGATGTCGGGGATTGATCATTGATGCAGGGGTGCGTGATGTCGCAGACCTTAAAGAGATGGGGTTTCCGGTCTGGTCCAAAGCGATCTGTGCCCAAGGCACCATCAAAGAAACGCTGGGATCTGTTAATGTGCCGATCATCTGCGCAGATGAATTGATCCATCCCGGCGACATCGTTGTGGCAGATGATGATGGGGTTTGTGTTGTGCGTCGTGAAGATGGCGAAGATGTACTCGCCCAAGCTGAAGCTCGCGTTGCCAACGAAGACGCCAAACGGGCGCGGTTTGAAGCAGGTGAGCTTGGACTAGACCTTTATAATATGCGCCCTCGCCTTGCCGAAAAGGGCTTGAAATATGTCTAAGGGCGTGCGCTGCATGTGGATGCGCGGGGGCACTTCCAAAGGGGGGTATTTTCTGACCGAAGATCTTCCAGACAATCAAGCTCTGCGTGATGCCTTTTTGATGCGCGCCATGGGCTCTCCAGACCCGCGCCAAATAGATGGTATGGGGGGCGCTGATCCCCTCACCTCAAAAATCGCCGTTGTGCGGAGATCCGATCGACCTGCCGTCGATGTCGATTATCTTTTTTTGCAGGTCTCTGTGGATGCACCGCTGGTGTCTGACGCGCAAAACTGCGGCAATCTTCTGGCAGGTGTTGGCCCCTTTGCGATCGCGCGCGGTCTTGTAAAAGCACAAAGCCCAACGACCGAGGTCCGAATTTTTATGGAAAATACTGGGCAAATAGCCGTGGCACGCGTTGAAACTCCAAATGGAGAGATCAACGAAGAAGGCAGCGCAAGCATCGATGGTGTCCCGGGGACGGCGGCTCCTATCGCGCTCACCTTTCAGGACACGGCAGGTTCCAGCTGCGGGTCGCTTTTGCCCAGCGGTCAGGCCAAAGACACCATCAATGGTGTTGATGTTACAATGATTGACAACGGAATGCCCTGCGTTGTTCTGCGCGCAGAGGATATCGGGATCACCGGTCATGAAACTCCCGCGGAGCTTGAGGGCAACACAGAGCTGCGTCAAAAGCTTGAGGCGCTGCGTCTTGCCTGCGGCCCGCTCATGAACCTTGGGGATGTGACGGAAAAAACTGTGCCCAAAATGACTATGGTATCCCGCGCGCAAAACGGCGGCGCAATTTCAACGCGAACCTTCATTCCCCATCGCTGCCATAAATCGATCGGCGTGCTGGGCGCAGTGAGCGTTGCAACCGCCTGCTTGATCCCAGAAAGTACCGCATTTGACCTCGCTCAGCGGGGCAGCGGCACAGAAAGATATCTGTCCATCGAACACCCCAGCGGAGAAATGACCGTGGTCGCAGGGCTTGACGATCAGGACAACGTAAAAACCGCCGCCATTCTAAGAACGGCGCGCAAATTGATGGACGGAGAGATTTTCGCATGACCCAGCAACAGATGGACCCAGATTGGCTTGTCTTTCACCCCAATCCCAAAAAACCCGATTTTCAATTGCCCAAAGGAGCTGTGGATGCGCATTGCCATGTCTTTGGTCCCTCACCCGAATTTCCATTTGCCCCAGAACGCAAATACACGCCCTGCAATGCGGGCAAAGAGAAACTTTTCGAACTGCGCGATCATTTGGGTTTCACGCGCAATGTGATTGTACAGGCCACCTGTCACGGCAAAGACAACCGCGCGATGATGGATGCCTGCCGCGCCTCTGGCGGATTGGCGCGCGGCGTGGCAAGTGTCGGCGCCGATATCACGAAAGAAGAGCTGAGCGACATGCATGAGGCAGGTGTCCGCGGCGTGCGGTTCAACTTTGTCAAACGGTTGGTGGATGCAACGCCGAAGTCAGTTTTTCTTGAGATTGCTGCAAAGATACAGGATTTCGGGTGGTCCACCGTAGTCTATTTCGAAGCCCAAGATCTGGAAGATTTAGAACCCTTTTTACAAGAGTTGCCGGGTATCATCGTAATCGATCACATGGGACGACCAAACGTTAAAAATGGCGTTGAACATATTGATTTTACAAGATTTATATCTCTTATGGAAAACAATCCCTTGATCTGGAGCAAAGTAACCTGTCCAGAACGGTTGACCATTGCGGGACCACCTTACGACGATGTTGTGCCCTTTTATCAGGCCATCGTTGATCGATTTGAGGACCGCGTTTTATGGGGAACGGATTGGCCACATCCCAATATGAAATCCCATATGCCCGATGATGGTGCCTTGGTGGATTATATTCCACGCATTGCCCGCACCGTTCAGCAGCAGGAAAAACTATTGGTCACCAATCCTATGCGCCTTTACTGGCCCGAGTTGTGAGTCCACCGAACGGCGATATTGACAGTGGACGGATAGCATCCGACCTGCAATGATCGCCGCGACAGCCGTGATCATAACAACAGGAGGCCACGCACATGCACTATGCCCCGCAAAGTGAATCCTGCCCACTGCCGTTTTCGCCGTTCAAATCTTGCACTGTCCCTCGACCGATTGGGTGGCTTTCAACCATTTCAAAAAACGGCACCCCCAATCTTGCCCCTTACAGCCAGTGGCAGAATTTGACTTTTGATCCACCGATGGTGATGTTTGCCGCCAATCAACTTTCTTCTGGAGAGCGCAAACATACTGTTGTGAATGCAGAAGAAACAGGGTGGTTTGTGTGGAACATGGCCACTTACGACCTGCGCGAGGCGGTGAATATTTCTGCGATGGAAGTCCCCGAAGGAGAGGACGAATTTCAGCATGCCGGTGTGACAGCCCAGTCTTGCATTTCCGCACCTGGACCTCGTGTTCTTGAAAGTCCTGCGCATTTTGAATGTCGCTATCTTTCCACTCATCGTCTGCGGGGCAATTCCAACCACGGATGGGTCGAAGTCGTCTATGGAGAAGTGATGCATATCCATGTCAATGATGACTTTCTCACGGCAGAGGGAAAAATGGATATTCCGAAATCCGACCCCTCGCGCGGCTTGGGTATTATGATTACACCTCCGTGACAGAGGTTTTTGAAATGCAGATCCCAGGCGGAAAAGAGGCCACGCATCAAGGCTTGGAAGGCAAATCATCCCTAAAGACTTGATTTTCAAACAGGCAGGACCCATTCATGAACATTCACAAATCTTTCGAGCGCCCCACAAAATTGGCCAATTCAGATTGGTTCACAGGGCGCGTCTGGCAAGATCCCATCGTTGAGGCGCCAGAGCCTGCGCGCGTAAGGGCGCTTAAGGTAAGCTTTGAGCCCGGCGCACGGACAGCCTGGCACACACATCCACTTGGGCAAACGCTTTATGTTGTCAACGGCACAGGATTGATCGGGCTGCGCGGTGAGGCCCCAAAAGAGATTCACGCGGGCGACACGGTCTGGATCCCCCCGGGCGAAGAACATTGGCACGGCGCTGGCCCAACGCAGAGCATGACCCATATCGCTATCCAAGAAGCTCAGGGCGGACAGGTGGCCGATTGGCTTGAAAAGGTATCTGACAAAGATTACCTCGCACCGCCAAATCCCTAGCTTTGAAATTGAGCCCGTAACGCCTGATAGATTGCTGCGGTCGCCGCATTGGACAGATTGAGCGATTTTACAGCGCGATTACGCATGGGAATGTGAAAAATTCTGTCCTCCATCCCGTCCAGTATCTCTTGCGGCAAGCCAATGCTCTCACGCCCAAAAATAAGGTAGGCGTCATTGGGATAGTTTGGCACATAGAAGCTTGTCTTCCCATTCTCTTCAAAGAAATAAAGCTGGTCTCGTGCGGGGCGCCTTTGCGCCAAGAAGGCTTCCCATGAGGCATATTCTGATAGAGTGACATCTTTCCAATATCTTGTCCCAGAACGCGACACCGTTCTTTCATCCAAGGAAAAGCCATATGGTTTTATCAGGATTAGTTCCAAGTCCAAAGCGACACAGGTACGCCCAATGGATCCTGTATTATGTGGAATTTCCGGATGTACGAGAACAATCTTCATGGTGACCTGTTGGTTGTGTTTATTGTGCCTTTTCTATCATTGAGGAGGTGGCGAATGATAATATTCAAGATAATAATTCACACAGTCTTGTACCCGTCGAAAACGGTCGCCCCCGAGGTTGGTCCCTCCAAACCATCGGGTCACAACAATCAAATGATCAAAAAATGACTGCCGTTCCAGCATTCTGAGGATGACGAGCCCTGCCCCCGCTTCGCCGTCATCATTCTTTAACGGCCCTGCATCTCGAAAATGGACTGCCCAAGTATTATGTGTGGCCTTCGCATATTTTTTATGCCTCTTTAGGGTTTTCAAAAACTGTTGCACCTCATCCTGCGTGGTGACCGGCGCGCCAGATACCGAATATTTGGATCCGCGGTCCACAATAATATTATCAAATAAGTTCACCGTTTGCTCCCACTTGTGCATTTTAGCTAAACCGAGCGATCTTCGCCCCTGTCCGTTCACCTGCCCCCGCCTGCTTTGACCAAAATGAACACCCGTCGCTAAGTGTCAACTCTATATACGGGCGCTCGACTCAGGGGGCGTTCCTTTAACATTGCTGTAAAATACTACGCACATCTTTAAATGGTGATCCAATCAAGCCTTATCAGCGTACTGTAAGATATAAATTTTATAACTTTCACGCGAATACGCAGCCATTAGAATGAGGTTGAGATGAGTTGTACATGTGGTCGATCACCAACAGGAAAATGTGTCGGATGGCACAAACTGTCTGAGGCTGAATACGCAGAAAAGAAAGCCGAATGGGAGGCCAAGCAATCCCAGAAAGCGGACCTAAACCAATGATCCCGCATGAGGGCTACAAACGTTTAATGCCGCGCCATGAGGTCTGCGATTGCGAAGTCTGTGCCACAAATCAGCTGGATTGGTCAAAGCTTTCCAATACCGAAAAGATGGTCAAAGCGATGATATTGAAGGCACAATTCGCGGCTGAATTAAACAGACTCTTTGATTGACACCTGCGGTGAAAAATAAAAACAGCCATTGCAGTCTTTGAAAATTAAAACGAAGGTTTGCAGGCACGTCCATGTTATTTTGAACTGATCCAAAGACAGGCCCATGACCATCAAAAATTCAACTATTCCAGCCTTTCGCAATATGGAACCGGCCGAGCGGTTAAAAGCTCTGTATGAAAAATGCCCAGCCCTTGCAGAGCAAATTTTCACCTTCACGGGGGAGACTGCGCTCAGTCTGGAGCAGGCCGATGGTATGATCGAAAACGTGGTAGGCCGATTTCAATTGCCTTTGGGCGTTGCCACAAACTTTGTCATCAATGAAAAAGAGTATTTGATCCCCATGGCAGTGGAAGAACCTTCTGTTGTCGCGGCGGCCTCTTACATGGCAAAACTGGCGCGCGATTCTGGCGGTTTTCGCGCTGCCGCAGATCGGCCTGTTATGCGCGCCCAGATACAGGTTATGGGGATTCATGATCTTTCGGAAGCGCGTAGAAAAATTCTCGAAAACAAAGAACACATCATAAAATCTGCAAATGAAAAGGACCGCACGCTTTGCGCGCTTGGCGGTGGATGTGAAGATGTAGAGGTCTACAGTTTCCCTGAAACGCCTGCCGGAGCTATGTTAATCGTACATCTTTTAGTCGATGTACGTGACGCCATGGGGGCCAATACCGTCAATACCATGGCTGAACACGTGGCCCCCCTGATCGAAAAGCTCACAGCTGGAAAAACACGTCTCCGGATCCTGTCGAATTTGGCCGACAAACGGCTTGTAAGCGCCAGCGTGACGCTCAGCGCACAGCAGTTTTCGACAAAGCAGTTTGAGGGGCAAGAGGTCGTAAAAGGCATCGTCGAAGCCTCTGCTTTTGCCGAGGTTGATCCCTATCGTGCCGCGACACACAACAAGGGCATCATGAATGGCATTGACCCTATTGTGCTCGCCACGGGAAATGACTGGCGCGCAGTAGAAGCGGGCGCCCATGCTTTTGCAGCACAGAACGGGCAGTACACGGCTTTGTCGCGATGGCGCATTGGTCCGGATCACAGCTTGACTGGCACAATAAAGCTCCCCATGGCTGTCGGTTTGGTGGGAGGCGCCACAAAAACACATCCCGCAGCCCAAGCCGCTTTGGCACTTTTAGGAGTTGAAACAGCAGGAGAACTTGCAGAGGTTATTGCAGCAGTGGGCCTTGCCCAAAATCTCGCGGCACTGCGCGCCTTGGCCAGCGAAGGGATCCAGCGAGGCCATATGGCGCTTCATGCACGCAATATCGCGCTGCAAGCAGGCGCCAGCGCCAAAGATATAGACGCCGTGGTCAACGAAATGGTCGGCGCACACGAAATTACAATTGATCATGCTTCAAAAATACTTTCCCGTCTGCATGCGCATGGGACGGACCCGCAATAGCATTTGTCCCGAAGGGTCACGTCATTAAAATTTCGTTTCTGCCGATCCCAACCTTGCTTTTCAAACATTATGAGGCGCCCAATTTTACCCCCCAGTTCGTCCTGAAGATAACGCACGCCAAACAAATGATCAGCATGGACTTGGGTGGCGACGATCCATTCCGGCGAAAGGCCTTGACTCCCGATGACGTCAATGAGACGAACGGCACTATCGCAAGTGATCCGCGCAGCTGAATAATTCATATCGAGAACACTATCGATAATGTCCGCCCCCTACCTGATACACATAACCGTGTTGCTATGGCCCTCAGTCGAGAAATTCTCTCGCTTTGGAATGACGGTTGCGGTGATGTCAGACAAACCGGCTCAAGCATCAGAAGCCTCGGGAGTGTGGATTATATGACGAAATAAGAAAGCGCTACTCTTTAAGAGCAGCATCCCGGTTTAGCTCAAAGTTAATGCGGTTGGAGAGGGATCTTTGTGAAGAAGTGATTGTGAAACGACGTGTGGGTTGATGCAAACTTTTGGAGGCTGTGCAGTGGCCAAAATCGTGGCATCGCGCGTTCTATTTGTCCAAAACATTGGTGCGAATTGGCCTCTCTGGTATTCGCCATCGCTGTGTCAAATGATCACCTGAACATCCTTGTTCTTTCTGCGAAGCACTTGTTGTGCCCCCTCGCTCAAGGACGTTTAAGTCTGAAACTGTACATGACCAGTTTGTCGTTCATCGGAACGATGTTGATCGCCGCCTGATTGGTTATACAGCAAAACGGGCGCATCTGGGGTTGAAACCAGTTTATTGGGCAGCATATTCACAGCATGAACCGACGCAAAATGATCAAAACAACCGCCTTGCTGGCTGCCAGTGCAGTCATCGGCGGGATTGGTATAACCTCTCGCAAGAATAGATATTATTCAGGCCCGCGCAGCAACCATTTCGATGGCACCCGCTTTTTCAACCCCGGTGGAGAAGCGCCAAGGGGTGGGTTAGATTTTCTGAAATGGCAGTTCAATGGGAATAAGCAGAAATGGCCCGCTTCGGTTGACCTGCCTGCCAAAGCCCAACCCAGCGCACGTGAGACGGAGTTGACGATTACAATGGTTGGCCACGCGACGATGCTGATTCAAACGGCGGGTCTGAACATTCTTACCGATCCAGTCTGGTCCGATCGCGCCAGCCCAATGGCTTTTGCTGGACCGAAACGTGTCATTGCGCCAGGCATTGATTTCGCGCAATTGCCAAAGATCGACCTCGTTTTACTAAGCCATAACCACTATGATCATCTTGACCTGACCACGCTGAAATCGCTGAATGAGGCCCACTCACCGCTGATTGTCACGCCTCTGGGCAATGATGCCATAGTGCACGATGATGTGCCGTCTGCGCGAATTGAAACACGGGATTGGGGTGAGGCGGTGACCTTTGGGAACATGACTGTTCATTTCGAGCCTTGCCACCACTGGTCCGCACGCGGGATAGGTGATCGGTCTATGGCTCTTTGGGCCGCGTTTGTTTTGGAGGGTCCTGCCGGAAAGATATTGCACATCGGCGACACAGGCTTTGACAGTGGCAGGCCCTATCGCCGTGTGCGGGACAAACACGGCAAGATTGGCACAGCCATCCTCCCGATTGGCGCCTATGAACCGCGTTGGTTTATGAAGGCGCAGCACCAAAACCCCGAAGAAGCTGTGGCAGGGCTGAAAATCTTGGGAGCCGATAACGCTGTTGGACATCATTGGGGAACTTTCCAATTGACCGACGAGGCGCGCAACGATCCACCAGCCGCATTGGCAAAGGCATTGAAGGCCCAAGGAGTGGCAACAAAGCGGTTCGTGCCGCTCACCCCGGCACAGGTCTGGTCTCCATGACTGGTCTGCCTCGATCATGGGGGCCGGTTTGATTGTTAGCACATTGCGGGCCTCTGATCCATGGGAGCAATTTCCTCTTTCAGGGCTTTGATCTCAGAAAGCTGCAGTCGCCCCACATTACCGAACTTCTTATGGCAATCGTAATAAGTCTTGTTGGAAATGCCAGCTTTACAACATACCTTGATCTAAAGTACCGCCGACATGGCCGCCCGTACGATGTCTTTCGCACTCTTGGTGATCGTCCAAGACAGGTTTTCGGGCCATTATTGCGGTTAGCGGCCAGTCCACATGTCCAGTACAGCCGCAAGCGCAGACAAATGTTGAATGAGTTTCTGTGCTGCTCTTAGTTAAATTGCGAGATCAAGACGGGGCTTCCAGAACGGGCGGAACAGCTCGATCTTGGGGCAGCGGTTCATCACTACTTTTAGACCCGCTTCCTCAGCCAGCTTGGCCGCGCGGTCATCATAAACGCCGATTTGACCCCAAAGCACCTTAGCGCCGATTGCAATGGCCTTCTCGGTGATCATGTATAGCTCCTCTCTCGGGCGGAATACCTCGACCATATCCACAGGCCGATCAATCTCTTCAAGCGAATGAAAGACAGGAATGCCCCGAATTTCGGTCAATTTTGGGTTTGGATTCACAGGGATCATGTCATATCCGGTTTCATGCAGAACACGCAAAACGCCATAGCTAAACTTGGTCTTATCGCTACTGGCGCCCACCATCGCGATGGTTTTTACTGAACTCAAGATTTCCGCCAGATATTCAGGCGCATAATCATAAATGTGATCGATGTCAGCTTCAGGCATTTAAATCTCCTTCGGGGTCGCGATATCTGCCTTCAGCTCATGCGGCTCCAGCGGATCAAGGAAAGGGTTGCGATAAAGTTTGTCGTGGCTTTCCACGCCTATTTCCAATGTACAATCACTCACCGGACGCGCCACACAGAGCAGAACATAGCCATTGTTGATCTGACGATTATTCAATGCCACTTGCCTGCGTTGATCCACCTCGCCAGCAGTCAATTTAGCCGCGCAGGTGATGCAGCCGCCATATTTGCAGCCATAGGGCAGATCGACACCCTGTTCGCGTAAAGCGTCCAGCAACGGACGGCGGGCGTCGACCTGATAGGTCGCACCATCCCGGTTAGCGATTTTGATAATGCGGGTTTCGCTCACAGCCAGATATCGCTTGTGCAATCGCCACCGGGATAGCGGGTTTCATGGCAGCGGCTGGGACCGTTTGGTTCTTGACCAAAATCAACAACAAAATCTTCGTTGATTTTCATACCGCCGTTTTCGACATCACAGTCGATCATCAACATCACACCGCCCTGGGTGCGAATTTCAGGATAGAACTGATTGTCCCACGTCGAGAAGAGCGAGGTAGTGACATAAAGCCGTTTGCCATCAAGCGAAAGCTGATACATCTGCGGTCCGCCTGCTACTTTGACACCGTTGACTTCGGGTGCTTTACCCAAAAGCCCCCCCATCCAGACCTGCCCTGTGAGTACCGGATTGTGCGGATCAGAGATGTCATACTGGCGCATATCGCCGTGCAGCCAATTATTGAGGTAAAGGTATTTGTCGTCCATTGACACAAGTATGGCCGACA
>Ga0129342_1001197_pt1 | contig 11547 bp, 11 predicted proteins | sample CPBDNA_5_FD_94426 | JGI IMG/M metagenome (GOLD analysis project Ga0129342, IMG submission 94426) | Freshwater to marine salinity gradient microbial communities from Chesapeake Bay, USA - CPBay_Sum_15_0.2_DNA | ecosystem: Environmental > Aquatic > Marine > Coastal | place: USA: Chesapeake Bay...
CCGGTCCAGACGGTGGCGTTCTCGATGCGCGTGGTGGTCATGACTGCTCCAGTGGGACGGGGTCCAGTCGTGCGAGGGGTTGAGATGCGGAGGGCCCGGGAAGGATCCCGGGCCCTCCGTCACCGGCCTACTTCTTGAAGATGGTCCAGACCTGGTCGTACAGGTCGATGGCCTCGACTGTGCAACCCGGGACCGGCGTCGCCAGGGCCTTGAACTCATCAGGGATGACGACAGCGGGACTGCTGCCGAGCTCCGCGGTCATGAATTCAGACGATCCCGTGATGCCGTTGTCGTAGCCGACGAAGTTCGTCGCCTCACCGATATTGGCCGGATCCATCATCCAGTTGATGAAGATCTTCGCGTTGTCCACGTTGACAGCACCCACGGGGACGGCGAAGTTGTCCGACCAGAGCGTGATGCCTTCGGCCGGGTAGACGTACGCCAGGTTCGGGTTATCGGCCTGGGCACGCGTGAACGCGCCGTTCCACATCATGTGCATGGTCTGCTCGCCTGAGGCCATACGGCCGATGACGCCGTCGGAGTTGATGACCGCCACGCCGGGCTTCCATCCGGTAAGGAGTTCCTCGACCTTGACGTAGTCCTCGCGGTTCGTCGAGCACGGCTGAGCCCCCACGGCTCGCAGGGCCGCATGGATGACCTCAACCTGATCGTTCAACGTGCCGATCTTCCCCGCGGCGGGGCTATCCGCATCGAAGAAGTCCGCCCACGAGGTCACCTCGACGCCAGTCTTGGTCGGGTCGTAGGCGATGCCCGTGGTGCCGTACATGTACGGCGCGGTGTAAAGGCGGCCCGGATCGAAGTAGACATCCATGAATTCCGGCTTGATGTACTGACCGTTGGGGAAGGAGGCGGGATCCACCTCCTGCAGCAAACCGAGTTCGATCATCTGCGCAACCATGTAGTCGCTGGGGACAATGACGTCGTAATTGGCCCCGCCGGCCTGCAGCTTGCTCAGCATGGTCTCGTTGGAGTCGTAGTTGTCGAGGTTGACGGCGATGCCCGTCTCTGACTCAAAGCGCTCGAGCAACTCCGGCGAGATGTAGTCCGTCCAGTTGTAGAGGTTGAGTTCCCCACCATTCGGTGTGGGGAAATCTCCCGCGGGAGCCTCCGGGCTAGCCGCATCCGGTGCGGCTGCTGATGAGGCTGGCGCACTGCTTGCTTCGCCACCCCCGCCGACGGTGGTTTCACCGCCGCATGCGGACAGGGCCAGGACGCCTGTCAGGCCGAGCGCCAGCAGGATGCCGGACGATCGGCGGTTCTTCCACCGTTTCATTTTTACCTCTTCCTTCTTGCGATGATGTAGGAAATGGAGACGATGATGACGCTCACGACCAGCAGGAGCGTGGAGAGTGCGTTGACACCCGGAGTGATGGCGTTACGAATCATGCCGAAGATGTAGACAGGGAGAGTCGTGCCACCGGCCCCTGTCAGGAAGTACGACACGATGAAGTCATCCAGGCTGATGATGAAGGCCAGCAGTGCGCCCGCGACGATTCCCGGAGCGAGGAGAGGGAGGGTGATTCGGCGGAAGATCACCCACTCGTTGGCTCCGAGGTCGGCGGCAGCTTCATAGACCGACAGGTCCACGGATCGGAGGCGAGCTCGGATGGGAAGCAGGGCAAAGGGTATGCAGAAGGCCGTGTGAGCAAGCGTGATCGCATCAACTCCCAACGGGAACTGAATTTGGACGAACAACGCCAGCGTGCCAATGGCGAAGACGATTTCGGGGATGACGAGGGGAGCCATGATGAGCGACCACGCGATAGTGCTCCCGGCTCGCGCCATGCGCAGCAGGCCAATGGCCAGCCCTGTGGCAAAGATGACCGAGAGAACCGTGGAGATGCTCGCAATCCTGAGTGAGTTGATCACTGCGCGCTGGATGTCGTCGTTGCCGAGGACATCGGCGTACCACTCAAGGCTGAAGCCTTTCCAGACCGTGACGACTCTATTGCTGTTGAATGAATAGCCGACAACGAAGAGAAGGGGTACGTACAGGAAGCTGAAGACGGCGACCGCCATTGTGCCGAAGAGCGGAAAGTTCTTCAGCGACGTGCCGGTCCCACGTGGAGTCTTCACAGCAATGACTCCAGGCTCTGCTGCCCGCCGCGCCGGCTCGACCTGCGGGCGACTACGGCGAAGATGACAAGCGCCAGCATGACAAGTACGAGGACCATGACGGAGAGCGCTGCTCCGAATGGCCAATTCCTTGAGGCTCCGAACTGCGCAGCGATGACGTTGGCGATCATCAAGGTCTTGCCGCCGCCCAGGAGTTCGGGTGCGAGGAAGGATCCAAGCGCAGGGATGAAGACCAGAATGAGACCAGCAATGACCCCCGGTCGCACCGCGGGGAGGACAATCCTGCGTAGGACGCGCCCCTTTGTCGCCCCCAGGTCATAGGCAGCTTCAGCCAGACGGAAATCGAAGCGCTCTGCACTGGCGTAGATGGGCAGGATCATGAATGGCAGGAACGAATAGACGAGACCGACGACGGTGGCGAACGGTGTGTACAGCATTGAGATCGGCTCACTCAGAATGCCCAGACCTGTGAGGGTGCCGTTAATCGGGCCGTTGTCGTTGAGGATGATCACGAAGGCGTACGTGCGAATCAGCAGGCTTGTCCAAAACGGGATCGTGACAAGGAACACGAGCAGTGTCCGCCACTTTTGTGGACGCGTCGCGATCCACAAGGCGATCGGGATGGACAGGACGAGGCAGATGATGGCCGTGGCCAGTGAATAGAGCACCGAGTTGAAGAAGATCTGCAGGTACGTGGGATCGAAGCTTCGTTCGCCGGAGAGAGACTCGGAGTAGAAGAGTTCGATGTAGGGCTGGGCGGTGAATTCCCACCTCACTCCCACACCGAATTTGGCGCGACTGAGGAAGGAGTAGATAAGGATGATGATGAGCGGGGCAAGGACGAGGGCTACGAGGTAGATCAGCCCGGGAGCGCCCGCCCACCACGAACCTTGCCCAGCCCGTGCCTTGGTCGCTTTCGCCATCAGTCCGCCACGATCCGAAGACTCCCGGGGCGGAAGGTGACCTCGCATCGGCCCCCCGTACTCAATCCCGCGGAGTGCGCCGCGGGCTGCCTTGCCGACAGTGTGGTCCCGCCCACGTCCACGACGGCGTGAAGGTCGCCCCCGATAAACGTCGCGTCGATAATGGGGAAGCGGCCGCCGTCGCCTGAAGTGAGAATCACGTCCTCAGGGCGTACTGCCGCCGTGCGTGCCGCCGCGGTTGCGGCGGGGGAATCCGGCGCCCATGCGTCTCCTGGGATTGTTCCCCAGCCAATCACTGCAGCCTGTGCACCATCCACGTCGAGCTCGAGAAGGTTGGCTTCGCCAATGAAGTCCGCCACAAAGCGAGTCTGTGGTCGCAGGTAAACGTCGCGAGGCGGCCCTACCTGTGCGATCCGTCCCTCGTTGAAGACGGCCACCTGGTCACCCATCGACATGGCCTCGTCCTGGTCGTGAGTGACGAGAATGAAGGTGATGTGCGTCTCTTGCTGAAGCCTCTTGAGTTCGAGCTGCATACCCCGGCGCAACTTCAGATCGAGTGCCGAGAGTGGCTCGTCGAGGAGAAGTACCTCAGGCTCCTTGGCGAGAGCGCGAGCGAGCGCGACACGCTGCTGCTGGCCGCCTGAAAGTTGCTGCGGTCGTCGCCCACCGAGCCCCGTAAGTCGCACGAGCTCTAGTGATCTCTCAACCTTGCGCGAAATCTCATCCTTAGGCAGGTGATCCATTTGGAGTCCAAACGCAATGTTCTGCGCGACAGTCATATGCGGGAAGAGCGCGTAGGACTGAAAGACGGTATTAACCCGGCGTTTCCAGACGGGAACGGTGTCGATGCGCTCGCCGCGAAGATCGATCTCGCCGGCATCAGGTGATTCGAGCCCCGCGATGCACCTCAACAAGGTGGTCTTGCCACAGCCGGACGGTCCGAGCAGCACCATGAACGACCCGTCCGCGACATCAAGGCTGACGTCATCGAGCGCCTTGACCTCCCCACCTTCGGGCGTGGGAAAGGTCTTGGACACCCCCCGCACTTGCAGGGCAGGGACAGTCTCAGCGGACACCGCGCCTCCTCGACAACCGGGGTTGACCGGGCCCCGGACTGAGCGCAGACTAACGGCGTTAGGCCTCGGGCGGAAGGCTGTGACGAGACCGTAATCTTTTTCGGGTAGGAGGTGGGACGTCGTGAGCACGGCAGCCGTGCGTCCGGGGGTGACACCCGAGCGGATCGCCATTGAGGCCCTGGCCATGCTCGATGAGGGTTCGGATGAATCTGTCCTCACGATGCGAAGCCTTGCTGGTCGATTGGGGATCCAGGCGCCTTCCCTCTATGCCCACGTCACTGGCATGGACGAAATCCGTGATCTCGTCCATGCCCTCATCAATTCCACGATTGATGTATCCGGTGTTGAGTCCTCGACAAGCCTGGATGATCTGGTGGAACTAGGAGGAAGGTATCGGGCCGCCTATCGGGTACATCGCGTCGCCGCATCGATGATTGTCGCGCGCAGCATCAACCGCGACCATGCTCTGAGGATCTACGAGCCCATCGCCGCATTCCTCATTCGTTACGGCATCGCGCGCCATCGCGTCATGCCTCTCATGGCGCTGTTTGACAATCTCGTCCTCGGCTCTGCTGTCGAGCCGTTCAGCGCAGGCTTTACCGGTGGGTCCGATGACTATTCCGAGGCGTATCCAGCCCTGTCGACCGCCCTCGAAGCGACCGAACGTGGGCGTACTGACGACGAGGCTTTCGCCATTGGCATGCAGCTCTACGTCGGCCTCCTAGAGGCGGAGCGCACTACGTCCGGATGACCCGCAGGCGATCAACCTTCGGGTCCAGGCTTCCCCTCACCCATCCGTAGGGAGATGCCGCGGTCGAGCGCAGGAAGTCGATGATCGCGGGGGTGAGGATCTCGCCCGGCAGGATGTTGGGCACCCCGGGCGGATAGGCGGCGAGCGAGTCCGCCGAGATGCGCCCCGCGGCCTCTTCGGCTGACACGGATTCGGTGGGGCTGAAGTACGCCTCGCGCAGATCCATGGCCCGCTTGGCGAGCGGCGGCAGGTGGATGGGGGGATGGTCGCCCAGATCCATCTCAGGCAGTGCGTGCAGCGCGTCCACGAAGTAGTCGACATCGAGACGACTACCTGCTCCCACGAGCCCGACGATGCAGGAGTCCGTCGCCATCTCGACGTGGATATTGCTGCGCTCCTCGAGGAGTCGCCGTGCGACATAGCCCGGCGTGCCCCCTGACCTGGTGTCGACCACAATCCGTAGCGGATCGAGCGCGATGACATCTGGCGCTGCGTGGATCGAGGGATCAGGATCGACGAAGCGCCCGCGCTCATTGAGCAGGGCGCGCGCACGCTCTAGATCGGCGACGCTCGCCCCGATGCCCTCGAGCCCGTTGAGCTGAAGGTCACGTCGAGCCAGGTCGAGAGAGGCGAAGAGGATCGCGGACGGACTGGTCGTCTGGACCGTGGTCATGGCGCGCTCGATGAGCGGCTCGAGCAGATCGGCGTAGGGACCGTCGGCGAGGTGCAGCATCGCGGACTGCGTGAGACTGCCCCCGAGTTTGTGGGTGCTGGAGATCACCAGATCGGCCCCGCTCTGCAGTGCCGAGGCGGGCAGCTCTGGGTGAAAGCCGAAGTGGCTTCCCCATGCCTCGTCCACGACGAGCGGGATCCCGTGACCGTGTGCGACCTTGGCGAGGGCGACGACATCCGCACAGGCGCCGAAGTACGACGGTGTGACGACGTACGCCGCCGCCGCATCGGGGTGTTCCTTGAGCCGAGCATCAAGGTCATTGGCGGTGACCCCGTGGGCGATACCCAGCGCGGGATCGATCGACGGCAGCACGAATTCGAGTCTCAGACCAGCGAGGATGGCTCCGTCGATCACCGATGTGTGCACGGAGCGCTGGACGACGGCCGTCGCGCCGAGGCTGCGAAGCGCTAGGCACGCGACGTGATTGCCCTGGGAGGCTCCATTGGTGAGGAACCATGTGCGCCGCGCACCCCACGCTTCGGCGGCGAGAGCCATGGCCTGCTGCAGCGGGCTTGGCTCGTCGGAGCCGGGATCAGGCAGGTCGACGCCTTCGGTGAACATCGGGATGTCCATGGCGAGCAGTTCCGGCCCGGCTAGGGAGGCCAGGGCGCGATGGTGCTCGGGCTGGTCCTGGTGTCCTGGGACACCGAGCCGGGTCCAGTGCCCTTCCGCGTTGCGATGGAGGGCGTCGGCATAGGGGGCAGGGGGAACTTCGGTCACGGGGCCATCCAAGCGCCTGCAGCGGACGGCTCCGATCCGGGGGCGATCTCGTCGTTTGGGCCCGTTCGCTGACGAGGCGGGCAACAATGGCGCTACGTCTACGTGAGGAGAACCATGCGCACCACCTCCCGCCGCGGCCCGCGGGGCTTGATCGCCCTCGGTGCCCTCGCGGCCAGTTCGATCCTCCTCGTCGCCTGTGGCGGCGGGAGCAGCACCTCGACCAGCAGCTCTGCAGCACCAGCGGAGTCTTCGGCTGCGGCGACATCGGCCGCACCAGCGGAGTCCAGCGAAGCGGCACCCGCGGCCGATGGGCTGCTCGGCCAGATCCTCGAGACCGGCGTCCTGCGTGTCTCAACCGACCCCGCCTACCCGCCGCAGTCCTCCTATGACGAGGCAACAGGTGAGTGGCAGGGCTTCGACATTGATGTGGCCACCGAGATCGCGACGCGCATGGGCGTGGTGACGCAGTGGGAGACGCCCAGTTGGGATGTCATCACCGCGGGCAACTGGAATGACCGTTGGGATGTCTCCGTCGGCTCGATGTCGATTACGGAGGAGCGCGCCCAGGTGCTCGACTTCTCTGAGCCGTACTACTTCACACCCGCGGGCGTGGCCGTGAAGGCGGACAGCGACATCCAGTCGATCGACCAGCTTGCAGGCAAGCGCGTGGGTGTCTGCGGCGCGTGCACCTACGAGTTCTACCTCAATCGCACTCTCGCCATCCCCGGCTTCAACTTCGAGTTCCTCGTGCCTGAGGACGTCGAGATCGTGACCTACGACACCGACTCCACCGCGCTGCAGGACCTCAAGCTCGGTCGCGTCGATGCCGTGGTCTCGGCCGTGCCGACGATCGAGGAGGCCATCAAGAAGGGCAAGGAGATCCGCCTGGTCGGTGATCCGGTGTTCCTCGAGCCTCTCGCGGTCGCCGCAGACAAGAGTTCGTCCCTGCCGGTCACGAGCCTGGTAGCCGAGCTCAACCGGATCATCTCGGAGATGCATGCGGACGGGACCCTCAGTGAGTTGTCGATGAAGTGGTACGGCGTCGACATCACCAAGGGCCCGGGCGCCTGATCCATTCATGACAGATCCCTCGACTCGCGAGGCCGTGCCGCGTCAGCGGCACGGCCTCGCGGAGTCTGTAGAGGCCGCAAGCCTGGCCATTCCGTTCCGGCTCAAGGTTGCCGTCGTGTGGGCTGTGATCTTCGGATTGCTTGCCTTCGCGTTCTTCCGCAGTGGCTTCGATGTCGCGTGGATGGTCGATAAGGCGCCCGCCATCCTCAAGGGTGTCTGGGTCACGATTCTCTTCTCCGTGATCGCCATCACCGCGGCAACCATCCTGGCGATGCTCGGCGCCCTCGGTCGCATCTCCAAGAACCCGATCGCCTATGGCGTGAGCGGCTTCTACACGTCGTTCTTCCGCGGCACGCCGCTGATCGTCCAGCTCTTCCTGTGGTACCTCGCCCTGCCTCAACTCGCCATCGGCCTGCTTCCTGAGCCATACGCGTCGTGGTTCATCTGGCCGGCCCAGGTGGCCGGCGTCGTCGGCATCGCCTTCAACTACGGCGCCTACATGACCGAGATCTTCAGGTCGGGCATCGAGGCCGTGCCCCACGGGCAGACCGAAGCCGCTGATGCGCTCGGCATGTCTTCCGGCCAGCGCATGCGACGCATCATCCTGCCTCAGGCGATCCGCATCGTCATCCCGCCCACGGGCAACGAATTCATCGCCATGATCAAGGACACCGCACTGATCGGGCTGCTCGGCACCACCATCCTGTGGGCGGATCCCTTCCGCATGGCACAACTCACCGGCAAGGCTGACTTCCGCAATCTTGAAGCTCTCATTGTGGCCGCCCTTGTGTACTGGGGCCTGACCGGGATCTTCTCCTTCTTCCAGCGCAAGCTTGAGCAACGCATGAGCAAGGGCTATGTGCGCACGGCGGTGAAGGCCGGATGACACCTCCCGTCGTCAGTGTCAGCGGACTGCACAAGCGCTTCGGCGACCTCGAGGTCCTCAAGGGCATCGATATGGACATCGACGCCGGGGAGGTCGTTGTCGTCTTCGGTCGGTCCGGTTCAGGCAAGAGCACGTTCCTGCGGTGCATCAACTTCCTCGAGGACCCCGACCAGGGCACGGTGGAGGTTGCGGGTATCTCTGTGTCGGCTGGACTACCGACCCGACGGCGGCGCCGAGAGATCCGCAAGTTGCGCACCCACTGTGGCATGGTCTTCCAGCAGTTCAACCTCTTCCCACAGATGACGGTGCTGGACAACGTCATGGAGGCGCCTCTGCGCGTCAAGGGCGAGAACGCGAGCGAGGTCCGCGAGCGCGCCATACAGCTGCTCGATGATGTCGGCTTGGCTGACAAGGCCGATCAACATCCGATTCGGCTCTCGGGTGGTCAACAGCAGCGCGTCGCGATCGCACGCGCCCTTGCGATGCGGCCGGAGGTCATGCTCTTCGACGAGCCGACATCCGCTCTGGACCCTGAGCTCATCCACGAGGTGCTTGCCGTCATGAAGCGACTTGCCGACGCGCACTCGACCACCATGATCGTGGTCACGCACGAGATGGGCTTCGCGCGTGAGGTAGCCAATCGCATGTGCTTCTTCCACGACGGCGTCATTTTGGAGCAGGGGACTCCTGACCAGATGTTCAACTCTCCGGAGCAGCCCGAGACGCGCCGCTTCCTCGAGGCGGTCATCTAGTCCGTAGAGTTGCCGCGTGGCAGCGCTCGGAGAGGTCCCATCTCAGGCGAGCCAGCCCGACCGGGAGGACTCTGTCGAGCCGCCGAGTCCGTCCAGGGTGACCGTCCGCCATCGCGGTGCCTTCCTCGAAATGCTCATCTCGAGCCTACTGGGCCTCACGGCATCGCTGGTCCTGTCGATCGATGCGGTCGTGCTCGCTGCCGATCCCAACGCGGCCCTGTCGTGCAACATCTCGTCGACCATCTCGTGCGCGAAAGTCGGCGTGACGTGGCAGGCCAACCTTCTGGGATTCCCCAACGCCTTCATCGGCCTCATCGCCGAGCCCGTCGTCATCACGATCGCTGTGGCCGCTCTCGGTGGAGTGCGTTTCCCGCGCTGGTTCATGAACACGGCGATGGCCGTGTATTCGATCGGCCTTGCCTTCGCGTACTGGCTGTTCTTCCAGGCGTACTTCGTCATCGGAGCGATGTGCCCCTGGTGCCTGCTCATCACGGCGACCACCACGACCGTCTTCATGAGCCTGCTGCGCGTCAACCTCGCGGACAACACCCTCGGGCTCTCTGCCCGCGCTCATGGGCGGGCGACGTACCTGCTGCGGATCGGCGTCGACATCTGGGCGACCGTGCTGATCCTGGCGATCCTCGGTGGAATGGTCGTCTTCCGCTACCTCTAGATCCACCGGAGGGCTTGACACGAGGTTTACACAGGTCTATCTTTTGTAAACCATGGAGGCGACGACGACCTGGCGTGACGCCAAGCGCTACCTGTGGGTCATGGGCCTGACCATGCCCCTCCTGCCCTTCCTCGCTGTCCTGCTCAATTCCGCGACCGGCTGGGGCGTGTGGCTGTGGCTCGGCCCCATCGTGATTCTCGGGATCGTCCCGCTCATCGACTGGAGCGTCGGACTCGATCCATCCAACCCACCCGACGACGTGATCAAGTCCCTTGAGCAGGATCGCTACTACCGCTGGCTGACCTATCTCTTCCTGCCCCTGCAATACGCCGGGTTCGCTGTCGCATTCTGGTACATCGCCACGGCGGACATCAGCACACTCGACCGGGTCGGTCTCGCCATCACCGTGGGCTTCATCGGCGGCCTCGGCATCAACACCGCTCATGAACTTGGCCACAAGAAGGAGAGCGTCGAGCGCTGGCTGTCCAAGATCGCGCTCGCTCAGACCTTTTACGGGCACTTCTACATCGAGCACAATCGCGGCCACCACGTGCGCGTCGCGACACCTGATGACCCGGCCAGCTCCCGTGTGGGGGAGAGCTTCTACCGGTTCTGGCCGCGGACAGTCGCCGGATCCTTCGCCAACGCCTGGCGCCTGGAGTCCAGGCGCTATCGCCGCCGGGGTCAGCACCCCTTCCGCATCGGCAACGATGTGCTCAATGCACTGCTCATGTCCGTGGCCCTGTGGGCCGTCATGGTCATCTGGCTGGGGCCGGCGATCCTGCCCTATCTGGTGATCCAGGCGTTCGTGGGCTTCACCCTCCTGGAAGCGGTCAACTATCTCGAGCACTACGGCCTGCTCCGTCAGATCGTCGGAGTCCCCGGCAAGGAGCGCTACGAGCGCGTCGAGCCTCGCCATAGTTGGAACTCCAACAACATCGCGACGAATGTCCTGCTCTATCACCTGCAACGGCACAGCGACCACCACGCGCATCCCACCCGGCGCTACCAGGCGCTGCGCGACGAGAAGGACGCCCCTGCGTTGCCCACCGGGTACGCCGGGATGATCCTGCTCGCGCTCGTGCCGCCGATGTGGAATCGCGTGATGGATGCTCGGGTCGCGGCGCACTACGACGGCGACATGTCGCTCGCCAACATCCAGCCGGGCAAGCGCGAGCGGGTGCTGCGTCGCTTTCCACCGGCTCCTGCGGCAGCCCGCTCGGTGCAAGCCGACGCGGTGCTCGGCAGCGTCGCCGTCATGACGGGTGGCCCCGTCATCGCCCAGTGCCCCGGCTGCGGCTATGTCTACGACGAGCGGCGAGGCGATCCACGCGAGGGCTTCCCGGCGAGTACGCCGTTCGCCTCCATCCCCGACTCCTGGTGCTGCCCGGACTGCGGTGTGCGGGACAAGGTCGATTTCATCGTCACGCACGCCGGCTGATCGTGCCGACCGCAACCCAGCCCGACAAGGGTGGCTCCGCCGCCCCGCCGGGTCTCGCCACGAGCGAGCGCATCCTGGCCGTCGCCGCCGAGATGACCGCCGAGATCGGCTGGGCGGGGGTCACCATGTCAGCTCTGGCCGAGCGCGCCGGGGTGAGCCGTCAGACGGTCTACAACGAGTGGGGCAATCGCGATCGCCTCGCCGAGGCCATGGTCCTGCGAGAGCTTGGCGCGTTCCTCGACCAGGTCGATGCGGGCTTCGACGCCTATCCGAGCGATCTGCGCGCGGGCACCCAAGCGGCCATCGGCAACGTGCTGGACCTGGCGCGCACCAACCCCCTGCTGCGCGCGATCGTCACGGCCACGCACGGCGCCGAGACAGAGCTCGTGCCGCTGCTCACCACGCGGGCCGATGCCGTCATCGC
>Ga0129342_1001198_pt1 | contig 11547 bp, 2 predicted proteins | sample CPBDNA_5_FD_94426 | JGI IMG/M metagenome (GOLD analysis project Ga0129342, IMG submission 94426) | Freshwater to marine salinity gradient microbial communities from Chesapeake Bay, USA - CPBay_Sum_15_0.2_DNA | ecosystem: Environmental > Aquatic > Marine > Coastal | place: USA: Chesapeake Bay...
CTCTACTTGGACTCCATGGACCATCTGGGAATTTACTAAGAGCAAATTCATGGTTCTGGTTAGAACTATCTGCAATGTCAAACACATATGAACTACCAGCTTCTAAAGTGATTGATGGTTCAATCTGATTATTAAGAGTAAATCTGTAAGAATTTACTACCGTATCTGTAGTAAAGGTAGAAGAATCACTAGATCTAGTCAATTCTTCTTGACCGTCTGTGCTAAAATCGGATCCCTCTACTAAAATATAAACTAAATTTGCTCCAGACTCTTTTACGAGAACAACATCAAAAAAATCTTCACCATTTGCAGTCAATCTATCTCCAACAGAGAAAGTTCCTGCAGTAATTGCAGTAGTAAATGTAATTTTTTGAATATCAATATTTCTTACTTCATATATTGTTGGTTTTACCAGATTAGTTGGATTGACTGAAAGTACATCTAACTGTTCGTATCCATTACCAGGGTTATTGATAGCAAGTCCAGTAATTGGTCCAAGATCATTGACAACATATGTAAAATCTGTAGTTGGATTTGGTCCATACGCAGGAGTAAATGTCATGGTAGCAGAGCCTGGCTCATTGCTATCATCGGACATTGTTAGTGTGTTTGTAGTATAATCAACTTCATCAATTGTAGCTCCATCAAACAAGCTTGCATTACCCCCAGTTTGTGTCACTGACATTCCTGGGAAAATTCCAGCAGTGCTACTTACTTGAATTTGATTTGCTGCTTGACTTGTAGAGTAATCAACAGGAACGCTAGACTCAGATGCCGTAGCAGCACTTGACAGTGTGATAGTTGTAGCATTTACAACGGTAATTGTTGTTCCTGGATCTACATTAGTAGTTCCAGTAATTTCCATTCCATTGATAAGTTGAGCTGTACTTGAAACCGTAGCGGTTGTACTATTCTCGACAAAGTTTGTTTCAACTGAAATACTACCAAATACAGTACCAGTAACTCCAGTAGTCTCATCAGGTAGAATTAGTGTATCCCCAGGTTGATACCCAGTTCCCTGAATGCTGAAACTGAATGAACTTACAATACCTGGAATAGTAGTTACAGTAAACTCGAATCCACTACCACCTACATTTCCTAAGTTTGCTTGATCGATAGATAAGACATCATTCTGCAGATAACCAAGACCATTTTCATTTGTATCTACAGATGTAACAACACCAGTATATGTTGTTGTAGCACCTAAAGTATATTCAACTCCAGTTCCATTTGCTAGATTTAATTGTAGAACATCGTTAGGATTATAATCTTCACCAATGTTTAGAACAATGATTGAAGTTACATTACCATTAGAATCTACAACAGCATCAGCAAGAAGTCCATTACCATGCTCTCCAACTGTTCCAGATTGGACTGTAATGGTTGCACCCATACCATCATGGATAGAGCAATTGTATTTGATATCTCCAGCAGGAGCATCTGCTTTGATAATGAGATCAACAAATCCAGTTCCATTTTGAGTTACATAATATCCTGGATCAAGAGTAGTGTTATTTGTGTTTTGGAAAATTAATGGGTGCCCGTCATTTGACGAATCTGAATAATTAAATCTATATGTATTTCCAGCATCAAGGGTTAGTGCTGCTTGAGTAACACCGTCAATTTGATATACATTTGCTGGTGGTGGACTACCAGGGTTTGAAACAGTGGTTACTACAAAAGTTTGTGCTGGGGAATTATAAAATGCAACTCCATTATAAGTTCCTTGATTATATCCGCTACCAGCATTGGTAATAGATCCATTGTAATTTACCTCACCAGTAACAGTGACAGTAGCAGTTTCTCCACTACCACTACTCGAAATATTTGTAAAAGGAACGTTCTCATATGTTCCTGGGTAATATCCACTACCACCATCAGTAATAGCACCATCAACACCCTTTACAGTAAAGGAACAGACTGCTCCAATGCCACTACCGCCTTCTAGATACTGGTCGTTATATTCACCAAAGTCATAACCAGAACCTTCTGATGTGATGTTTCCGTTATACTCACTAACAGTAATATTTCCAGTTAAGTTATTACCAATACCACCAGTAAGTGGAATATTGGTATAATTTCCTGGGTCGTAGTTTAGACCAGGATTTGTAATAACAAGTTCACCAACAACGTTCTTTTGAGTAATAATATCTTTGAACGAAATAAAAGAATTTGGTGATAGATTAGTAAGTTTTTTTCCTGCCGCAACAAATCCTAAGACACTATTGTCTACTCGATAAAATCCTAGTTGATTATCTGAAGTAAACGATAGAGCTGGATTGTCAACTGATCCATCACCAAGTTTTAGGATGCCTGTTTGTAGATCACTACCACCTGCATTAATACTAAAAATTTGTTCCGAGATTTCATTAATCTTTACCCTCTGTTGTTCGAAGGTATCTGTTCTAGCGACGGTGATTGCTGGCATTTTTGATTAACTCTCGCAGTAAAGACTTGATTTCAGAAACTTCGTTCTTCAACATATTTATGTCTTCCAACGCGGAAGTTAGTGATTTTGATTTACGTCTGGCTTCAATAGCAGATTCGTCCAAATTAATGATGGCACCTGTGTTTTGGTCTCTTACGAGACCATTGTGCCCTGAGACTTTAATGTAGTCCATGCGCGGAATCAGAATGCAGCAACTGCTCTAACGTCTTGTATCTTAGGAATGTATGATGGGTCAACACCCTTCATAACAATCTTAATAGCAAAGGAAGAAAATTCTGGTAGATTTTCTACACTATACTTAAGATCTTGGTATGATGACTGTTTTTCAACAACGCTAGAAATACTATTGTCTGCAGTAGCAATTTCAAAATTATCTGGTTCTCCAGATTCATTAAAGTAGAACCACTCAGAATCTCCAAAGTTCTCTTGACTAGAAGCTTTTTTGTACTTATAAAGAACTTCGATGTTGGAGATGTCTGTAGTATTTGCTAGGATGTGTACGTCAATTGCAGTAGCAGGACTTGCAATATAAACTTCTTTAGTTACATACTTAGCAACAGAAGAACTGTTCTTTGTAGAATCTTCGGGAACAAAGTCAATACCATTAGTATATGATACCTTAGCAACCTCTACCAAGAACGCTTCATCCTCGGGTTGAGTGGCGTATGAGATAATATCTCCTACGCGGAAAATGTCAGGTTGTTGATCTGCAATGATATTGTTTCTGGTATATAGATTTGAGTCAACGATCTTAGCAGTGTAATTATCATTAATTGGTTTAGCGTCAACTCTTACAGTAAGTTTTCTTTCTGCTCTATTCCAGATAACAGATCTTCCAGTAATCTTATTATCGTATGTTTCAGTAATCTTAGATTCAACTGGATTTCTAGCAACAATATTGATATCCTCACCTGCTGGAGATTGAGTAGAGCTATTGATAATAGGTGTTACTAGAAGAGGGATAGATCCGACAGCACATGATCCAGAAAAATCAGTATTGTTTGTAAACTGAGTGAATTCTAGATTTTCATTTAAAACAAATCCTTGCTTAGTTCTTACTTTAATCCAAACATTATTACCTTCTACTTTAGCGACAGATCCTGTTGCCTGTGAAGTAGAACCCTTAACACTTTGGTTGTTAAAGATGCTTGGAGTCTCCTGACCTTGTGGAGTAGTAATAGCAACAGCAAATTTGTATACTGGATAGAATTCTAGAATCTGATCTCTTCTACCGTATCTATCTTCTTGACCGCTTGCTTTTTCAATTCTGTTAGATACAGTCTTGACACTACAAGAGGAAAGATCAACAACTGGTGACAAATATGAACGATCCGAAGACAACTTCATTTTGTATGTTAATGATCTATTGATATTATTGAGGGTTTCATTAATATCTGAAGCAATGAACTTTTGATTGTCAAAGTAATGTGGTTCGTTTAGGAAAGTTCTCTCGAAGTCGGTTTGTGAATATGAGGTATAGTTAGTCGTTGAGGAATCAACAGGAACAACATTAGTTGTTTTTACTTCAGTATCGAGTTTAGTTCCCGTTACAGTCAAGTATTGTACTTGTGGATATAGAACTTCATATTTTCTGTTAAAGGTAGCATACATGTTAGATCCACCACCAACAGATGTCTTAGATGCAGATAGTGGAGATGTAATAGTATAAGTATCGATACCAGAATTAGCAACTTGATATAAGTTAGTATTAAGCGCCTCAGATGTTACGCCACCAACACTGCCACTTCCTTTAAAGAAGACGTATGAATGTCCCATTCCTTCATAACCATTATCTCTATGATGTACTTTGAGAATTCTGTTATTATTTTTAAAGAGAGGTGAAGTGGCAATAGAAGATGCAGTAGCATTAGTTTCAATAGAATCTACTCCTAGTTTTTCAAATCCAAGTGACTTATTCTTGATTAGTAGTTCCGAATTTCTACTGATATCAAATTCTGCTCTGTAGAGAGTAAACTTGATGTCTTCGAAGTTATCTTCGGTCCAACTTTCAGTGTTCTGTGACTTATATACAGAACCCAAAGATGGTTGAGTGGTAATAACTGTGCTGGTAGATAGATCAGTTTCGCCTAGTCTAGACGCCCACATCATATACTCATTAGAATCAGTCTCAACAACCAAAGCATACTCAGTATCATTAGCAAGATATACTGGATAATCAAACTTAAAGTTGGTTGGAGTAGTGGATTCCGTGAGACCCACGAAATCGCTTGCTACGCCCATTCTAACTGCTGGTGTGTCAATATCAATCAATGTCTCTACTTCGCATCCTCCAGCGCCATTACCGATGCCTCTGATTACAACAGAAGGTGCTTCGGTATATCCAAAACCAGGAATAGAAACCTCGGTGTTGTAGATCTTACCACCAGATACATTTACTGTTGCTGTTGCAACAGATCCACCAGGAAGTTGGGGACTCTCGATAGTAAATACTGCATTGTCATAATTTTGACCTGGATTTAGAATTCTAATCTCAGATAATTTTCCACTGTCCTTAGCGATTGTGAGAACTAGATTAGTACCACCTGTGTCGTTAGCCAAAGTTACTGATGGAATAGTAAGCTGCTCGTTTGGCAAGAATGAACGACCATTGTGATTCTCTAGGACTAGAGTATAAACTTGTTCGTTGGTGAGAGAAAAAATACCAGCAGAAGATGGCACTAAATCAACACCGTTCTTATCAACAAGTTTTAAGATTGGACCAGAAGCAGCGGAGCTGTTTCCAACAACATATTCTCCCTTTGTCACTAAAACATTACCGTTAGCATATACTTTTAGATATGTTTCTGGTGTTAGAACTTTCTCAGTTCCTGGGACAATGTTCTTGCCTGGTTTTTCAAAGTCTACATTTGTAATGTAAGTCTTAATTGGGATAGAAGAACTCTTCTTATTGAAGTATAGATCTACGCTAGTAACAAATACACCACCTTCATAGTTTTCGACTTTAAAAGTCTGTGCCAGTGGATTAGGTCTGATTGGGTTATCAGTATTGCTATCAACAAATTGAACGCCTTCATTAGACTTAAAGTACGATGGTTTTGTTGAAATAATACTGACAGGATTTTCTGGTAGAATACCTGTTGCATAATACTTAACTTCTGCATAAGTATCTACTGTAGCTTTAGGTGCATCAACACCACTCGAAGTAAATCTAAGTGTTAGAATTCCAGTAGTAAATCGGATTTCTTCCGATGATTCATCAAAATCTAGACCTGATATATCACCATCCCAAGTAGCATTCTTAGCAGGTGCTTTTCCACCAGGAATTAGAATAATACCACTAGCATTGCCATTTGAATCTGTTATAATCTCACCATTAAATGCTGATAGTGAGTTACCAGCAATACCAGTAAACTTCAGGTCAGGATTGACCCAACGGTTGATATTTCTTCCTTCTAAAAATACGTTAATTTTAGTATTTGGTTTTAGTCTTCTAATTACAAACTTAACTTCCTGTGACTTAGCAAAGAATTGAAGTGCTGTTCCAACAGAGTTTTCGCCAACAGACTTACTTTGAACTCCCTTAGCAAGTTCATTGTTCTGTGGACTAATGTTTGAAGTACTTCCTACTGATGCTGCCTTAACTTCTGCAGTAGAACTGTTACTGTTTAGTTCTCCAAGAGAATTGATTGAAGTAAATGATGGAGCTGTTCCAACCCAGTTTACAATAAATGAATTGTATAGACTTGCGAAACTTTCTTTGACATTATCTTTTGCCAAGAAAATATTGTAGATACTAGTATTGGTATCTACAACCAATGGAGCAACTGTCTGATCGTACCATTGATCGATAGCAGGAGAAATTTCTCCATCACCAACATATTGGACGACTACAAATGGATTTGGATTAATAGTCTTAGAAGCGAAATCATTACCTAATAGCGAAAGTTGACTATAAGGAAGAGTTACGATTCCATTTGTATTTCTATATCCAGATACTACTCTTTGGTCTTCTCTGGTGTTGACTTCTACCAACTTGATAGAATCTTCTTTAGATTGTGGTCTTAGAACAGATTGTCTGCTGTCAATCGAACAAAGATAATCCTGGGATGTCAGAGCACCAACACCATGAGTTTCAAAGTTATCAACAAAGAATCCAGACTTAAATCTGTCTAGACCAATTTCATCTTTAACTTGCATGTTAAGAGCTTGTTGCTCTAGAATGCTTAGAGTGGTGTAATACTCAAGACGCTCAATACGCTTCTCTAGTTTACCGATGTCACGCATTGTGTAACGACGGTTATCTACAGGAGTAATTCTTACATCCTTAGTTGTCTTTGTAAAAGCAGGAATGTAAAGATAGAAGAGAGGAACAGCATCTTTAACAGGATCTGGTTTTGATGGGTTGAGTGAAGAGTTTCCTTCTTTAACAATAAACTCTCCGTTCTTATTGAGGAAGACACCATCCATGCGATCCAGATATTGAATCTGACTAAACTTGAAAGTATATTCTAGGGTATTGTCTGGTGCTGGTGTAGCAGCAAATACAGAACCAACGCCAGAGAAGTTACTTCCAGTCACTTCTAGAGATGCAGTATCTTGGAAACCAGCAAGAATAGTTTGACTGTTGACCTTGGGTCTAAAGTCAATTAGGTTCTTCAATTCCACTGTACCAAGAACTGATGATTCAAACGTTGGAATTTCGTCTTCTAAAACACCTGCCTCATGTAGATATGAATCGATAGTACAGAAATCACCTTGTGAATGCTCGAAGTAATCAAATGCAATAACAATCTGACCTACAGGAGATTCTGCTCCTGGTTTTAAGTTAATTCTAGAAACATCATATAGTGTATCTCTTTGACCGTTGTCAAATGTAAATCTGCTGGTAATATCAGAACCAGAAACTAAATTGCCTGCACTATCAATTTCTGGGGGAGCAGTTGTGGTTCCCTCATAGACATAAAGTAATTTAAAAGCATCAGAGTATGACAGAATTTCTACTGCATTACTATCATAATCCGTTCCTCTGAAAGGAATTACTCTGTCTCCAGCGGAATCTACAACAATTCTCTTTTTTCTTACGGCAGTCTTGAGTCTTGGTTTTGCATTACTGACTTCAATAGTTGCAGACAACTTAAGAATAGGAGCTGTATATGTTTGCAACTGTCCTTCTGTTAAAGAAGTTGAGTTGAAATAATTTGTTGGTAGATTAAATGAAATGCTACCAGAGGTTAATCCACTAGAGGTATCTGTAGAAGATCTGATTTCTACAAGATCTGGATCAATGTATACGATATCTCCTTCCGAAACTAGGTCTGCATCATTCTTTTTAAGAACGGTTACAATATAGTTGTTTTCATTGAAAGCAGTAAATCTCTGTGTACCAAATGGTAATTGTGCTGCAAACGTAATTAGACCACCACCAGCAGAACCAGATGTTACAAAGTCTCTTCTAAAGTTATATACGATCTTTGTATCTTCTGGACTGTTTACAATCTTAGAGATTGATCTACTGCCTGTTGGGAACAATAAAGTTCCTCCATTTGGATTTCCTAATTTAGGACGGAATCTTACAACGCTGGTTGCATTAACGTCACGATATAATGTTTCGTCAATATAGATTCTAGATTTGGCAGATCCTTTTTGCTCTGTAGCATATTGAACGATTGCTCTAACTACATTGTTTTCTGAATCGGAAAATTGAATCAAATCACCTTGCTGTAATACAGAAGATGCATTGGCACTAAAACTGGTAGATTCTAGGAACTTTGTTCCCATCTTACCAAAGAATGTAAAGGCAGTAACATCATATAACTCACCATATGCTCTGTCATCAATCAAAACATCTGCGGTAAAAGTATTGACACCACCAGAACCATAAGTTGCACCTAGTGATTTTACATTGTTTGGAGTATAAGTAACGACTGTATTTTTGTGTAGTACGGTATCTAAAACACAAGGAGTCGTAATAGTTCCTACTGAAGTTGGAACTACCAAAGGTGGTTTTGTATATACGGTACTTACTGCTGATCGATCAAGAATATCGATTCTGTAGATAGATTCTCCTACCTGACCGAAAGTAATTTGAGTCTCATCAAATTCAACACCATCGATTTTTAGTTTAGGATCGGAATAACCAGCACCTCTCTCACTAACAATAAAGTGAGAAATAGTTCCTTCTGTAGCAATCTTTGTTAGAACACCATCCTCATCCTTTAGTGTTTCTCCTGGTAGGAATCTTCCTGAAATTGTTTTAACGAATAGTCTTCTTCCAAATGAATAGTTACCTGCCGCTGGTCCTTCGATGACGCCATATGCACCACTAGTCAATCCAAAAATGTATTTACCAATACCATAAGATCCATCTGCTGGTTCTGTCTCTAATGTGATTTTTGTAAAGAACTGTGGGTCAAAATATGACATTCCAAAGATTGCATTGTATGCTTTGGATCCATTAGCAAGATTTCCCTGTGAAATAACTTTATCTAGATCGCTATTAAATCCAGTTCCTCTGCTTTTAAGATAAAAGTTACTTGGCTTTACTGTACCAATTACAGGAGTAATAGTATCGCTATAATCAACAACTCTACCATAGACAACAGAACCACTATCTTCTTTTTCGTCGCCTAGAGCATCTGCTTGAGATAGGAATACTTTTCTATATTTCTCACCTGAACTTTCGTCATACTCAAGGAACGTTCTTTCTAAATCTGCTTTGTTACCAACAACAGTAACTTCTAAATATTGAGCTGACAAATCATCAAGGTTATCATTTAACGCTGGCTTGAATACCTTTGTAAAAGATACAACATCAACATAGTCAACAACGTTAGTTCCTGCTCTACTTCTTACATACCACAATTTTGCAAAGTAATTTGCACTCGATGGATTTGTAAGGTCGGATGAAACAACACCAGCAATAGGTAAATTGTCGTTGACAGTTTTGATAGTTAGAGTTTTGATCGCTCTATTTGGATCTATAAATTTACCTCTACGTTCTAGAGAAGTTCTGTAATTTCCTTCTTCTTCATTTCCATTAGTACCAACATATCCATCATTATACATTGATGACAAATAGATTGTAGGATACGCAGTTAGTTCTGATCCTTCTTGGTTTAGTGGAACACTACCGAAGACATTAGTAATAGTATAAGTTGGGAGACCTTTTGTTTTGAGTGTTACGTTATCTGTGGTAAGACTTTCTCTTGCCTTATTAACTTCAAGATACTTAGTCTCTTTATTTACAATTTCAAAACCTCTGATGTATGCTTTACCAGGACCAATACTAGCGATCATCTTTCTAGATGCCTCGGTAGATTCTAGTCCGTTGTAAAGACCAAATTCATCAGCAGCGTAAATACCATTGTTTCCATCTTTCTGGATGTAGTCTCTTACATCTACAGTAAAGTTGTCAACAACATAATCACCACTTTCATCATATGTTCTTCTTGCAAGTGTCTGCTCGATGACACTATAATCAGCAGATGTTACTTTTCTAAGAATACTACCTTTCTTTACTGTAATTAGTTGAATAAAGTTTTTATCGGTAATAGCATCTAGAGCAAACTCTTTTAGTTTGAGAGAAATTTTTAGTCTATGAGCTCCAGGTGCTGTATAGTTTGAACTACCAATAGCATTATCATATAGAGAAGAATCTTCTTCTGGAGTAACAACTTCTTCTACAATAGTAAATCCAACTTTAGCGGATGGTTTGTCGTAATACTCATCAATAACTAGTAAATCTTCATCATTGCGGACAAAAAATCCATTGACAAAATAGATACCTTCTTCTACCTTAACACCAGAAGCAAATCCCATAGCAGGACTGCTAACATTAACTACATCTTTAGTGTCGGGATCTTTGACTTCGATACTAGTTGGTAGAACACTACCATCTGTTCCCACAACCATTAGTGGTGTATTGACACCATTGATGACTTCTAGAGTTTCACCTTGTCTAAAAGTAGACTCAGCGTTAGAGTTTCCACTGTTAATATAGTTAACATAAAGTGTATCAGCGGAAGTTTCTGTTGCTAAATTTGTTGCTAGTACGTTACCGATAACACCAGATGTTAGTCCGCGAATTTGTAGTCCCTTTAGTTGAGTAATATCATACTTTTTATATACGATATCATCACCTTCTGAGACTGCTACCTCAGATACGGAAGATAATTTTACATAATCTAACTTTGTATTAAGACCTACCTCACCAGGAATAACTAATTCTCCCTGCTTAAATGCGTATCTACCAAAGGACTCAATCTGATTCTGAAGCAGAGATTGAATCTGGGAAAGTTCTCTACCTTGAATAGAGTATCCAGGACGGAATAGAATCTTATAAAAATTCTTATTTGCGTCGAAGTCCTCGTAATAAGGATTTACATTAAGGTTAGTCTTTTGTGGCATTGTACTCCGCCAAATACTAGCATCTTGTCCCTAGTATTTAGTAGAGATAAAAAAAATCCCCCGCTTTCGCGAGGGACTTAATAATCTGATTTTTAAATCAGAACTCGATAACGAGTTTGATGTCTTCAATCTGGTCGGGAGCACGAGTGATTAGACGACGGTTCTCAACGTAGATTACATCACCTGAGTTGTTTTCAATTTCAGGAGTAGCAAGACCTGCGTTGAATGTCTTACCTAGGAGTTCGGTTCCGTTAGCAAGTGTAGTCTCAACATCACCTGAAGCAGCAGATGTGTCACCATTGATTGCGTTAGCAGAAGATTCGAATGCTCTTACAACACCAGAATCTAGGTGAGCTTCTACAGTTTGGATGTACTTGAGAACACCTTCACCAGCAATGTCATTGCCGTTGCCATCTTTGTCAAGAGTCCAAGAAACAACTGTACCGTATGCAGTACCACCAGTTACAGTCTGCTGAATTCTTTCGTCAACGATGTAGTCAGCATCTGCACCAGTGATCTTGACTGCCTTGAGACCTGAAGCGGTGTCTGCAGTTAGGAATGCAGTTGAACCCCACTGGAGAGGATCCTTAAGAATACCGATTCTACGGAAGTCGTTGTCAACTGGGAAGTCGCCTGAACCCTCATCATAGGTGAGACGGATGTTAGTCATCACGCGCTTACCATTGAGTTCTACTTCGTGGTCTGAACCATGACCGCCTTGAGGAGGCATA
>Ga0129342_1001203_pt1 | contig 11516 bp, 32 predicted proteins | sample CPBDNA_5_FD_94426 | JGI IMG/M metagenome (GOLD analysis project Ga0129342, IMG submission 94426) | Freshwater to marine salinity gradient microbial communities from Chesapeake Bay, USA - CPBay_Sum_15_0.2_DNA | ecosystem: Environmental > Aquatic > Marine > Coastal | place: USA: Chesapeake Bay...
TGGCAATCACTCTGAGAGATGCCGACTTCACATTCACAACTGAGGTTCGTAATATACGAATCGTTCAACCAGACTAAACCTGCAGCGGGTGTGTTTAAACCTAAGCACACCTTAACGCTGGGCGGGTGTAATACAGACTAGGGATAATTTTCTTGAACTTATCCTTTAACCCACAAAATATACCTTGACCAATAACCCTTTAAAAAATTTTGAGTTGGCGATAATTACGTTAGCTTTGAACGTACTTGTAGTTAAGTTGTTTGAAAGTTTGGGATTGGTGAAAAGTCGTTATGATTTAGTTGACTTTTCTTTGGTGTGATATGATTGACAAAAATTGTATCGTAACCTCTCTCGCTAAATAGTTGAATCACAAGGTGAGCTCTTACGCTTACGCGACGAGCTCAATTGGAATGTAATTCCATTATAAGCGAGACTTACGAGAGACGATAAATCGTTGTTTGTCGTAGTATCTATCTTGAATTAGATAATAATATTTTACCACAATTTTACCAAAAATGCAAATTCTATTTTTCGTAGGGGTATGAAAGTGTGTTTTCATTTAGGTTGGTTAAATGGAAAAATATTTTAAACTTTCTTCTCGTGGTAGTCTTTTTTCTTAATTTTTTGAGTGTTTTTACTACCAGAAAATGACTCTCTTTCGAAAGTGCTTTCACAAAAAATTTTAAAGTTTCATGTTTGGAATGGTTATCGTTGGTAGTCGTTTTGGTGGGAAGTATTGAAGTGAAAGTCGAAAACAAGTAGTGATTCCATTTTAACAAAAAATAGAAGTATCGCTTATGCTGTGGTTTTCGTGTTAAGTATTTTAGTATATTTTTTCTTTAATCTACTTATATCATACTTAAAATTTGCAAAAGGACGACCATAATAAGATTCTAACTGCCACGCTTCGTTTACAGCTTTTCTTAAAAACTTAATAGCAAGAGTTACATCAAATTCACTATGCCACTCGGTTGAGCCAGTAATACCATTAGATATATTCTTATTATATTTTTTCCAAGTATTTAAAAAAGCAGTTTCAATGAGATATACTAAACCATGAAATACTTTTCCAGTATATAAAATTTCAAAATTATTGATTGTTGCAAATTCCGTAAATTTGTAGAATCGGTTTTTAGGATTTGATGATACACCTATTTTAATTATTTTTTCTTCTTTATAATTAAATCTCACAAGATAAATATACCTATATTTGGAGTTTTCTGTTATAGGTGAGGGTATAGATATATGTTTATTTGGAGTATACTCAGATAGTTTCATTTTCTGTATCTCGGGCGTTTTTCAGTGTATTTGCGAAACTCATTGGTAAGCTTTTGCTGTCGCTTGACTGCAGCTGCCTTTGCTTTCTTTCGTTTCTCGGTGGGTTTTTCGTAGTGTTGAAGTTCTCTTACTCTATCTTTAAAGCCATCGTTGTCCATCTTTCTACGGAGTATTCGAATTGCTTTTTCAGGTGATATTCCTCTACAATCAATTCTCATTTAGACCCTGCGCTCGTGTTAGACGAGTTAAATCATTTGCAATATTGCATTGATTATCTACAGTCGCTCGTACGAACTTCTGTACCCATGCCATATCAAATACAAAGTCTTGATTTGTAGTATTTAAACCTTGCTTTTGACATTCTATAATTAGTGCTTTCATAACTTTTTCCGATATTTCTTCCGACTTTCTCATTCTTGGAAAATCAATTACTTTATCCATCTCGTCTCCTGTGAAATGTCCATCCTCTTTTGCGAAGATAATTAACTTGTGATGTTATAGAACCTGTAGACCTTGCGAGTTTAGAAGAGAGTTCAGTTAAAGGCATTGTGTTATACAAGTCCTTTAACCTTTGTTTCTCTTTAGTAGTCCAAGTTCCTTTTCTAAATAACATATTGATATTATATCAAAAATTTAAGCAAGTGTCAAGAATTATTTTTAGCAACCATAAAATTTTACTTGACTTATGGTTATAAATTGTATATAATATATGTAGGAGAAAAAATTATGGAAACAATGGATTTAGCGTATTTAATAGTTCTTTGTGCAAGTATACATCTTAGCTACCTATATGGTAAGAGAGTAGGAATTGAGGACACAATCGACTACTTAGAAGAGGAGAACATAATCGAGTTCGACGAATAAGTGCAAAGACGAAGCTAATAAAAAATAATTCTTGACTTCTGGTTTCACTTTTGGTATAATATTTATGAAGTAGGCAGAATGGGTCTGCTTACATTGGAAGGTCGATACCGAAAGGGTCGGCATAGTATTAACGAAAGTGATATTAGGAGAATTAAAAATGACGATTGATATTAGTAAATTTTGGCTTGGAATGAACAACGATTGGCTGTTAGCAAACACCGATACATCATATCCAAGATATAACATAGTCGAAAACGCTGAGAATGGCAACTATCGAATAGAAGTAGCAATTCCTGGCTGGAGCAAAAAAGAACTTGAGTTAGTTCAAGAAGAAAACGAACTACTCATCAAGGGGAAAAAAGAAAGAAAACTTGGTGCAACTGAACGATTCATACATCAAGGACTCAGTCTTAAATCTTTCGAGAGAAAGTTTATTTTAAATGCAGATTTAAAAGTAGACAGTGTCGAATTAACAGACGGCTTACTAACAATCGCTTTGTCTAGGACTCCGAACTCATCGAGGAAGGTGTTAAAAATAAATTAATATCTTCTAAAAGGAGATAATAATGAGAACAGTAGTTCTTAAATTAAGACAAAGCATAATAAAAGACAATAAACCAGCATTTGGTAGGATGGCAGAAAGCGCCACTCTAATAGGAATAATGCTTGCCTGCATGTTTGCAATGGCACCTATTGTCTAAGTATGCTATCAAGCTAAAGGAGTTATTATGATTATAGTAAGTTCTGAAGCTTTGGATGTAATCAAATCACGAATCGCCTCACATAAAGTGTGGGGCGTCCGTGTCTTAGTAAAGCCCGCAGGTTGTAATGGCTGGAAGTGGGATTTAAACTATGAAGATAATCCAAGCTTAACAGGGGATTCAATATACTATGATTGTATAGCAATAGACCCTCAAACCTTATCAATGGTTGAAAAAATAGAGATAGACATGGTAAAAGAAGGACTGCAAGAGCAGTTTGTATTCAATACACCACTATCTACAGCTCAATGCGGGTGCGGAGAGAGTTTCGCACTCTAAATAAGAGGAAATATATGAAAATATCAGTAGAGGGCTTAGCCCTTATCAAAAAATTCGAAGGCTTAGAACTTAATGCCTACCAATGTGCAGCAGGTGTCTGGACAATTGGATATGGTCACACTAAAGGTGTAAAACCAGGCGACCAAATAACAAAAGTAATAGCAGATTCCCTACTAGCAGAAGAACTAGAGGAGTACGAAAAAGCAGTGAATAATGCTGTCACAATCTCAATAGACCAGTGCATGTTTGATGCACTCGTATCATGGACATACAATCTCGGTCCAAGCAATTTAAATTCAAGTACAATGCTCAAAGTTCTCAACTCAGGAGACTACGAAGGCGTGCCTGCACAAATGAAAAGATGGAACAAAGCAGGCGGCAAAGTATTAGAAGGACTTATTCGCAGACGTGAAGCAGAAGCCCTGTTATTTGAAGGAAAGAAATGGGATGAAGTTTGAAACTATAAAAGAAAAACTTATAGCCTTTTGGAATTGGTTAAAAAGTTTATTCACTACTTACTACGTTTTAAAAGTAAGTTATAATGCTACTTGGGGAGATTCAGATGACCAAGAGTTTATAGTAAAAAAGTTTATTAAAAAACAAGAAAAGTTCTTATCCTTTATTACAAGAGAAGGTGAGTTAGTAGAAATACGAGGAGCAGAAGGACTTAATTATAGGATAACACAACTATGAACCAATTTTATATAGCAATTATTATAGTATTAGGGTTAGGAAGTTATTATTTATACCAACAAAATCAAATACTTACAGCAAATAATATGGCACTTGAAAGTGCAGTTGCTACACAAGAAGAAGCAATTAAAACAATGCAGAACGATTTTGCATTGCAAACACAACAACTTGGAGACTTACAGAAAAAGTCACAAGAAGCTCAGTTGGAAATGAATAGATATTTAGACATTTTCAAAAGACATAATTTAACAAAATTAGCAGCAGCAAAGCCTGGACTGCTAGAACCAAGAATAAATAAAGGAACAAAAGATGTATTTGATTCAATCGAAGAAATTAGTCGCACCATTGATAGCCTTGATGATGGCGTCGAGTTGCAGTCTAATCCCAACTAAACAGATAGAAGTAACAGCAAAGCCAATGGACAGGATTATTACCCAACCTGTTCTACCAAGAGAGATAGACTTGAAAGAGCCTATGTGGTATGTTGTTAGTGATAAAAACATTGATGAGTTTCACGAAAGATTAACAAAAGAACATGGGCAAGTAGTATTTGTAGCAATGTCAATACCAGATTATGAGTTGATGTCCTACAATATGCAAGAATTAAAAAGATATATTACAGAACTAAAAGAAGTAGTAGTATATTATGAAAAAGTAACAGACCCCGAAGCACTAAAAAGTGTGGAATAAATTAATACAATTTTTCAAAGACTGGCATTACTTTAGAGTAATGAATAAAGGTGCTAAGTTTTTTGACAGGAATCCAGTAGTTCAAGGACGATTTGAAGAAATAGAAGATTGGCTTGAACATTTGGAAGATAGAGTAGCAGAGTTAGAAAATGGAAAAGAATGATTTTTTATGGATGCTCAAACCTATTAGTGATAGAAGTTGGTTAATTAGAGAAGCAAGTGTTCTCGCAGATGCTAAAAGAGCAGGGGTAAATAATGTTCGCAGAACTAAAAGAATTATTAAAAAATGATATAGTAGATATTACATTTGTATCTATGGTATCAAACAAAGAATACACGATTCCTTGTACATTGAAGGAGTCGCTAACAAATTCGAGAGTAAATCAATCGAGCTCAGAAAGTATCGTTTGTTTTAGGCTTGACCAAGAACGATGGGAGGATATAAATTTAAACTCTATCGTATCTTACAAAAGCTCAGATTATTGAGCGAGGTTTCTTAGGAAACGGAGATAACTATGATAATGGAAATAGTCAGCACAGTTACTTTAATAGTAACAATTGCAAGTTTAATTGCGGCGTCAACACCGACACCAAAGGACGATGCTATGATTGCTAAATTATACTCATTTATAGACTTATTAGCACTTAATATAGGCAAAGCTAAGGATAAAGGAAATGGCTGATGAAAGGTTCAGTGGAGATTTATCAAGAAACGAAGTAGAAATAGACTTAAGTAAGTTTATGGAACTCGTAAATGAAAACAGCAGTCTCAAATCTGAAATTGCTGAACTAAAAGCGAATAAAGCGCCTGACAATCCTTGGCAGCGTTGGATATTTTTATCGAATATGATTGATGCTTGGAGAATATTTCCAAGAGCTTTCTTATCAGTATATATCTTTTTATTATACTACGCTACAATGTGGTTTATGGACTTACCAGACCCCACAATGGAACAATCAGGATTAATTTCTGTGATTGTAGGTGCTGGAGCTGCTTGGTTTGGACTCTATGCTGGTACAGCAAAAGATAAGATAAATTCAAAGTAACCAAAAAATAGTTCTTGACATATGTTTATAATTTTAGTATAATATATTTATGAAAAAAATTATGGATAGAAAAACCTGTAAAATGTGGAACTCTGAAACCAACTCCTTTGAGACTTGGTATATTGATAACTGCGAAATCTGTGGTAAATCCGTAGATACAAAAACAGGTGAATGTAAAGAATATAAGTGTTGGACATAAATGAATTTATTCTACTTAGACGAAGATTTAGATAAAGCAGCCCAGTATCATGTTGACAAACATATTGTCAAGATGCCGCTTGAGGCTGCTCAAATCTTATGCACTACTATATGGATAGATGAATTATTAGGGTTCGTTCCTCGAGCTCTTAACGCAGAAGAACGTGAAGTGATGAATAAAGCAAAAGCTGAAATCAAACACTTACCTCTTGAGGAACGTCCCTACCCCTACCTACCAATGATGTACAATCATCCTTGCACAATCTGGGCAAGAGAGTCATTGGATAACCATGAATGGGTTCATTGCTATGCTAATGCATTGAATGATGAATACCATTATCGTTATGGAAAATTACACAAATCAGTAGAAGAAGTAGTAAATAAACTACCTGAGCCAAAGAATTTACCTCGTGTAGGATTTACAACATTTGGACTGGCAATGCCAGATGAACTAAAAGATTATGATAATCCGATACAAAGCTATCGTGATTATTACCATCTAGACAAAGCAACATTTGCAGCATGGTCACATCGTGAAAAACCTGACTGGTGGAACGAAGATTATGCTGATTATGAAAAAAGGATTACAGCAAGATGATAGAGATTTATGGAAAAGATAACTGCCCTTATTGTGATATGGCAAAAGGTTTAGCAGAAAGAAAAGGATTTGAAGTAGTATATAAAGAATTAAATATAGACTATGGATTTGATGAGATGAGAGAGAAATTTCCGGGTGCGAGAACCTTCCCACAAATAATTAAAGATGGAGAATATATTGGCGGATATAGCGCTCTGGAGGAGCTGATTGGTGAACTATAAGTTTAAAGAAGATGTAGTATTTAAAAAACTACAAATGTATGTTGATAAAACCTATGAACAGCACTATGGTAGTGGTAAAATACAATCAACTGAGTTTATTTTCGACTCAGGGCATGGAGAAGGTTTCTGTATTGGAAACATAATTAAGTATGCCCAGCGTTATGGAAAAAAGTTTGATAGAAAAGATGATATAGACTTATACAAGGTTATTCATTATGCTCTCATACTTTTAGGAGAAAGAGAAAAAGAAAGAGAAGAAAACGACAAGTCTTATACTTCACAGTACGATAATGGAAATAAAAATGGGTGAACTACTAATCATATTTATATGGTTAATGCTAAAACATACAGTAGCAGACTATTTACTTCAAAGACCTTGGGAAGATAAAGGTATTTATGGAAGTAGAGGAGGTCTAATTCATGCTGCACACCATGTTGGTGGAGCATTTATTGTGCTTATGTTTTATGTGAGTTTCCCTCTTGCAGTATTACTATCCGTGTTAGATGGAGTATTGCATTATCATATTGATTTTGCTAAAAACAATATAAAAAGAATATTTGAACTAAATAACACACAAACACTATACTGGGGATTACATGGTTTAGACCAATATCTTCATGTATTAACTTATGTATTAATGATTTACTTAATAGGAGTATAAGTGGCAATTAAAACAAAGAAACACGAAAACCTTACAGAAACAAACGTACAACATGTAATAGAGTTATTAAATGGAGACAATCCTATAACTAAAAAAGAAGCATGTAGTATATTAAATATAAGCTATAACACTACAAGATTAAACAAAATTATACAAGACCACTTAGATACAGTGGCATATAGAGAAAGACGCAAAGCTCAAAACAAAGGCAAAGGCGCAACAGAAATGGAAATAAAACAAGTAGTAAACTTCTACTTAGATGGAAGTAATATTTCCGACATAGCAAAACATTTATATCGCTCACCAGCTTTTATCAAAGCAATAATAAATAGAATAGGTGTTCCTCAAAAGTTAGCTATGACAGACTACGAAGGAAGAAAGAATGCAATGCTCCCCGAGCAGTGTGTATCTGACGAATTTGAAGAAGGAGAAAGAATTTGGGCAGTTAGACAAAACTACCCAGCAGTTGTAAAAAGAGAACTTAAACCCGAACAAGCAGCAGAGAGAGGGTATAAATTATATCTATGCTATACAATAGAATGTGGTCAAGAAGCTTTAAGAAATACTTATTTTCCAAATTTAGAGTATGCAGGTAAATTTCATGCTCTACCAGCTTATGACATGGGTAGATTAAAACATTTACAACAGTATTTATAATATAAGGAAACACTATGGAATATTTTTTGGCTTTTTATTTAGCAGGCATAGCTTTGGCTATGTATAAACTATATATACCCATCTATAGAACAATAAATCGATTACAGCCTGAAAATATTTTCATAAGAAGAAAGTACTTAGGATTCTTTGTAGTTCTAGGTATATTTTCTGTAGTATTAGTAATAATCATACCGAGTGTCTTATCTGAAAAATTAGGTAAGAAATTTTGTGTAAGTTTTGTGGATGCAGTAATAAATGGCGTACAGTAAAGAAGTAACAGAAAGATTTTATGGAGTGTTAGACTCTCCAAAGCAGTTCAACGTAGGAAGATTTGACCCGAAAGACCCGAATGTAGCAACAGGAATGGTTGGAGCACCTGCTTGTGGTGATGTAATGAAATTACAGTTGAAACTTGACAGCGCCGAACGCATCGTAGACGTAAAATTTAAAACTTACGGGTGCGGTAGTGCAATAGCGAGTTCCACAATGTTCGTAGAAATGCTAAAAGGCAGAACAATAGAAGAAGCAAAATTAATTAAAGATAAAGATATTGCAGATGCATTAAACTTGCCCCCAATAAAACTGCATTGTTCAGTTTTAGCTGAAGGAAGTATAAAGAAAGCAATAGAAGACTGGGAGACAAAATGTACGAAGACTTAAAAACACATTTAGAGGGAGAGATAGCTTATCATAGAGCTAATGTACGAGTTTATATGAAAAATTCTGCTGGTATTGGAGAGCATGGTGATATTGTTGCTTCAATCAAAGAAGAATTATCAAAACTTGCAGAAGCAGAAGATATGTTAAATGCCTTACAGAAACACTTTAAATAATAGCATTGGTTATAGATACTAAAAAATAGTTCTTGACAATTGGTTATAATTTTATTATAATATATTTATAAACAAAAAACAAGCAAATATGAGTGACAGATTTTACCAACAAATGCGAGACACCACTGGTTGGGCTCCAGGTATGCCTGAATTCATGCGCAATAACAAAAAATATAGGAGAAGAAGAATGGCTTGGACAGATGAATCTAAAGAGCAGGCAATTGAAATGTATCAGGACGCAGAGCCGACACCTGAGACTTCAATGGAGATAGTAAAAGACATCGCTGAAGAATTAGGAGAAAGCCCTAACGGTGTTAGAATGATATTAACAAAAGCAGGAGTATATGTAAGAAAAACTCCAGCAGCTAAGTCAAGTGGTGGCGGTAGCACTGGCGGAGGTAGAGTTTCAGTAGCAGACGCTCAAGATAAACTTACTTCTGTTCTTAGTGATGCAGGTCAAGAAGTTGATGAAGCAATCATTTCTAAATTAACTGGTAAAGCAGCAGTTTATTTTACAAACGTAATCGAATCATTAAATAAGTAGTGTAATTTAGTGTGTTGAGGCAGTCCTTGTGATTGCCTCAATTTTTTGCATCTTGAATAAGTGACCAAAAATTTAACAATTCAAAAGAGTTTTTGTTAGATTAAATTGGAGGACACATGAAAAAACAAGATTTTGAGAGGAAACTCGATGATGCTGGGGATGCAATTATCACTTACAGAAGTCAAAACTCTCGTAAATTAAAGTACAATGTATGTACGAGAGACTTTAGCACTAAATATATTAAAAGTAAAAAGAATAGAGCAAAGGAAGGGCAACATACTTCCTTATTATTTTGTTGGGATACAGACTCATATAGAATCCTTGTGCCTGAAAATGTAACGAGCATTGTGCCTCTTAACCGAGTTATACGCAATGATTGATTTAGACGCACCAGCAATTTACGAAAAAATAATACAAGAAACTGAACACGAACAAGTTAGATTAGTAATAAACACATTTCGTGAAACAGAGTATATATCCTTAAGAAAATATTATTTAGACTTTGACGAAGAATGGAAGCCCTCCCATCAAGGAATAACAATACCAATAGATATGGAAAACACTCGTAACCTGTTCCAAGGTTTAGTAGAAATTCTTTCACTAGCAGAATCTAAAGCAATCATAGAAGAAAATTTCAGAGATTTGCTAGATGAAATCTACCTCTAGCAAAAATAGTTCTTGACAAATCCTCAAAAATTATGTATAATATATGTATGATTATAAAAGGACACATGACATATGACCAACACGGTCGCAAACGTAAGAGCAAGTTCATTAAAGCTGTACGTAAACCTTGCATACAGTGGAAAACCTTTGCTCCAGAGCCTACAATTCGTAGGACTACCCCCGAATACCCTTCCGCTCCTTTGAGCGAGTATACACCTGCGCGTGATACTTCTTACAAGCAAAAAGCAAGTGAGAAATATACCGTGTCAATTGCATACAACAAAGGTGCTTATCAGGTTATACCAAAAGAAGAAGTAAAACACATAGGAAAATAATGGAAGAACTAAAAACATTTTTAATCAAAGCAAAAGATGAATATTACAAAGGTAATCCACTTATACCTGACGAAGTGTATGATAGATTGGAAGAACAAGTAGGAATCTTAGAGATTGGAAGCACTGAAGGTGCAAGAATACCTCATATGTTTCCTATGTACTCTCTTCAAAAGATTTATGAAGGAGAAAAAGACCCACATAAAGTATATAAACAATGGGCAGAAACAACACCTAAACTGGACGGTGCAGCAATAAGTTTAACTTATATAGATGGATGCTTAAACATGGCACTCACAAGAGGAGATGGTAAGAAAGGACTGGATATTACTGACAAAGTAAGACACTTAGTACCAAATACTATCTTTAGTAGACAAGCGAAGCAAATAACAGGAGAGATTGTAGCTCCAAAAGAAATACCCAATGCAAGAAACTATGCAGCGGGTGCGCTCAATCTGAAAGATTTGGACGAAGTTAGAAAAAGAGACCTAACATTTGTAGCTTATGGCGTTCAACCTTCTATTTGCCCTACTTGGAAAGAAGATATGGAAATGCTACAACAGATGGCATTTGATACTGCTATCTGTAAGTTTTTAGACAAGTTTCCACAAGATGGAGAAGTATGGAGAGTTAATAATAACCAAGAGTTTGAAAAACTTGGATATACTTCGCACCATCCAAGAGGTGCCTTTGCTCTCAAAGAAAAGAAAGAGGGCATAGTTACAAAACTACTTGATGTTATATGGCAAGTAGGAAAATCAGGTGCAGTTTCTCCAGTAGCAATACTAGAACCCTGTATAATAGGAGAAGCAACAGTTTCAAGAGCAACCTTACACAATATGGCAATTATAGAGTCATTAGATTTAGAAATCGGATGTATGGTTGAAGTAATAAGAGCAGGGGAGATTATTCCCCAGATAGTAGCGAGAGTAGACTAATGAAAGAATACGAAGTATATTCAGAATATATGGAAGGAACACGAGTTGGACAAGTAGTTCGACATCTTCAAAATAAGTATTGGGGAGTGCATCTTACAGATAAAGCAACTGGTAAAGGAGGCTTTCTTATGTGGCATCCAACCAAAAGCGAACACTGGTGCGAAGATATCGCCGAGAACTTTTGTTTGAAAATGATTGAACAGGATGGAACGCCATCGTAAATTATTAATATCTGTCTGGACTACAGGCAGGAAA
>Ga0129342_1001206_pt1 | contig 11497 bp, 10 predicted proteins | sample CPBDNA_5_FD_94426 | JGI IMG/M metagenome (GOLD analysis project Ga0129342, IMG submission 94426) | Freshwater to marine salinity gradient microbial communities from Chesapeake Bay, USA - CPBay_Sum_15_0.2_DNA | ecosystem: Environmental > Aquatic > Marine > Coastal | place: USA: Chesapeake Bay...
AAGTCTTCAGTGAAAATTGTGGCAATAACAAATAGTGATGTCCAGGTGCGGGAAAATAAAAATCCTTACACCGACCAAAGTTATTGGGAAGTATTAGCAAAATCAAAATTCATCAGCGATGAAGAGACTACCTGGAACGCTTCACTAGCAATAATTCTAACTTTTTCGCAAGAACCATCTGGATTAACTTATGGTGCAACAGTAGTCGTTGTGGGGCCAGTTGCAGCTTCATATCGAGACGATAAAGCTTTTTTAATAAGAGTAGAAGAAGCTTCAATTTCGCAGCACCCTAGTTATTTTTACTCAGAAATTAATAGATTCAGAGAGAATTTTTCTCAAGTAGCTAAGTCTGTGAACCATAGTGCAGCTGGATTAATCCCAGGTTTGGTTTCCGGGGATACCCGCCTGCAAAGTAAGGAATTTACCGAGGCAATGAGAAAAACAGGCTTGACTCACTTAACTGCAGTCAGTGGTGGGAATATCGCAATTCTCTTAGCAGTTTTTATCTGGTTTTTCAGAGCACTTACCTTAAGACGAAAAAGTGTTTTTAGCTTTAGCCTTTTGTTATTAATTGTTTTTCTATTTTTAGTGAGATTTGAACCAAGTGCAATGAGAGCAACAGTGATGGGTTTAATTGGGATTTGGTCACTCACTTTTGGTGGGCCTAGAACGAGTTTTGGTGCATTAAACTTTTCAATAATATTTTTATTGCTAATAGACCCATTTCTCGCTACCAATTGGGGCTTTATGCTTTCGGTTGCAGCAACGGCTGGACTAATTTTGTTAGCCCCGCAAATCCAAAAATTATGGGTAGCGCACCTTCCTAAAACGCCCAAATTTCTAATGTTATTTATTACTATGACTCTTAGTGCCCAACTAGTTACCTATCCGCTGATTGGTTTTATGGTGGGCGAAATTTCTTTGATTTCACTCGCGGCAAATGCATTGGCAATGCCTACGGTTGCTTGGGTAACGGTTTTTGGCTTCTTAACATTGATTAGCGCTACGGTGGCCCCACCATTGTCAATAATTTTTATTTATTTGGCTTTACCAGCTGCAATATGGATAGAGTTTGTGGCAAACAGTTTGGCAAAATTCCCATTCGCCCAGATTTCATTTTCTTCTGTCACTTTCTTCGCATTGATTACTGCCGTGAGCGCGGTAGTTGGCTACAAATATAGAAATCTGATTAGAATTAGCCTTCTAGAAGAAAGAAAATAATTGAGCAGTAAAACATTGCTAATTTCTGGAACAGAAGAGTTGTTGGTAGATCGAGAAATTAATACTAGCTATCATGCTCTAAAAAATAAATTCGAAGATCTTGAAAAAGTTCAAATTAACGTTAGTGACGATGACGCTTGGTCCAGATTTTTAGAAGCTAGCTCGCCGAGCCTATTTGGTGGCATAAAGTTAGTAATTTTGGATAACTTAAATATTGCAGAAGACAAAATAAACAGTAATTTTGTCACTTTTTTAAAGAATACAGAATTTGATGAGTTAGAAGATTATTACTTGATCATGATTCACCGCGGAGGTACGGGCGGTGCAGGAATTCTAAAAGCAATTAGAAATGCCAAAGTCCGTGAATTGAAGATTGATAAGTTTAAAAAAAGTGAAGATTATGAAAGTTGGATAAAGGTTGAGTTTAAGTCTAAAAAACGAAAAATTACAGATGAGGCAGTGACAATTTTAAAATCTGCAATTGGTGAGGACTTACGAGAGCTAGCCGCAGCAGTATCTCAACTTGCTACCGACGTAGTAAATGATCCAATTACCGAGATCGATGTTTTGCAGTACTACCAAGGAGTAGCTGAGATACGTAGCTATGAGATTGCTGATGCAATATTAAATAAGAAAACTGCAAAGGCGCTAAATTTGCTTTACACTTCTTTGGAGCAAGATCCAAATTCTGCTATACCCATAGTTAGCTCAATTTCTTCAAATGTTAGATATTTAGTGAGAATTGCTGGAGCACCCAAAGGCATGGGTGACGTAGATATTGCCAAGGAATTAGCGATAAATCCATTTCGCATTAAATTTTTAAGAAATTATTTAAAGAACTGGACACCAAAAAAACTGGCAGACGCAACAATTGAATTATCAAAAGTGGACGCCTCACTTAAAGCGGGGCTAGCAGGAAACTATCTAGATTCAGCGCAAAAAAGATTTTTATTAGAGCACACTGTTAGAAGCATGTGTACGAATTAAAAATCATTTTTTTGCTTTTGAAGCTTTTTTCGCAACAGCAGATTTGCGATTAGCAGCTTGATTTTTATGGATGACACCTTTTGCTGCCGCTTTATCTAGCTGACGGCCAACTTCTTGGGCCATCTTTTGAAGATTATCTTCACCTTTTGCTGCAGCTTCATTGAACTTTTTTATTGCTGATTTTAAAGATGAATCTACTGACTTATTTCGCTGCTGAGCCTTTTGATTTTGGCGGTTGCGCTTAATTTGCGACTTGATATTCGCCACGGGTTGCACATCACTTTCTGTAATTCGGGGTTAGTTAGGTCGACTCCTAAGGTTAGCGCCTGGCCTGCCGTTACAAGCAAGCGAGCCCCAGAACGATAATTGGGCAAGTGAATACGACTTCAAATTCCGCCGGGAGCACTGCCCCTGAGTTAATTAGGAATTTTTGCATCATTGCACATATTGATCATGGCAAGTCAACTTTGGCTGATCGAATGCTGCAGCTAACAGGGGTGGTAGATGAAAGGAGTATGCGGGCTCAATACCTAGATCGCATGGATATTGAACGCGAAAGAGGCATCACTATTAAATCTCAAGCTGTTCGCTTACCTTGGAAAGGTATTGATCAAAATGATTATGTCTTAAATTTAATTGATACTCCAGGCCACGTTGATTTTACTTACGAAGTAAGCCGGTCCTTAGAAGCTTGCGAAGGAGCGATTCTTTTAGTTGATGCAGCTCAAGGAATTGAAGCACAAACCTTAGCCAACTTATATCTAGCGATGGAGAAAAATCTGGTAATCATTCCGGTATTGAACAAAATTGATTTACCGGCGGCACAGCCTGAAAAGTACGCACAGGAATTAGCAAAGTTAGTAGGTTGCAATCCAGAGGATGTTTTGCGAGTTAGTGCTAAAACTGGACAAGGCGTTAAAGAATTAATAGATCTGATTGTGGTTGAGGTTCCTGCGCCAACGGGTAAAGCTGAGGTACCGGCACGAGCGTTAATATTTGACTCAGTCTATGACTCTTATCGCGGCGTAGTTACCTATGTGAGAGTTGTAGATGGAAAATTAAATCCGAGACAACGAATCAAAATGATGTCTAGTGGTGCTAGTCATGAACTTTTAGAAATTGGTGTCATCTCGCCAGAACCAAAAGCTACAGCCGGTTTGGGTGTAGGTGAAGTGGGGTACTTAATTACCGGAGTTAAAGACGTAAGACAATCAAGGGTGGGCGACACCGTTACCGATTACTCAAAGCCTGCTACCGAACCTTTAGCCGGCTTTCGCGACCCGAAACCTATGGTCTTTGCGGGACTTTATCCAATTGATGGAAGCGAATATCCATTACTACGTGATGCCTTAGACAAACTGCAATTAAATGATGCCGCTTTAGTTTATGAGCCAGAAACTTCAGCAGCTTTAGGATTTGGATTTCGTTGCGGATTTTTAGGTCTTTTGCATTTAGAAATCGTCAGAGAGAGATTAGAGCGAGAATTTAATTTATCCTTAATTTCAACCGCTCCAAATGTGGAGTATCGGGTAATTATGGAAGATAAAACAGAAAAAGAAGTCACAAACCCCAGTGAGTTTCCCGCAGGCAAGGTCAGCGAAATTTATGAGCCGATTGTAAAAGCGACGATAATTACCCCGAGCGAATACATAGGCTCAGTAATGGAGCTAGCTCAAGAGCGACGCGGCAACATGTTAAATATGGATTATTTATCGGAGGAGCGTGTTGAACTCAGATACACGATCCCACTGGCTGAGATTGTTTTTGATTTTTTTGATCAATTAAAATCCCGTACCCGTGGCTATGCTTCGTTGGATTATGAGCCAGCTGGGGAGCAGTTCTCTGATTTAGTAAAAGTTGACATATTGCTACAAGCGGAGGCGGTAGATGCCTTCAGTGCAATCGTTCACAAGGATAAGGCTTATCAATATGGAGTAGAAATGACGAAAAGACTTAAGGATTTGATTCCCAGACAACAATTTGAAGTGCCCATCCAGGCAGCAATTGGTTCGCGGGTAATAGCCAGGGAAAACATTAGAGCCATGCGTAAAGATGTTTTAGCAAAATGTTATGGCGGTGACATCAGTAGAAAGCGAAAATTGCTAGAAAAGCAAAAAGAGGGGAAGAAGCGAATGAAGATGGTGGGCCGTGTAGAAGTTCCACAAGAAGCATTCGTCGCAGCTTTGAAGACTAACAATGAAACAACTTCAAAATAACGCTTCATTTGGACTTTATGTTCATGTACCTTTTTGCACAGTCCGTTGCGGTTACTGTGATTTCAATACTTATACCCCCAGTGAACTTGAACAAGTTGATGCAATTGACCTCTGGACACAGGCGCTAATTAGTGAAATTACATATTCACTAGAAAAACTGCCTGAAAATCAAGCTGTTGAAACAATTTTTTTTGGAGGCGGAACGCCCTCATTACTTCCGTTAAACAATCTTGAGCAAATTTTCTCAAAATTAAATGACAGCTTTATCTTTTCAGAAAATATTGAGATCACACTCGAAGCTAACCCCGATACACTCACAAGTTCAAAAATTCAGGCTTGGAAAGATTTTGGAATCAATCGAATTTCACTTGGCGTGCAGAGTGCCGATAAAAAGATACTACAAATTTTGGACAGAACGCACAATCCTGAGAATGTTAAAAATTCGGTTGAGTTATTGAAAAATGGTGGCATCCACAATTTTAGTCTTGATTTAATTTATGGAACTCCTGGTGAAACATTGGATTCTTGGAGTTCCACAGTCGAATCACTTGTCGATTTTGACCCCCCTCATGTTTCTGCCTATGCACTCACCGTTGAGCCGGGAACTGCTTTGTTTAGAAAAGTTAATAATAAAGAAATTGGGGATATAAGTTCAGATGATCAGGCTGATAAATATTTAATAGCCAATGATATTTTGGAGAAAAATAATTTAGCTTGGTATGAAATATCTAATTGGGCAAAACCTGGCCATGAATGTCGACATAACTTGCTCTATTGGAATAATCAAAACTGGTGGGGTTATGGCCCAGGAGCGCACTCACACATAGATGGCAAGCGTTGGTGGAACGTTAAACACCCGGCTAATTATGCAAAAAAATTAGTTAATGAGAAAAGTGCAATAGCAGATTTTGAAAACTTAAGTTTTGATCAAAAAAATTTGGAGCAGAGGATGCTCTTGATGAGACTTAGAGAATCAGATTTAAGAGAGTTGGCTCCTACTTCGGTACTGTCGGAGTGGGAGAATCTGGATTATGTTTCGCAAGGATCAAATAATCTAGAGTTGACACCAAAGGGTCGATTACTCTTAGATTCCCTGATTGCGCAGATAACCCCTTGAAAATTGGCACTCAAATTTGAAGAGTGCTAATCTTTAGCCGGAGTAACTTATGGCTGAAGATAGAAAATTTGCAGTTTTACAAGCGATAATTAACGATTATGTCGCTACAGAAGAACCAGTTGGTTCAAAAGCTTTAGTTGAGCGACACAATTTAAGAGTTTCTCCAGCGACCATTCGAAATGATATGGCGCTTTTAGAAGAAGAGGGTTTAATCGTCCAGCCCCATACCAGCGCCGGGCGAATTCCTACCGAGCAAGGCTACAGATATTTTGTAGACAGATTAAATGAAGTTCGCGCATTGTCTGCTGCCGAACAAAGTGCAATTTCTAAGTTTCTCTCCGGTGCGGTGGATCTAGATGATGTTATGCAAAGAACCGTACGTCTTTTAGCGCAAATGACCGGGCAAGTAGCTTTAGTCAAATATCCATCTTTAGCCAAGTCAATCTTGCGTCACTTTGATTTAGTTCTCTTGAATGAAAAAAGAGTAATGATTATGTTAGTGGCTAATACCGGCAGATTAGAACAGTCTGTTCTAGAGACACAAGAAAATATCTCAGCTGAATTTATCGAAACCTTAAAACAAAAAATTAAAGGATTAATTCTCAACAAAAAATTTAGTGAAATTGGCAATGACTTAAAAGATTTATCCTTGAAATTTAGTAAAGCAGAACAAGCATTTGTAGAAAGTATTACCGAGCTGGTTATAGATACGGCAATTGAACCGGAGGAGAGACGGATTGCTGTTGGTGGAGCAGGAAACCTGGTTAGATTGGATGCTGAGTTCAGTAAAGCCTTACTACCGGTGCTAGATCAGATTGAAGAAAATGTGGTGCTATTAAAGCTATTAGGTGAACTTTCGAGTGCACAAGATCTTAAAGTAAGTATTGGTAGCGAAAATAAACTTGAAAACTTAAGAGCAGCGAGCGTGATTAGTAGTGGATACTCTAGTAAAGAAGTGATTTCACAATTGGGAGTTGTCGGCCCAACTAGAATGGATTATCCAAATACAATTAGCAGTGTTACCGCGATTGCACGTTATTTGGAAAAGATTTTATCGAATGGTTAAGGCTTGAATGGCTAGAGATTATTATGAAGTACTAGGGGTAGCAAATGATGCGTCTGGCGAAGAAATTAAAAGAGCTTATAGAAAACTTGCTAGAGAACTACATCCAGATTTAAATCCAGACCCAACAGCTGCTGAAAAATTCAAAGAAGTTACAACTGCGTATGAAACTTTAAGTGATGATCAAAAAAGAAGAATGTACGATCTAGGTTTTTCGGGAAGCACAGGAAGCAGCGGTGGTTTTGGATTTGGTGGTTTAGGTGATTTTGTTGACGCTTTCTTTGGTCAAACTACCCAAAGGGGGCCAAGATCCAGATCTAGACGTGGTCAAGATGCCTTAATAGAAATAGATCTTGAGTTAGCCGAAGCGTTTTCGGGAATTACCAAAGATATAACTGTAGAAACAGCGGTTGTTTGTCCAAATTGCGATGGAGCTTGCACTGCTCCTGGCACGAATCCCACAACTTGTTCGATGTGTAAAGGCCGGGGTGATGTACAGACAGTTCAAAGATCACTTTTAGGGCAAGTTGTAAGCAGTAGACCTTGTCCGCAATGCGCAGGGTACGGAACAGTTTTAACTTCGCCGTGTGCAGATTGTGCCGGCGAAGGAAGGGTCAGAACCAGAAAAACTATTACTGCCAAGATACCTGCTGGTGTTGATAACGGAACCAGAATTCAGCTAGTCGGGCAAGGTGAAGTAGGGCCAGGCGGTGGAGAATCTGGGGATTTGTATTTAGAAATTAATTTAATTCCACACAACACATTTCATAGGGTCGGCGATGATTTGCAGTGTGTAATCAATTTACCAATGACTGCGGCAATTCTAGGTACGAGTTTTACTTTACAAACCCTAGAGGGCGATGAAGAAATTTCTATCAAGCCAGGCACCCAATCTGGCACAGTATTAAATCTAAGAGGCAAGGGAATGCCAAGAGTCAGGCGCGATTCGCGTGGAGATTTATTGATCGAAATACTGGTAGCAACTCCAACAAATCTAGACGCCGCTCAACGTAAAATTATTGAAGAATTAGCAAGTCTTCGCAATGAAACTGCCATCGAATTTAAACCAGAAGAAATTACAAAATCATCTTTTTTTGGGCGGTTAAAAGATGCTTTTAGCCGATGAAAATGCAGAGCGCATATTTTCTTTCAAATTTTACGCAGGGCGATCAAACAATAACGCTAGATGATAAAGAATCACATCACGCAATTTCTGTAAGAAGAGTAAAGCTGGGTGAGAAGGTCTATGTAACTAATGGCGAAGGTTTAGTAGCAGCCGGTGAAGTAGTTTCTATAAATAAAAAACTTGAAGTTGAAGTTCATAATTTCGAGCAGATTTCTAAAACAAAAAAGCAAATTACTGTTCTACAGGCAGTTTTAAAAGGGGACAGATCTGATTTCGCTGTTGAATTAATGAGTGAAGTCGGAGTGAGTCAGATAGCTTTTTGGTCGGCTGATAGATCAGTGGCAAGAATTGAATCAAAATCTGAAAAAGTCTTACAAAGATGGCAGCATCTAGCGGCAGCTGCAACTAAGCAGTCAAGGCAAGCATGGCTCCCGAAGATCTCATACTGTAGAGGGATTGAAGAAGTGATTGAACTGCTCAAGGGTCATCAGGAGATTTATCTTTTAGATTACGAAGCAAAGGATGCGCTATCGATAGCGCATGAAAGCTCAAGAATACTCTTTATAGTTGGGCCTGAAGGTGGTTTAACTGAAGATGAAAAAAGTATTTTCACGTCGCACGGAGCAAAATCAATTAACATTGGTAAAACTGTGTTGCGAGGCTCAACAGCCGGAGCGGTCGCTGCAGCAGTCGCGTTTAATTTAGCAAGGAGTCAAAATGACTGAATGTTTATTTTGTAAAATTATTGATGGTGAAATTGTTGTTGAAAAAATTTTAGAAAATAATGAATTTGTGGCTTTTTCGGATATTGACCCCAAAGCTCCCATTCACGTATTGGCAATACCAAAAAAGCATTATGAAAACTTCGCTGAGTTAGCAAAAGCTGATACTGAACTTGCTGGTCGGCTAAACAGATTTATTGCCGAGTTGGCTGACAATTTAGCCTTGTCGGCGGGTTATCGGATTGTCTTTAATACGGGTAATTGGGGCGGTCAGTCAGTTTTTCACCTGCATGGTCATTTATTAGGGGGCCGGCAAATGTCCTGGCCAGCCGGCTAATTGAGTTTTCCGATAAAGTGTTGGCTCAATTAGTTATCTAGGAGTGATGCGGGCGAACGCCCAGGATGTCTAACTTAGTTTCTCAAGTTGAATCTAAAGTAACGGTTCCAAATTCAATTAATTTGGTGGCACTTTTTGGCACCCACGATGAGAATTTAAAAGAGATCGAAGAACTTTTTTCGGGATGTGAAATTTTAGTTCGTGGTAATCAAATAAATATTCTTGCAGATGAAGAGAATACTGCTTACTTGAATCAGCTATTTTCTGAATTGGTTTCAATCATCAGGACTGGTCAAGCAATTTCACCAGACTTGATAGAGCGAGTAAGTGCCCTAATAAAAAGTCAATCTGAAATTAGTGCAAAAGAAATGTTAACAACAAATATTTTAACAAGTCGTGGTAAGGCTATAAGAGCTAAAACTTTTAATCAAAAGAAATATGTAGATGCAATAGATAACAACACTATTGTTTTTGGTATTGGCCCTGCTGGTTCAGGCAAAACTTATTTGGCTGTAGCAAAAGCAGTGCAGGCTTTAAATGAAAAAAAAGTTAATCGAATAATTCTTACTCGACCCGCAGTCGAAGCTGGTGAAAAACTGGGATTTTTACCTGGAACGCTTAGCGAAAAAATTGACCCGTACTTAAGACCGCTTTATGACGCGCTACAAGACATGATTGAACCAGAGAAGATTCCTAAGCTAATGACAAACGGAACAATCGAAGTTGCTCCTTTGGCCTATATGAGAGGTCGAACCCTTAACGATTCATTTATCATTCTCGACGAAGCACAAAACACCTCTGCTGAACAGATGAAAATGTTCTTGACCAGGCTTGGCTTTGGCTCAAAGATGGTGGTGACGGCGGACATAACTCAAGTCGATTTGCCAACAGGAACCCGCTCCGGGCTTCGTATGGTTAGAGACGTACTAAATTCTCTAAACGATTTAGCATTTATTAATTTGACTAGTCAAGATGTAGTTCGTCATAAATTAGTTGGAAAAATCGTTGAGGCCTATGACAAGTGGGACGCTTCAACTAGTGAGGCACGTTAAGTTGGTAGTTGAAATTGAAAATAGAAGCAACATCTCTGTCGAGCAAAAAAAGTTACAAAAAATAGCAATTTCTGTAATGGAAGAATTAAAGCTACACCCAGAGCAAGAGCTCTCATTATCCTTAGTAGATGTTGAAGAGATGGCTGAACTTCATCAAAAATGGATGAATGAATCAGGGCCAACAGATGTGATGAGTTTTAGATTATCTGAGATTGCAGAATTTGATTTTTCTTTGGGTGATGTCGTTATCTGTCCAGCAATTGCTCAAAAAGATGCGATCAAACTTAAAAAATCACCAGCAGAACACTTAGTTTTTTTATTAGTGCATGGGATATTACATTTAATAGGCTTCGATCACCAAGTAGCTTCAGAGAAAAAAAATATGCAGCAACAAGAAGTTAAATTAATGAAGAAAATAACCAAGGAGTTTAAAAATTGATTGAATATCTGCTGTTTGCGATTTTAGCCGAACTGCTAGCTGCGCTATTTATTCTTATTAGGACTGCTATAGGTCGGATCTCCCTGGTGAGAGTCGAGCAAATCAAAAAAGAGAACTTAGCTTCGGTTATGAGGCTTGAAAAAGTAGTTATTGACAGAGCAAAATTTATTGCCGTTTTGCAATTTTTAGCACTTGCTTTAAGCAGTATTGGAGCAGTTCTCTTAGCGGTTTACTTTGTTTCCATTGTGCAAGATTTGACTTTTGCCCTACTTTTTTCAATTATTGTGGTTACACTCTTAAGCTTTATCTTTTTAGGAGTCGCTCCCGAAACTTTAGGTTTGCAACATTCAGAAAAAATTGCAATCTTGAGTGCTGGTTCGACAATTTTCTTAGGAAAGATTTTTTGGCCGTTAGTGCGCCTACTAGTTTTAATTGGTAATGCGTTCACGCCTGGCAAAGGATATAAAGCGGGGCCTTTTGCTTCTGCTGAAGAACTTCGTGAATTAGTTGATCGAGCCCAAGCAGAAGATCTAATCGAGGCACAAGAGCGTGAAATGATTCACTCGGTATTTGAGTTAGGTGAAACTTTTGCCAAAGAAGTAATGGTTCCACGTACCGAAGTAGTTTGGATCGAAAAAGACAAAACTTTGCGCCAAGCAATTTCTTTGGCGCTAAGGTCTGGTTACTCCAGAATTCCGGTAATCGGTAATGATGCTGATGATGTACTGGGAATAGTTTATTTAAAAGATATCTCTCGACGAATCTTTGAAAATGCCGAAGCAGAAAGAAACGAAACCGTAGAGAGCTTAATGCGGCAGGTAATATTTGTACCCGATAGCAAGCCAGTAGATGAGTTATTACGCGAAATGCAAGCTGCCAGAGTGCACCTTGCTGTGGTTATAGATGAGTATGGTGGCACCGCTGGGTTGATAACGATTGAAGATATTTTAGAAGAAATTGTTGGCGAAATTGCCGATGAATATGACACACAAGCGCCTGAAATAAGTGAGCTTGGTCCAGAAACTTTTAGAGTCAGTAGCCGTGCTCACGTTGATGATGTTGCCGACTTAGTCAATTTGGAACTTTCAGGAGAAGAAGAAGGTGTAGACACCATAGGTGGCTTACTAGCAAAAAGACTTGGAAGAGTGCCGATACCTGGCGCAGCGATCGAGATTGAAAATTGGGAATTCACGGCCGAACGCGCAGCAGGAAGAAGA
>Ga0129342_1001208_pt1 | contig 11494 bp, 9 predicted proteins | sample CPBDNA_5_FD_94426 | JGI IMG/M metagenome (GOLD analysis project Ga0129342, IMG submission 94426) | Freshwater to marine salinity gradient microbial communities from Chesapeake Bay, USA - CPBay_Sum_15_0.2_DNA | ecosystem: Environmental > Aquatic > Marine > Coastal | place: USA: Chesapeake Bay...
TAATTTTTATTAATGATTTATGGCCAGATGTTGATGAGAAGATTTTAGATAAAGTACTATTAGAATTTAAAAGTAGGAATAGAACATATGGTGGAACTTAATAGAGAACTCTTTGAGAAAATTGTAAAAGTTGCTCAATCGAGAGGATTTGTATTTAACTCATCTTCAATTTATGGTGGACTTCGGAGCTCTTATGACTACGGTCCTCTTGGGTCAATTTTGAAAAAAAATATTTCAGAGTATTGGTGGAAGAGTTTAATAAGTAATCCAGATATAAATATATTCCCAATTGACACCTCAATTATTCAAAGTTCTCAAGTATGGAAAGCTTCGGGACACTTATCAGAATTTTCTGATCCTCTTGTTGAGTGTAAGAAATGCAATACAAGGTTAAGAAGTGATATGTTGAATGAATTAAGTTGCGATTGTGATTTTCCTGAATTTACTGAACCTAAGAATTTTAATTTAATGTTCTCAACAAATATTGGACCAATAGAAAATGAAGATTCAAAAGTTTATTTAAGACCAGAAACAGCACAGGGAATATTTGTAAATTTTGAAAATGTTCAAAGAACAATGAGAGCCAAACTTCCTTTTGGAATAGCAAACATTGGAAAATCTTTTAGAAATGAAATTACGCCCGGACAATTTATTTTTCGAACTCGGGAGTTTGAACAAATGGAATTAGAATTTTTTTGTAAAACAGAAGATTCTTCAAAGTGGTTTGAATTCTGGAAGGAAGAAAGGATGCAGTGGTATCTTAATCTAGGTATTTCTAAAGAATATCTTAGATTTAGAGAACATAATGAATCTGAATTAGCCCATTATGCTAAGCAAACTGTTGATATAGAGTTTTTATACCCTTGGGGATGGGGTGAACTTGAAGGAATTGCTGATAGAGGTAAATATGATATTGAAGCCCATCAAAATGCTAGTGGTAAAGATTTAAGTTATTTTGATACAGAAGATAATTTAAAAATAGTTCCAAATGTCATTGAACCAGCTGCAGGTTTGACAAGAACGGTTTTTGCTTTACTTTGCGCTTCCTATAAAGAAGATTTTGTAAATAATGAAACTAGAAATTTCTTTTCATTTAATTTTAATTTAGCTCCTGTCCAGATAGGTATTTTACCTCTGAGCAAAAAAGAAAATTTAATTAAACTGGCAAATGAAATTAATAGTATGCTTTTAGTCAAATATCGAACTGAATTAGATTTAACTCAATCAATTGGTAAAAGATACAGAAGACAAGATGAAATCGGTACACCTTTTTGTATAACAGTTGATTTTGACTCGCTGGAAGACGGTAAAGTAACAATCAGAGATAGAGATAGCATGCAACAGCAGAGAGTATCTATTGATAAGTTATTAAAATTTTTTGATAAATATTAATGTCTATTTCAAAAAATTCTATTGAAGACCTTAAAAAAAATTCAAAAATTAGTGATTTTGTACTATCTTCTACTACAGGAAAATTAAGAGGATTGAAAGGAATGGCGCTTTGCCCATTTCATGGAGAAAAAACCGCGAGCATGAGTTTTACAGATACAGAAAACTTATTTCACTGTTTTGGCTGTAAGGAAGGAGGTGATATATTTCATTATGTACAATTGATTAATAATTTTGAATTTCAAGAAGCTGTAGAGTTCGTAGCTGAAAAATATAATTTCAAACTTATTTATTTATCTAATCAAAATGAAATAAATACTAATTCTTATCTTGAGAAAATGAAATTTCTAAATGAATATTTTATTAAAAAAATTCAATCTGAACAAGGTGCTCAATCTAAGAGTTATCTAAGTAATAGAGGTTATGGTGAATCAGAAGTTATTAAGTTTGGGATAGGATATATTGACGGTGATTTAGCTTCATTAAATAAATATATGAAGAGTAAAAATATTTCTGATCAAGATTTATCAAAACTTGGATTTAAAAGTTCAAATAATAATTTTCTTTTTAAAAATAGAATTTTATTTCCAATTTTAAATTTCAAAAACGAAGTTATAGCTTTTGGTGGAAGATCATTAGATGACTTTGGTCCAAAATATTTAAATTCTTCGGATTCAGTTTTATATAAAAAAAATAAAAGTCTATTTTTTACTCAAAAATTTTTGAGATCTGTAAAAGAAAAAAAATATGTTTTTATTGTTGAAGGGTATTTTGATGTTTTGGCATTAAATCAATTAGGTTACAGCAATGTAGTTTCTGCATCAGGAACAGCATTTACCGTTAATCAACTAAATACTTTAACTCGATATTCTAAAAAGTATCTTTTATGCTTTGATAATGACGATGCAGGTTTAAAAGCAACTGAAAAGTTTTTAGAGTTAAAAACTCATGTTTCAACACAAATTGAAATACATTGTTTAAATTTGCCAAAATCTTATAAAGATATTTCTGAATTTTATGAAGCAAGGAATTCTAACTTTTCCACTTTAATTAAAGAAAACAAAAATATAGTTGAATATTTAATAGACAAAAAAATGCAAATTGAATCTGATAAAGTATCAATTTTTAATTATTTTAGATTACTGTCTCATAGTTTAAGCCCACTTGAAGTTGATGTTGCATTAGATTACTTATCACAAAAACTAAATACGCAAAAAGAAATTTTAAAAAATGAAATAAGCTTTAATCCCTCATCTGAAGCTAATTTCATAAATAGTACCAAAACACAAGCAATTGAAACATTTAAGGAAATTATTTTTTCAGAGATATCTAAGCAAAAGAACAATATTTCTGCAGAATTAAAAGAATTAACTTTGATTCACGAATCATTTTTAAGTGAAGTTGAATCAATTAAAAATAACAAAGAGTTCACAAATAAGTTAATGAATGTATCATATTCGGACGATCAACTAAAAGAATCAGTTGCAAGACTTTATCTACATTATTCTGAATTGAAGATTAGTGAATTGATTCAAGATTTTGAAAATTCAAGCGAAAAAGATTTTAAAATTATTCAAAAAATTGAAGATATTAAAAAGAAAAAAGAATTCTATCTGAATACTATTTGATACATAGTATTATTAATTTGCTATCCGAGGTAGCTCAATTGGCAGAGCAGCGGACTGTTAATCCGTTGGTTGTGGGTTCAAGTCCCACCCTCGGAGCTTTACTTTTGATTAATAACTATAATTGAATTGAATGGAGGAATAATGGATTATCTTGCACTAGTAAAAGATAGAGCTGTAGGTAAAGACCTAAGTGTTCTTGGAGGATCTGTAAAATTTATTGCTGGCGATCATATTGTTTTCATTGATGGTGTTAGTGGTGAAATTACATCAAACGATAATGAAGCCACATGTACTGTAACAACTGATGTTGATACAATGCAAGCAATTATGGATGGATCTTCAAGTCCACAAGCAGCTTTTATGACTGGAAAACTAAAGGTCTCTGGTGATATGAGTATTGCATTAAAAGTACAATCAATAATTTCTTAATAATAGGGCCTGTAGCTCAGTTGGTTAGAGCAACGGACTCATAATCCGTCGGTCGCAGGTTCGAGTCCTGCCGGGCCCACTTGAAGAAAGTCAATACCTATTTAGTTTTGTCTACAAAGCAAATAGGTTTTTTCTTTGCACTTTCATTAGTTATTCCAACTGATTTTCTATTTAATTTTTATGGTTTAAATTTAAAAGATTTACCATTGTTATTCCTATTTGTTATATTGTTAAGCAAATTTCGTTTTTCAAATATTTTTAATATCTATTCCAAGTTCTACCTTTTAACAGTTTTTTTATACGTAGTGTATTTTTCATTTTTTTCATCAGACATTGATTTACTAAACAAAGCTAACTTAAGGATATATTTTTATTGGTTACTTTCATATTTAGTTGTTAGTTATGTTTTTCAAAATAATTTAAAAATTATCAATATATTAGACCCACTAAAATATGTTATGATTATTAATTTTGTAATAATAATTTTCCAAATCCAATTAGATGGTTTAATAGATGGTTGGATTCTTAACAACAGAGAAGCAACTTTTTATTTTTCAACTGGAAAGCTGGGTGGAATTCAAGGAGGAGGACCTAATGTAATTGGAATAATTTCAGCTATTTCAGCTATCTACTTTTTCTACTTTACTCTACAAAATTATATATCATCAGGTAGCATCTTTTCACACAAAGGACATCCTTTTTATTTTTTGATTTCTTCAATAAATCTATTTTTTACATTTTCGAGGGGCTCATATTTAGCATTTATTTATGGTTTTTTGATTTTGATAACATTTGAACAATTTTTTAAATTGAAAGTCAAAATTTTTGTTTATATTGGAGTATTATTTTTTTGTACAATATCTTTATTTCTTTTTTCTAGTAACTTATTAAGAAGTTCTAATAGAGTGTATCTTTCCGAATTGGCTGTTTCTAATTTAAATATTTTTAATGGTACAGGTGGTGGAAATTATATTCGTGAAGTTTATAAACCATTTTTAACAACTTTGGATCAAAAGGAAGTTCTTGATAGATTTAATGTTACTTATTTAGATGAAGAATTAAAAACAATCGAAGTCAACACTGATGAAAGTATCAATAGTGAAGCTTATGGATTTTTGAAGTTAAAATTTGATTACAAAACTGGTATTTTTTCTAGGTCTAAAATATCTTTTTATCATTCAAATGATGGTGTAACTTGGCAACCTATAGGACAGGAACATTCAAGTGGTACTTTAATAAATTTAATTGAAAATGATTCATTTTTTGAATTAGGTGGATGGGGTGATGGGCAGTCACTGGACGGATCAAAATTAAGTGGTCTTATTAAAAAAGTTGTATTTGTAATTGAAGATGAAGTGAAAACTGTAGAATTTTCTAAGAAAAATGAAAACTCTCAATTTTATCTTTTCTCGCCTAAAAATAGATATTTGTATGACGGAAACAAAGTTTATACTGAGAATGGAATAAAACTAGAAAGACCAAGAGATTATTGGGTTGCAATTCCAAATTTTCAAAGAATATCTCAAAAAGATTTTGAAATAATTTTAGAAATCAACTTTGATTCAATTCCTAAAGGAAATGAAACTCTATTTTCACAAAGCTCAATATTAAAAGTAAATGAAAATTTTAATGATCAATCCTGGAAGTGGTCGTTAGTTGAAGGTAGAATGTATTTTTTTTGGATAGAAAATGTGGATAATGGATATTCACAATACCTTGGAGGTCAAAGTTTAAGTTCTAGTAAATTGATATCAAATAATGGTCAGTTTTCAACAGAAGATTTTATATTTTCACTTAACCAGTATGATGAAATTACTACTTCACACAATGGTTTTTTAACTCTAATGGTTGAATATGGAATTTTTCCTATAACATTGTTGTTATTAATCATAACTACTATCCTTACTTTTTCTAAAAATCAAAAACTAGAAAAAACACTTTTCACAATGATATTATTACAGAATTTGACTAATGACTTAATATATTCACCAGATGTAGCAATGTACTTCTGGTTATTTATTGCAATTTTCAGTTATGAGACGTTAAGAGTCAAGAACAGAACTATTTACTAAGTAGTTATACACTGAATCCTGCAAAATTAGAACCTGTCTCCCGTCATTTAAAATGTAGTTTTTTACTGGAACAGTCAGTTTTTTAACTTTTTCTAAATTTGTATTTCTAAATGTCCAGAGAACTTCAACTGATTTATTCAGTGAGAAATTTTCATCAATAGTAAAAGAATTTTCAAGTGCTTTAACAAAATTGTATAAATCAGAAATTGAATTAAAGTCTTTTAGTTTTTTAATAAGTTGTATAACTACATACTGTTGCCGCTTTATTCTAGATAAATCACTCACTCCAGGCATAGGAATCCAATTTGAAATATCATTTCCATTTTCGTCTACTAGTTTTTCTCCATTAAGCACTTCAGTGTGTCTTGAGACTACCCAATTTAGTGCTGTTAAACCATTAATATTCTGACAACCTTTTTGAAGTTCAAAACTATAACCTTCTCTTTGAGTGACATCTACACAAGCTTCAATACCCCCAACAGCATCGATAATTTCTTCGAATCCAGTAAAATTAAAGCTAGCAAAGTGCTCAATTCTTAAACCAGTTAAATTAAAAATTGCTGCAGCTAAGTTTTCTGCTTTTTCTCCGCAATTATTTTTTGTGTAAGTCGCATTAATTCTCTCTAAATTATCTGTACAACTATTGACTATGAGTAAATCTCTTGGTAAAGAAAGCAGTGTAACTTCTTTAGTGGTATTGTTGACTAATCCTAAAATAATTACATCAGCTCTTCTTCCGGCAACAGTACCTCTAGTTGAAGATGTAAGACTGTCTCTTTCATCAGACCCTATTAGCAAATATGTTGTATAACCATTTATTATTTTTTCATACTCGTTATAAATTAACTCAACTTCTAACAAATCAGCTTCTTCAATTGGTATAGAATCAATCTCATCCGAAACAATAGTAGATTCTGTAATACTCTCAACCAGTGTTTCAGTGGTAGTTGTTACACCATCTATTATGTCTGAAATAACCTCTTGATTAAAAGACTCTGTTTCTAAATTAGGGATAAACAGAAAAAGAGTACCACCAGCTAAAGCTGCAATTAAAGTAAATAGAATTAAATATTTTTTTGAATTACTCATTTTTCTATAAAATAGGATAATACATTTATAATAATTTATTATGGTAAAAATCAAAACAGTTATAGCTGCAGGAGGTCTCGGAACACGCCTTATTGGCTATAAAGGAAACGATAAAACCAAAGTTTTGTTAGAAGTCAATGGCACTCCTATGATTAATCTTCAAATACAACAATTGACGAGTTGGGGATTAAAGGATTTTATTATAATAACGAATCCTACTTACGATCAGTTAATAAAAGAAGTTACTAGTGAATTATTATCTACCGTCTCTTTAAATTTTGAAGTGCAAGACCAACCATTAGGAATAGCAAATGCTCTATCCAAAGCAAAACCTCAGATTAAAGATGATGAAGTAGTTATCTTAATGCTGGGAGACAATTTTTTTGGTAATAATCCTCTAAAAAAAGTAGATTTTGAAAAAGTTAATAATTATGGAGGATGTCATATATTTACTATTAACGTTTCTAATCCGAGTGAATTTGGGATAGCTGAGATTGATTTTCAAAATAATGTCCTTAATATAGAAGAAAAGCCAGCAGAACCTAAAAGCAACAATGCTGTTGTAGGATTATATGTTTTTGATAAAAATGCTTTAAACTATATTTCGAAACTTAAACCTTCATTGCGTGGTGAGTATGAAATAACAGATTTGATTGATGTATACATTAATAAAAATTCATGCACCCACTCATTAATTGAAAGTTGGTGGATTGATGCCGGAACTCCAGATAGAATCACAGACTTAGAAAAGAAGTTATCTGATAACTTCTAGTTTTAAAAGATACCGATACAAATATAATAATTGCAGTATATAAATAATTAAAATTATGAATCTAAATAGTGATGTTAGATTAAGCAAAATAACTACAAAGAAAAAATTATAAAAACTGTATATAAAAAAAATTAACAACACCTCTTTTTCATTGAATCCTTTATTAATTAATCTATGAGAAATATGATCTGTACCACCTGTAGTAAAAGGTACTTTTTTATCAAAGCGATGCTTCATTATAACTAAAAAATCTAATAGGGGGATTGTGAAAAAGAGTAAAAGTGGACTTAAATTAAAGAATAGTATTTTTGTACTTCCAGGATTCCAAATAAATAAAATGCTTAAAAAACCAAGACAAAAACCAATAAATAAACTTCCAGAATCACCTAGGTAAAGTTTTGCTGGTGGAAAATTAAAAATAAAAAAACCAATTATTGCGAATAACAACAAAATTGATAAATCAGTTAAATTATTTTGATTGAAATAGTATGTAAGTAGTATTGATTGTACAAGAATACTACTTGAAACAATAACTGCTAATCCATCCATATTATCTATAAAATTGATTACATTTATAATAAGAATTATCCAAGTAATTGTTACTAGATAATTTAATTTATTGGATAAATCTAAATTAATTAAACTTTCAAAATTTAAAAATAAATTTGTTGAAAGAATAGGAATTGTTACAAATGTAGCTTGAAAAAGTAGTTTTGTTTTCCAATTCAAGTCAAAAAAATCATCCAATGTACCTAAAATTGCTATCATAATTCCAAAAGATCCAATTAACAAAAAAATTGAATCAGTTTCACCTAAAAGTCTCACTGAAATTAAGAAACTTAATGAGGTTGCTATTCCACCAATTGGTGGTGTGTTTGTTTTTGAAAATCTGTTGATTGAAGATTGTTTTTTTTTGAAAATAAATAAATTTTTAAATTTAAATGCTAAGTAGTTAAAAAACATAGATAGTAATAAAGTTGTTAAAGAAACTATGTAAATGTTAAATTGTATCTTCATAATTTTTTAAAGCTATATAATTCAGAGTATCTGTTTGCAATTATTTCACTACTGTATCTATCGTAGATTATTTCTCTATTACTATCACTTACAATCAATTTTGATATTAACAAACTTTCGAGTAACTCAAGAATTTCGTTTTTATTAATTTTTTTAATTAAAAAAGTATTTTCAAAGTTTTCCAAAAATTTCGTACCAGCGTTTTCTAAACTTAAACAATATAATCCAACAAAAACAGATTCAAGTAGTACTCTTGAGAATCCTTCATATTTTGAAAGAGAAAACATAACATCAAAGTTGTGAAGTTCTTTTTTAAGATCAAGATAACCAAGAAAGTTAATTTTTTGATTATTTATAATTTTTTCAAACTCATTAACAGATATTGATTTTGGATTACCTTCATCAAGTTCACCTGATAAATAGAATTTAATAGCTTTATTTTGATTACTTTCTGCAATTTTAATGTAATCATAAATTCCTTTATCTTTTAACAATCTTGAGGAAAGTAAGATATTTAACTCTTTATTAAAGGTGTATTTTAATTTATATTCTTTGGGTTCGATGCCAGAACTTTCTATTAAAATTGAATTTTTCTTATAACTACTAAATTTTGTAAACACTTTCATATCATTATTATTTTGAAAAATAATTGAATCAAAAGTTTTATTTATAAGAACTTTAAAAAATATCAAAGAAATAAACTTTAAGATTTTTGCTTTTAAATTGTTACTAAATAAATAACCTAATCCATTCACTGACAAAATACATTTAAAATTTTTGCCACAGAAAAAATTAGCCAGCATAAATATGAAACCAGATTTCAAAGTAAAAATATGAATTACACTCCCATCTTCAATATTATTTAATATATTTTTAAGTTCTAAAATTGCTTTTAGATCAATTAACTTCGATTTGTTTATTGACCAATTAATTGACCCATTATAAAAATTATCCAGTAAATCTTTTTGCTTTATTGGACAAATAGCAATAATTTTTTTACCATTTAATTTTTTAACAATTTGTCCTCTTGATTGAATCAAATTTTTATCTAAATGAGAAATATAATATATCACTACTACCATAATAAAACCCAATATTGGTAATATTGCATAATATGAACATTGTTGTCATTGGAACTGGCTACGTAGGTTTAGTTACAGGTGTTGGTTTTTCGCAACTTAAAAATAATGTTACTTTTGTTGATTTTGATAGTAACAAAATTCAACTTTTGAGGGACAAAAAACTGCCTTTTTTCGAACCAGATTTAGAAAAATATTTCACAAATTTTGAAAACTTTCAGAGAATGAAGTTTGTAGATAATTATTTGGATGTTGATTGGGAGAATATAGAAGTCGTTTTTATTTGTGTTCAAACACCAAATAATGCCGAGACAAATTCTGTTGATACAAAATTTTTAGAATCAGCTATTAAAGAAGTATCAACATTAGATAATAATGATATTGTTATAACTGTAAAGTCAACAATTCCACCATATGAAATTCAAAATGTATGTAATAAAATTGGTTTTGATAAAAATAATCTTCTTTTTAATCCTGAGTTTTTAAGAGAAGGTACAGCAATTTTTGATTTCTTTAACCCTGATAGAATCGTAATAGGTGGTAGTAATCAAAGTAAAATAAATATATTATTAAATTTATATAAAGAATTTAATTGTGAGTTCGTCATAACTGATTCCGTTAGCTCACAGCTTATAAAGTATTTAGCAAACACATACTTACCATTGAGGCTTTCATTTGTTAATGAAGCTACAAGATTAGCTAGTTATTCACACGCAAATCTTGAAGACGTATTAAAAGGCGTTGGTTTGGACAACAGAATTGGAAATCATTATTTTAGGCCGTCACCTTCGTGGGGTGGATCTTGTTTTCCTAAAGATTTAGTAGAAGTAAATAATTTTTACGACTCTAATAAATTAGAATTACCGTTAATTTCAAATATAATTAAGTCAAATAAATTGCATTTAATTTGGACAATTAGACAAATTCTTGAATTGAAAAAAAGTAATAATCTTGATTCAATAGTGTTGGTTGGTGCAGCATTTAAGGAAAATACTGATGATTTGAGAAATTCTCCTACTCTTGATGCCTATAAAATATTAGAAGAAGAGGGTAATAAAGTATTAATTTACGATAAGAATCTAAATGTTAAAAATCATCGTTGCATTAATCAAATCAATGATATTCCACAGAATTCTTTGGTTGCAATAATGTATCCAATGCTTGAAAAAGAGGAAGTTGTTTTGAAAGAAAAATTAAATAACATTAATTCTATAATTTACTATCCCTGGAAATAATATGAATATTCTTATTACTGGTGGAGCTGGATTTGTTTGCTCACATTTAGCAGAAAAATTATCCTCTAAACAAAATAATTTAATTTTATTAGATAATTTATTAACAGGAAGCTTAAAAAATATTGAACATTTAATAAATTTATCAAATGTTAAATTTATTGAACATGACGTTCAAAACCATATAAATATTGATGACGACCTAGACTATATTTTACATTTTGCAAGTGCAGCCTCACCTGTTGCTTATCAAATGCATCCAATAAATACTTTAAAAGCAGGTAGTGTAGGAACAATTAACACACTTGGTTTAGCTAAAGCTAAAGATTCTAAATATTTGCTAGCATCAACATCTGAAATTTATGGTGACCCTGAAATATCACCTCAGAATGAATCATATTGGGGAAATGTAAATCCTAATGGAGAAAGAAGTATGTATGATGAAGCAAAAAGATTCGCAGAAGCAGCAACTGCAACCTATGCAAGAACCTACAACATTGAAACTAAAATTGTAAGAATATTTAATACCTATGGTCCAAGGATGCAATTAAATGACGGCAGGGTAGTGACCAATTTTATTACGCAGGCTTTAAAAGGAGAAGATATAACTATTTATGGTGATGGAAATCAAACAAGAAGTTTTTCATTTGTAGACGATACAGTTAATGGAATTATTGCATTAATGAATTCAAATTTTAATGAAGTATTTAATATTGGAAATCCAAATGAAATTACTGTTAAGCAGCTAGCTACTGAAATTATTAAATTAACAAATTCTAACTCTAAA
>Ga0129342_1001209_pt1 | contig 11486 bp, 7 predicted proteins | sample CPBDNA_5_FD_94426 | JGI IMG/M metagenome (GOLD analysis project Ga0129342, IMG submission 94426) | Freshwater to marine salinity gradient microbial communities from Chesapeake Bay, USA - CPBay_Sum_15_0.2_DNA | ecosystem: Environmental > Aquatic > Marine > Coastal | place: USA: Chesapeake Bay...
CTTCGAAAGGGGCTCACAAAGGGTGTTTTATCCATTAGTTTGATATAGTATTCTCTTAAATCATAACTCAAATAATATGAACACAAGTAATACTTTTTTTGGGCATCCTGTTGGATTAAGAACACTTTTTTTAACTGAAATGTGGGAGCGCATGTCTTATTATGGAATGCGTGCCTTATTGGTTTTGTATATGACGGGTGCTGTCACTGGTTTTAATCCTGGTTTGGGTTGGTCCCAAGTTGAATCCCAAGCAATCTATGGTATTTATTCTGGGATGGTTTATTTTATGGTTGTTCCGGGGGGATGGATTGCGGATAATATTTTAGGTCACCAAAAAGCAGTATTAATAGGAGCTTTAATTATTGCTTTAGGCCATTTTACTTTAGCTATTCCTATTGAGCAGACATTTTTCTTGGGTTTAATTTTTGTTGTATTGGGTACAGGCCTTCTTAAAGGTAACATTTCTACCATTGTCGGTCAGCTCTATGATGGTCAAGATGATCAGAGAGATTCTGGCTATACGATTTTTTACATGTCTATTAATATAGGCTCAACTTTAGGATTTTTAATCTGCTCGTATTTGGGTGAAAAGATTGGCTGGCATTGGGGTTTTGGCGCTGCGGGTATAGGTATGACTTTTGGTGTAATTCAATATATCCAGCATAGGCACTTATTAGGAGATGCTGGCATGCATCCTAATGATATGTCAGATGAAAAACGCAAGAAATATTCGAATTACTTAAAATTTTCTCTTGTAGCTATGTTTATGGTTATAGGGGCAGGTCTTTTTGGGTTTATAGTTATTGACCCAAGGTTTTTTGCTGAGCAATTTGCTTATTTCCTTACAATAGTTGCTGGCTTATATTTTCTTTATTTGTTTCTCTTTGCAGGACTTAATGCCTCTGAAAGAAAAAATTTAATTCTTTTGTTTTTGCTTTTCATAGGGGCTGCAGCTTTTTGGTCAGGTTTTGATCAATCTGCAGGTTCACTTAATATTTTTGCACGAGATTATACAGATTTATCAATTTCCGGATATCAGATTCCAGTGGGGTGGCTTCAGTTTGCAAATCCAATAATTGTTGTTTTATTTGCTCCCATATTTGCTGGGATCTGGGCTCAGTTGGCTCGAAAAAATTTAGATCCATCTTTGCCCCTTAAATTTGCAATTGGCCTATTATTCATGGCGCTCAGTTTCTTCGTGATGATTCTTGCAGTTAATTTAGCAATTGAGTCTTCTCCGGTAGGCATGCAATGGTTGTTGCTGACTTATCTTTTTCAAACATGGGGTGAGTTAGCATTGTCTCCAATAGGCTTATCTGCTTTCTCTAGATATGGTCCTAAGCGTTACATGGGGCAGATGTTTGGTTTGTGGTTCTTGGCCAGTGCAATTGGAGGAGTTCTTGCAGGATTGCTTGGTGGGGAAGCCTTAGATGGTGGTCTTGAAACCATTTCACCAATCTTTGAATTTATGATTCAGTATTACTTGGTAATCGCAATAGCATTAATTGTTTTATCTTTTGTAATAAAAACGGCTAAAGATTAGGTGTTATGAACTAGTTTGATTGTTGGTTTCAATTAGTATCTGCTGGTAAATTTTTTGTAATTGGTCTAAGTCTTTTAACGATATCTTTTCATCTATTTGATGAATGGAATAGTTTCTTGGTCCCAGCTCTATAACTTCTGACCCCGAAGGGGCAACCCATCTTCCATCAGATGTACCACCTCCATTATCGATTTTAGCTTCCTGACCATTAATTTTGCGTAAGGCTTTTTGAACAATTGATAGCATTTCAGTTTTTTGAGTTAAGTAAGGCTGTGCATTTAATGTCCACTCTATTTCAAAAGTGCATTTTGATTTTCCTAAAATCTCAATAAACCTTTTTTTAAGAGATTCCTGGGTAGATTCTGGAGAAAATCTAAAATTAAAGAGCATGTTTAAATGTCCTGGTACTACATTTGTAGCCCCTGTTCCAGATTCAATATTTGAAATTTGAAAGGATGTAGGGTCAAAATATTCATTGCCTTCATCCCAAATGATTTTATTCAGCTCCGCAATTATTGGCCCTATCTCTAAAATGGGACTTATAACTTTATGTGGGTAGGCAACATGACCTTGTTTACCAGTGAGCCTGAGCTTGCCGCTTAAAGATCCCCGTCGACCAACTCTCAATACATCCCCAACAATTTCAGATGAGCTGGCTTCACCAACTAGGCAGTAATCAATAAATTGATTTTGGTTGGTAAGAGAATCTATTAAAGTATTAATTTTTCCATCAGACGGCTCACCTTCTTCATTGCTGGTTAACATAACCCATATTTGAAAATTAGGTTTTGGATTATCAGCTAAAAAATTTTTTATTGAATGAATGAAAACAGCAACACTGCCTTTCATATCAGCTGCTCCTCTTCCTATCAATTCTCCATCAATAATATTTGCTTCAAACGGATGAGAGGACCATTCTTCTTCAGGGCCAGAAGGCACAACATCAGTGTGCCCAAGATAGCAAAACACTTTTCCTGAATCGCCATACTTTGCCAATAGCGTCTCACAATTTAACTCTGGAATTCTATCAATTTGAAACCCTAATGGGCCTAGCTCAGATTCTATAAGGTCGAAGCAGCCTCCATCTTTTGGAGAGATAGATTTTATTTTTATAAGTGATTGAGCGAGGTCTAGAGCAGACATATATTTTTAGTTTTTATGAAGGGTTTTATTTAAGGCTACGGACTTAGAGTTTATTCTCGCTTCAATAGCCCCGCTTTGAGAGTTTCTAATAAACAATAAATTATCTTTCCCAGCAAGCTGTGATGCCTTCACAATTGATTCAATGTTGTTATCAGAACTATATGTTGTAATTTTTGATCCCCCTGTTAAATAGAGACCTGCTTCGATAATACAATTATCGCCTATTGGAATACCCAATCCTGAATTTGCACCTAGAAGACAATTTTCACCTATAGAGATTTTTACATTGTTGCCCCCTGATAGAGTCCCCATTGTGCTACAGCCACCTCCCAAATCAGAGTTCTTGCCAACCACAACGCCTGCAGAGATTCTTCCTTCTATCATTGCTGGTCCAAGTGTACCTGCATTAAAATTTACAAAGCCCTCATGCATGACCGTGGTTCCTTCGCTTAAATAGGCACCAAGCCTTACCCTGCTTGCATCTGCAATTCGAACTCCTGGAGGAATAATATAGTCTGTTAAGCAAGGAAATTTATCGATCGATTTAATTTCAAGCGATTGTCCATTTATTTTTGCAGAAAGAATTTTTGCTTCAATGCTATCTAGCTCTAAAGGTCCTTGATTAGTCCAGGCTAAATTTAAGAGATTATCAAAAAGGTTTTCAAGATTTAATGAATTGGGTAAAAAGTGTTTGTATGAAATTAGATGAAGCTTTAAATATGCTTCTTCAACACATTCTATGGGATGGTTATCTAAGATTCTACATAAGACTACAGTTTTATTTTTCTTAAGATTACCAATGACTGCATTTAAATTTTTATCTTGTAGATTAAGCTGAGCAACATCTTTTATTTCAGTCACATTTTGACTCATAAGGCTATCCCACTGCTCATACATGAGGCTGATTTTATCTTTACCATTCTTAAAGCTAATGCAGGGATAAAAGGTATCCAATGTATTACCTGAGGCACCTTTAGTAGCAATGCCAAGGCCAATTAATGGGAAGTTATTCATATGCGTATTATAGGCAGTCTTAATGTTAATTGCAGAGCTTAAAGGGTCTTTAGCTTCTTTTGCAACTGATTCGATTTATTTTGAGAAATGCATAATTTAGTTTTCTCATCAATTACAGTGAAATTATCTTCCACCTTCTCTCCAAGAGTTGTAATTCTGGCTGAGTCAATGCTGATACCATGATCTAAAAATATGCTTGCTACTTTGGAGAGTAAATTTGGTTGATCTAAGGTTTCTATGGTGATTAAACTAGCATCTCTGTTTTTCAAAGGAGAAATATGAACTCTGGTAGGGTGTTCGAAAACCTTTTGCTGCGTCGTTTTTGATATAGCAGTTACTTTTAAACTCTCTGAAGATATCGCGTGAATGATTTTTTGTTCTATGTTTTGAATATCCCTTTGGATTAAATTACCCCCAAGAATTTTATGCTTACAAATAAAAGTATTCATAGCATATTTTCCATCTTTGGTTGTGTGGATATCTGAATCAATAGTTTCTAGTTTAAGTTTTTCAAAGCTTCGAACAGTTTTAAAAAATAAACCGGCTTGATTGGGTGTGAAGATAAAGATCTCAATAAGGTTTTTTCTAATGCTTACAAAGACTGCTGCTTTGCCTTTAGATGCAGCTACAGTCTTTGCCTGATTTGAAAGTTGCGCAAGTTGATACTTTGAAAAATAAGCATCAGGTAACTGATCCCATACTTCATTCAACAAATCATGCCCTTCTTTAACTAAATTTACTGATGCAGCTTTTCTTTCATCAACAATTGATTGACTGGATTGAGTTTCCTCAAGATTCAACCTTCTCCTAGATGACATGAAAAGTTGTTTTAATAAGTCATGCTTCCACGAGTTCCATAAAGTTGGATTAGTTCCTCTTATGTCATTGATAGTTAACATGTAGATATAATTTAGTTTCTCTATGGTATTTACATTTTTAGTAAAATTGATGATTGTTTCAGGGTCATGCACATCAGTCTTTTGCGATATGGATGACATTATGAGATGGTTTTTTACAAGCCAAGATAATAGCTCGGTGTCATGAATAGAAAAATTTAATCTTTTGCAGAACTTTCTAACTATTTTTTCTCCTATCTCAGAATGATCACCACCTTTGCCTTTTCCAAGGTCATGAAAAATTCCTGCAAGATACAAAAGTTCAATCTTGGGCAGTTTGTTAATCAGCTCATGTTCAATTTGCATTGATTGATTCACTTTTCCAATTTGCATTTGTCTCATGTTTCTTACTACTTTAAAAGTATGCTCATCAACGGTATAAACATGAAACATATCAAATTGCATTTGACCTTCAATTTCTCCAAATTCAGGAATCAGCAACCTCATCAATCCTAGCTGCTTAAGTTTTTTGAGAATGGTGGAAAGATTTGTAGTAGATTTTAGTATTTGGAGAAATTGAGCTCCTGCTGCGGGTAATAAAAAATACTTTGGATCAATTTTGGGTAAAGATCTCTGTATTTTTCTAATGGATTTAAAATCGAGACCATTAATTTTTGTTAATTTCCCAACTTGGATCAAGCTATCTAAAATTAACTCAGGTCTATTGGGGAGATCAATACTTTCTGCAATCCCCAGCCTATCTTTAAAAATGTAGTAATTTTTTGTGTAAGGCCTTTTAAGTATAGTTAATTGATCATCGTATGCCTGAAAAACTAGCTCATTAAAGTCAGATAGGTTGGAAGCATGCAAGAAAAATTTTCTCATGAATTTCTCAACCGCAGAAGATTTTTTAGAGGCTTTGAGTTTAGCTTTTTTAGCAAGCAGTAGTTGGTTCTCAAAGCTAATTCGATTTGTGCTACTTTCGAGGTTAATAAAAAATCTTAGAGTTTTAATATGCGCATAAGATTCATTGATGCTAGCTATCTCTTTTTTTGAGAACATTTTTGCTGTTACACAATCTTGTAATTTTTTAATTTCAAAACAGTGTTCCAGTATCCAAAAAGCGGTTTGAAAATCTCGTAAGCAACCTGGAGACTCTTTGAGATCAGGCTCAAGGCTGAATTCAGTGGAATCAAATGATTGAAATCTTTGATTTTGCTCAATTTGTTTGGCTTTAAAGAATTTAGTTTTGTTCCATTTTTTTGAAATCTTCTTTAAGTTATTATTTAAGCTGATAACTTTGTCTTTTTTGCAGAAAATAATTCTATAAGAAAGGTATGAGGTAAATTCTTTTAAATCAGATTTAGCAATACTTTCTATATCTTTTATCCTTCTAACTGAATGCCCGACTTTTACTTTGAGAGTCCAGAGCCATCCAATAAAATCTTTTATGTCCTCAATTTTTTTTGTTTTTGGATTAAATTGAATGATTGATAGATCAATATCGGAGGAGGGGAATAGCTCTTTTCGTCCATAGCCTCCAAGTGCGACTATAGCGAAATCAGTTTCAAGTTTTCTTCGCAAGAATTCCTTTTTAATAATTTCATCAAATTTATTTGCTCTTTTAGTGAGGAAGGGTTGAATTAATTCAGGCTTTTTGAATATCTGAGCAAAATTTTCTTTAAAGCTAAGATTAATGCTGTCTAATGAATCTATCAAAAGGGTTCTTCGCTGCGTTTTGTTAGAACCTCTACGCCAGATGCTGTGACTGCAAGAGTGTGTTCCCATTGAGCTGAATTTCTGCCGTCTTTAGTTTCTACAGTCCATCCATCACTCAATAGCTTTGTATGTTTTGACCCTTGATTGATCATTGGTTCTATCGTAAAACACATGCCTTCTTTGATTTCTATACCTCTTCCAGCTTTTCCATAATGGAGCACTTGTGGTTCTTCATGATAGACCTGTCCGATGCCATGACCGCAATAATCTTCAACAACCGAATAATGATTTTTTTCTGCATGTTCTTGGATGACTGCACCAATATCCCCAAGATGGGCTCCTGGTTTTACAACATCTATTGCTTTGTATAAACATTCTTGAGTCACTTTCACAAGTCTTTCGTTATGGGGCTGAGTTTTACCGACCAAGAACATTTTAGAAGTATCGCCATGCCATCCATTCCTAATCACAGTTACATCTATGTTTAAAATATCCCCATCTTTAAGTATTTTCTTATTTGAAGGTATGCCATGACAAATGACTTGATTAACACTTGAGCAAATTGTTTTTTCAAAACCGTTATAACCTACATTTGCTGGAATAGCTTTTTGTTCATTTACAATAAAGTCATAGCACCTTCTATCCAACTCTTCTGTGCTAACTCCAGGAACTACAAATGGGGTAATCATTTCCAATACTTCTGCTGCCAATTGACCAGCAATTCTCATTTGAGAAATCTGTTCTTGATTTTTTAAATTTATCTTCATTTTTTTTAAAATTTGATAGACCTTGAGGACTTATCAATATAAAGTATCCTTTTAATGCCAGCGCACAATTTTAGCTCATTAAATCCCCAATTTTCACAATTTTTTGCTTTCTTTTTCACCTTTCTTGAGGAAGATTTCTGATGTCTTTCCCAGCAATTTTAGCTCTTGAGGATGGCTCTATTATGGAGGGCAATGGATTTGGCGCCAAAGAACCATCGGTAGGTGAAATTGTTTTCAATACCTCTATGTCAGGCTATCAAGAGATTATCACTGACCCATCCTATGCTAAACAAATCATAGCTTTTACTCATCCTCACATTGGAAATACGGGTATCAATGATGAGGACAATGAATCTGATAGCATTTTTGCATCTGGTATCGTCATTAAAGATTTACCAGAACATTATAGTAATTGGCGAGCATCACAATCTCTTGAAAGTTTTTTAGAATCAAAGAATACAATTGGCATTTCCAATATCGATACTAGGGCATTAACAGCTAAGTTAAGAGATTGCGGTGCACTTAAAGCATGCATTGCTCCTGGCGATAAAGACTCTATATTAATAGCTAGAGAAATATTAAGTAAATTTAGTGGACTGGAAGGACTTGACCTTGCCAAGGAAGTTTCAACTCAAAATGCTTTTTCTTGGGATGAAGGCACTTGGCCAAATTACCAAGAAGTTAAAAATGAAAAGTTAATTGTTGCAGTTGATTTTGGTGTGAAGAAAAATATTTTAAGACTGCTAAGAAAACATGTAGGAAAAGTAGAAGTTGTTAATGCCCAGATCAGTTTTGATGAGCTTATGAAGCTCAAACCGGATGGCGTCTTTTTATCCAATGGGCCTGGAGATCCTGAGCCCTGTGATTATGCAATTAAATTAATTCGGCAGCTTCTTAATATTAATATGCCAATTTTTGGGATATGTTTAGGTCATCAACTCCTTGCTCTTGCAGGGGGATGTAAAACATATAAGATGAAATTTGGCCATCATGGCGCCAATCATCCTGTACAAGATCTTGCGACTAAAGTTGTTTACATTACCAGTCAAAATCATGGTTTTGCAGTTGAATTATCTAGCCTGCCATTAAACATTGAACCTACCCACATTTCACTATTTGATAAAAGTTTGCAAGGCATAGCATTTAAGGACAAGCCTGCTTTTAGTTTCCAAGGTCATCCAGAAGCAAGTCCTGGCCCGCATGAGCTAGAAGAGCTCTTTACGAAATTTTATTTAATGATTGAGAGCAATGCCAAAAAGAACTGATATTAAATCTGTCTTGATTATTGGAGCTGGGCCAATAATTATAGGTCAGGCGTGTGAGTTTGATTATTCAGGCGCCCAAGCATGCAAAGCACTTAAAGCCGAAGGCTTTAGAGTTATTTTAGTAAACTCTAATCCTGCAACAATCATGACCGACCCTCTTCTTGCAGATGCTACATATATTGAACCCATTCATTGGAAATCAATAGAAAAAATAATTGATAAAGAGCGCCCAGATGCATTACTTCCAACCATGGGTGGGCAAACAGGCCTCAATACCGCGCTAACCTTGGCAAAAGAAGGGGTGCTAAAAAAATATAATGTTGAGCTTATAGGCGCCTCAAGAGAAGCTATTGATAAGGCAGAGGACAGAGAACTATTTGATAAAACGATGAAGGGTATTGGGATTGAGACTCCAAGATCTGGGATCGCACATTCCATGGAAGAAGCTTTAACCGTTCAAAAAGACCTTGGTTTTCCCTGCATTATACGTCCCTCTTTTACTTTAGGTGGCTCAGGGGGAGGGGTTGCCTATAACATTAAGGAATTTAAAGAAATTTGCGAAAAGGGACTAGATTTATCGCCCACAACTGAACTGTTGATTGATGAATCTTTGCTCGGTTGGAAAGAATATGAGCTAGAAGTGGTGAGAGATCAAAAAGACAACTGTATCATCATTTGCTCTATAGAAAATCTTGATCCAATGGGAGTGCATACTGGGGATTCCATTACAGTTGCTCCGGCCCAAACACTAACTGATAAGGAGTATCAAATCTTACGCGATCAATCTTTCAAAATTTTGAGAGAAATAGGGGTTGAGACGGGTGGAAGCAATGTTCAATTTGGTATAAACCCTGATAATGGAAGAGTGGTTGTGATTGAAATGAATCCAAGAGTAAGTCGTTCATCAGCCCTAGCTTCTAAAGCTACAGGTTTTCCCATTGCAAAAGTTGCTGCCCTATTATCTGTTGGATTTACATTAGACGAACTTCAGAATGATATCACTGGCGGTTTAACGCCTGCATCTTTTGAACCTTCCATTGATTACATCGTAACCAAAATTCCTAAGTTTGCTTTCGAAAAGTTCCCTCAGGCAAATGATAGGCTGACAACACAAATGAAATCGGTTGGGGAGGTAATGGGTATTGGACGTACTTTTCAGGAATCTCTTCAAAAAGCCCTGCAAAGTCTTGAAGAAGATTTAGATGGCTTTGAAAGTATTCTAAACAATCATTCCAATCAAATGGATGCATTGCGTTATGAGTTGACTTTTCCTGGCTCCAAAAGAATTTTATATGTTGCAGAGGCAGTCAGACTTGGATGGGATGCAGAAAAAATTAATCAATTTACAGGAATAGATTTTTGGTTTCTGTATCAGATCATAGGTCTAATTGATGAAGAAAATATTCTGCAGGAAATTAAACTGGAAGATATAGATTTCAATAAAATGCTTCACCTTAAACAAAAAGGTTTCTCTGACAAGAGGATAGCTAAATTAACCTGCTCAACCCCTATTGAGGTTAGAAATTTTAGAAAAAAACTTGGTGTTTTGCCCGTCTTTAAGAGAGTGGATACTTGCGCTGCTGAATTTTCTACTGAAACTGCTTATATGTATTCAACCTACGAGGGTGAATGTGAGTCAAATCCAACTAGTAATAAAAAAGTTATTGTTTTAGGAAGCGGTCCAAATAGGATTGGGCAAGGTATAGAGTTTGACTACTGCTGCGTTCATGCTTCTTTTGCACTTCAAGAAGAGGGCTACGAATCTATCATGATTAATTGCAATCCTGAGACTGTTTCAACAGATTATGACACCTCCAATAGGTTGTATTTTGAGCCAATCACAGAAGAAAAAGTTTTAGATATTATTGATCTCGAAAAGCCTGAGGGAGTTATCATTCAATTTGGTGGGCAAACACCACTAAAACTTTCCCAAGTTTTACTATCTAACAATGTCAAAATTCTTGGAACAGATGTTGATTCCATTGATAGATCAGAGGATAGGGAGAGATTTCAATCCCTTGCGCATCAACTCAAACTTAAACAACCACCCAACAGCACAGTAAAAAATCTTCAAGAGGCTATTGATATATCTGAGGAGATTGGATTCCCTCTTATTGTCAGACCATCATATGTTCTTGGGGGCAGAGCCATGGAACTTGTTCACTCTCAAGCAGAACTAGAAAAATATTTAAAAGAAGCCGTTGAAGTCTCAGATCAAAAACCAATTTTATTAGATGGATATTTAACCGATGCTATTGAGGTTGATGTTGATGTTATTTCGGATGGCAGTGAGATTGAAATTGGAGGAATTTTGCAACACATTGAGCAAGCTGGAATTCATTCAGGTGACTCAGCATGCTCTTTGCCACCATACAGTCTGTCTGAAAAAGTAATTCAAGAAATTGAAAAACAAGCAAAAGATATTGCTGCAGAGTTAAATGTTATTGGATTAATGAATATTCAATTTGCAGTGCAAAATGAAGATATTTTTATAATCGAAGTTAATCCTAGGGCTTCAAGAACTGTTCCATTTATTTCAAAGTGTTTAGGCGAGTCGCTGGTAAAGTCTGCAACTAAAGCTATGGTAGGAAAAACATTAAAAGATATAGGGTTTTCTAATTTATTGCCTAAGAATTATTTTTTTGTAAAAGAGGCTGTTTTACCGTTTGATAAATTTCCTGCAGTCGATCCAATTCTTGGTCCAGAGATGAAGTCTACTGGAGAAGTGATGGGAATTGGTTCAAGTTTTGGAGAGGCATATGCAAAAGCTCAAAGAGCTGCAAATAAAATTTTCCCTAAACCAGGCATGGCATTTATAAGTGTTAAAGAATCTGATAAAAAATATTTACCTAATTTACTTCCATTGCTTATTAAGGAAGGTTTTTCATTTATTGCCACCAAAGGCACTGCAGATGCAATAAAAGAGCTCGGATATGATACTCAAATTATTAATAAAGTAACTGAAGGAAGGCCGCATATCGTTGATGAGCTATTAAACAATAAGGTAAACCTTTTAATTAATACCACTGAGGGAAGGCAGTCAATTGAGGATTCTGCTTCCATCAGAAGAACGGCGTTACAAAATAAACTATTTTGCGTGACTACAATTTTTGGTGCCTTTGCTCTTCTGGAAGCAATTAGTACAAATGCAGATGATTGGATTTACAATTCTCTACAAGAAATAAATTAATTTCTTTCA
>Ga0129342_1001211_pt1 | contig 11476 bp, 18 predicted proteins | sample CPBDNA_5_FD_94426 | JGI IMG/M metagenome (GOLD analysis project Ga0129342, IMG submission 94426) | Freshwater to marine salinity gradient microbial communities from Chesapeake Bay, USA - CPBay_Sum_15_0.2_DNA | ecosystem: Environmental > Aquatic > Marine > Coastal | place: USA: Chesapeake Bay...
ATCAATTCTCCTTAAATTTTTCATACCTAGCCAACACAGCCACGGTATTTTCATTTACTTCATCAATAAGCCTATCATAAACCGCCAATTGTTCTATCAGATTATCGTAATCGCCAACCTGATTCTCAATCTCCAGCCTGATAGCTTTTCTTTCTGATTCACAAATCTCTAACATTCTCATGGTTATAGCCTTGTCAACCAAATCCTTGTGTAACCAAACATCGCCAGTATTCATATCCCAGTAACCCCTAGATCTGCCCAAGTCATTTTTCATCGGAACGATGGTTGGCACAAACCTTTTAGGTGAATTATCTCCAAAGATGTAGAGAAGTAATTCAGTTGATTTCATGGTCTCGAATTTGTCGGTCATAGTCTTGTTACCTTGCCACTTGGCTTTATTTTTGCCAAAAGGTTGCCTTGGTAATCCCGTAGGCACCAATCGCCAAAATTGTTAATTGAACTGGTTTCCTTACAAGGTTGTTCCACATTTGTAAGGTTATAGACATCATAACAGAAACACTTGTACTTGAAACTAGCGGTGGTGAAATTGTGTTTGTTTTTCATTACTTAGTGTTATCCAAATACTGTTTAACATATTTGCAAGTGTCCGCAGCGTTTAAATGCAAGAACCCAGTACCGCCAGCCTGCCTCCAAGCGTTGATGTTTTCCAATCTGTCGTCAATCAAGATCTGTTTCTGCTTGCCATCGACATACTTAGCCTTTTCCTTACCCTTAGTGGTAATGTGAATCGGGACATCTTTGTCGACATATTTTCTGATCCAATCGGTTTTATCCTTGACGACTATGTCTCGGTTGATAGCACCAGCACAAGTTAAGATCTCCCAAGGAATGCCAAGCTCTTTAACAAAGTTAACCAAGACATTCATATCAGGCATAGGTGGCAGAACCTTAAAGAGTCCCTTTTCAGTGAACTCTTTCTTGTTCTCATCGTAATGCTCTTCGCCAGTGAGAGGACCATTCAAAAAGTCAGGTCCTTGCACAGCTCCAACAAAGTCAGCTAAGACTCCATCCATATCAAGATAAATCTTTTCAATAGCCATCATTCACCTCCCCAAGTATTTTCAAGAATGTAATCTTTTGGATTTAAACTTTGTGATTTGAGATATTTTCTAAGTTTATTGGCACATTCTGTTCCCAAATATCTAACACATTCCTCACCACTGTCTCTTTCGTCATAATCTTTTATGCTTGTTACAACACACCAATTTGAAAAACTGGGAAAAACATATTTTGTTGAACTGGTAAGTGCTCTAGTTCCACAAATAAAACATTCATCCCCGTCTCTATTTGGGTATCTTTCAGAGTTGGCACCCCAATCTCCTAAATATTCATAATGAACAACAGGATCATTACAGTCCCAATCAGTTTGATTTGATTTATCAGTTCTAAAAATAAGGTTTCCTATTTTAACCTGGGCCCTGTTCATGTAGCCACCTTTAGTCTTTCTTCGTATTCTGCTTCAGTAAGAAAACCCATAGCAAATTGTCGACTAAGCCATTCTTTAGTATTCCTATGTTCTTCTTCTTTTTGATTGATGTACTCGTGTACATCTTTCATGAATTGAAAAACCCTAGTTACCTCAAAAGACTTAGCCCCATAAGCTATTTCATATAGTGAATATTTATCAGAATAAATGTCATTTTTTTCTATGACATAAGTATTATTTGTGCATTTACCTTTCAGCAAAACACCCGCTTTATTAAAATTATCCATTACGCCACCTCCTTAGCACTTGGATTGAATTCCCATTGAACAACTGCATCCTTAGCCATCTTTCTAGCTGCCAAATCTTTGAGATAAACATGCAACCAGTAAGCATCGGTTTCAAACCAGTTGTCGACCTCGCAGGCTTGGTAGTTCCAACAAGCAAGCATGTTGTAAATATCGTCACTACCAAGATCACAATAACCAACACCAGTCAGCAAACTGACTCCGCCACCCTTAGTTGAATATTTAAGAAGATCTAAACACTCATCCACATAATTAGCATAGTCGTTAGGATCTTCACCGTATCTTGCGACTAAGCTATCAATGTTGGCTTGAGCCAAAAGTTTGACCATGTTCTTAGGATCACAGTCAATTGGTTTTTTAGTGAAACAGTTGTATGCGAATTTGAATTCCTTTTTGTGAGCATACTTAACTATCTCGGCTATATGTTTTGGATTTACTAGAAAAGCACTCATTACACACCTCCATTTAAAAATGCACCCAAGTAATCGGGTTCTCTATTGGCACCCTTTCTAGCCTTGACAAAATTATCAGGACCAACAATTTTAGGAGCACCACCACAATTAAGAACCCAGCCAGCAGGACCTAAAATCTTGGCTCTGCCTTTGAATTCTCCAAACTTATTTTTACCAGTGACCATGTCACCGCTTTGAATATCTGCATATTTCATTACGCTACCCCCTTAACAACATAAAATCCTAAACCCTTGAAAAAGTCTAGGTCAAGAACCGAAACCTTCCTAAGATGATATCCCCACACAGCAGGTAGCTTGTGTTTCATCCAAACAAAAGGTCCTTTATCGCTTTTTTTGTAAATCATCATTCCTCCTTTCATTAACAATTTACTATCCACATTTATATTATACATGTTTTTGCAAATTTGTATACATTTTTATACATTATTTTCATTTGCAAATTCGACCTCTTTGAGCTCTTTGGGAGCCCAATTTTTGATGATGTCTTTGAAAGTTCTTAGATCCTTGAGCAACCACTTTCTCTCATGAGTGTTGTAAGGGTTATCAACTGGAACATCTTTTTTTAATCTCTTGTCGTATTTGAAATACTGCTCGTTTCTGTTGGCTCGCATTCTCAACAATCCGTTGAACCAATCTTGATAAGTTTCTTTGACTAGGCTGCAATCTTTTTCCAATGGAAGATGATCCCAACCATTACAGCTCCCAACTCTTTGACCAAAGTACCAACCTCTGCCTTCGCTGATGTTGTATCCATGATCAACCATGAGCAAGCTATTGTTTTTGACACAGTGTTCCTTAAAACAAATTTGGCAAGTACCTTTGTGAGTACAAGCAAGAGCAGTTTTTTGAGGCAACTTTTTCTGAGGAGCCTTCTTAACAATTGGCATTGCTTTGTAATACTCTCTGAGTTCAACCAACTTCATCACTCTGTCAAATTTCTCAGGATCGTTAAACTTTCTGTGCTTCTCTCTGACATGACATAGGTTATAAATAGTATCTTTCCAACCATGCATATTAGGCTCGCTTTTGTACACATAGTGACGGTCCATGTCGTAAGCTCGGTTTAGATAATCAAGAAAATCTTTCTGAGCAGCTTTAGTTGGGAAACTTTTAGCCTCAGTAATTCCGTGATACTTGTCCATCAGAGCAACAAGCTCTGCATAAAAGTCAAGACATCTTTTATTGTCATACTTGGCTCTGAGATCTTGGACTTCTTTAGTTTTGAAAAAACTCATCATCCCTCCTTAATTAAAGTTGTCGCCAACCGCCCAGTAATAACCGTGCTTATCGGCAACCCAGTAACCCAAATCCAAATCAGGAAAGTTCTTGTAGTTCAAGAACTCCTCGTTAGCAGCACCCATGGCATCTTTCCAGTTCTTGGCTTTGACCTTGAACTCCTTGCCGTAGGCTTTGAACACGAATATTTTGTCAACCATTCCGACCTCCTTTTTAATTAACTTCATATCCACATTTATATTATAGGGATTTTGTACAAAATTACAACTATTTATAAAAGATTATTTTTTTTTATAAAAATGTATACAACGACACGGAAATATGCATAATAGTAAGTGGAGGTATTGATGATGGAAAAAAGATTTGTTCCCCAAAAGTCTGCGAAAAGCAAACGCAACTGGTGTGCTCCTTATGCAACAGCTGCTTTGGTTGGCAAAGATTACGATGAGGTTTACGCTACTTATTGCAAGGTCCTTAAAAGAAATGTTAAAGGAGTGACACGATCAGAGGTTCTCAAGGTTCTTAGAGCACTTGGAGTCAACACTGATTATGCCCCGATTAAAAATACAAAATGGGCTTGGTTAAATGATGGTGCTAGAGATAACGATATACCACCGCTCACTCTTACTCATGTAGCTAAGTGGATTAAGGCTTTCAAAAAATACAACATTGTATTTAGCGATGTTAGATATTTTATGCTTGAGGTAACTGAACACGAAATGCTTTGGGATGATGTAGACAAGCTAGTCCTTGACAATCACAGCATGGAATGGGTAAAACCTGAGGACCATAGATGGAAAAGAAAATACATCAAAGCCTATGCCCCAGTTCCCGCAATAGAAGAGATTAAAAATGTAAAACAAGTCGGACAAAGCGATGAAGCTAAGAGAAAGAAAGTCTACTACAACCGAGTGCGAAGAACTTGCAAAAAATACGGTATTAAGATTAGCTATGTTGGCGAGCACAAAAATTACAAAGCGGTTGAGTTTCATTTTCCCATCAAAGCTGGTGTAGCAAATTTTTATTCAGTTGTTCACTATGGTGTCCCCAACAACGACATCGACTGGGAAAAAATTCACAACTATCTATTAAGCAAAGGTTACAAAGGAGGTGCCAAATGAAAATAGAAGAATGGATTAAGGGGTTTGATCTCCCCGTAATCTTACACACTCGTTCTGATACCCACGGAGTGATTGAGTGGTATTGGAAGGATCAGGTTAAACAGTTCTACGAGAGCTGGGAGCCAAATAAATCCGATGTGGTTATTAAGACCAAGTTGGATAAGGAAACCAAGAAAGCAGTGCATGATGAACTATGGGAAGATCTCAATAAAAAATTCATGGCTGAGAGAAAGGAGAAACGGATTCGTGAAGTCATGAACAAAAATGATCTTAATTATGACGATGCTACAAAATTAGTTGAAAAAAGATATCACACAGGATATTATAAAAAATTATAAATTTGTACATAGGAGAAGTCATGACAAAAACTATGCGAAAAAAAACCACAAAAGCTAAGGTAGAACCAAAAAAAGGAATTACCCAAGAGCTGTTAAAAGAACAACAGCTTAGGCATGAAGCTATGCTAAAAGAACAATATGCAAACTTTAGAAAAGAATTGCCACAAGCAAATCATAAATTTGTTTTTGTTCTAGCAGTCATCATCTTAGGCAGTATCGTTGCCTTAAGGTGGTTTGGTCAATAAGGATGGTTAGTGGCACCTGAGTTTATTCTAGGTTTAGTTAAACTTATGGTGCTATTAACACTAGGTTATGCAATTTTTATAGGAGGTAAAAATGATCACACCTAAAAATCAAATCAATAATATTTACGGCTATGTCCGTGTATCTACTTACGAGCAAGTTACTAACGGCTGCTCACTGGAAACTCAAAAGAAACTGATCAAAGAATTTGTCAGGGACAAGTTCAATCGAGAAGTCGATTACTTTTTCATTGATGCTGGCGAATCAGGAACCATGTCCATTCAACAGCGAGAAGGTTCAAGAGAAATGACCGACACGCTAGAAGAACACGACATTGTCATCACCACAAGACTTGATCGTCTATCAAGAAACTCCAAAGATTTATTGGAAATCATTCCTATCTTAGAGGACATTGGTGTCACCATGTATTTCTGTCAACAGTTTGGTGATATCCCAATTGCCTACCCAAAGTCTAAGAAAGAAAAAGGTCTCCACGCTAAGTTTGACATGAACGAAATGGCTAACAAAATTATGTTAATGGTTCTCTCCGCAGTGGCTGAGATTGAGCACGGTAACATTGTTGACAGATTCAACGATGGCAAACTCGATTGGGCATCCAAGTCTTATTCTATTTGTGGCTCCGCACCGTTTGGCTACAAAAAGGTTGCTGTCAAGCATGGCAAAAAGACTCGTTGGAAACTAGAAGAGATCCCTGAGGAGCAAGCAGTGCTTAGAACCATAGAAAAATGCAAGAAAAGAGGTCTAGGTGCAAGACGAATTGCCAAGCAAATTCAAAACTCTCATGCTGGGTTTAAAGACTTTCCTTACTGGAAGGTACATAACATTCTTCATAGAAAGGTTCAAGGTCTAGGATTTAAAGAGGCAGGCTAGAAAATGGGCTATAATGTAGCCCATGGCAAACGAATTTGATCAGATAGATATATTTAACTATCAGGCACCGTCTCCTGAGGAGATTTTACAAGCTGGCAGCCCTCCACAGAGCACTATTGAGCCAACTTTACCAACCCCAATTAAGGATTATTTGCTTTACGATGTCCTAAATCCACAAGGTAGACAATTACTAGGATTTGTTGAACAAGAATTAACCAACCCTCTAACATATCTTGGCATGGGTGCTCCTGCAAAATTGGCTGGCAAAGGCATAGAAACTTTGGGTGGCACCGTTACTAAATTTGCCCCCAATATTAACAAACCCATGCAGCTTTTTGAGTTGCAAAAAACGGTTGATCCAAAAACACTTGCGATAGCTGAATTAGATTTTATAAAAGCTACTAACCAAAACATTAAAACAGCAGAAGATTTACACAATCGTGCACGAATGGCTAACGAAGGGTTTCAAGCAGAAATCACCAACATCGCAGACGATGTCGGATTAGAAAAATTAGTCGATCCTGAGACAGAAATTAAAACTATTTCAAGCATTGAGGACAAAATGCTTAGAGGAAGAAATCCAAACATGATTGCAGATCCTGTCAGGACAAGAGTTTTCATAGATATGCCCGAAGAAGGCGATGAATTTGTTAGACAAATTTCTAAAAAATACAAAATTATTGATGAAGGAGAAAAATTAATCTCTCAAACTGGTTTTCAGGCAAGAAATGTCAACATTGCTTATGAATTACCCAATGGCGAAACAATTATTGGAGAAGTTCAACTTATTTCACGACCTATGCATGAGGCAAGCAAAAAATCTCACCCATATTATCAACAACAACGAGTGATTCGTGAAAATTTAGAAAAACAAGGCATAACTGAAATACCAGCTGAGGTTATTGAAAAAGAAAAAGAGCTTATTAGGGTGCAACAAGAAATATTTGCAGAAGCTCGCACCAAAATGAACCCAGCGTTTGAAGAAAAAATTGTAATTAGGAAAAGATTTGGTGGTTACATTGGAAGAGGCGGAAGCGTTTCACCAATGACACCGAATGTGCTTTCAAATTCTGTCTTATCAAGCATGGTACCGTTGTCAAAGAAATCTCCAACCTTCAGAGGATTTGCAACCTCCCAGTCTGAACCTTCAACGGGAATGAAAAAACCCTTATACGATTCTGAGCTTATTGGCTCAACAACCGCAGGTCCTGATTCCCAAGAAAAATATATAGTTTCCACAACTGGTATTATAGACGAAAAACTAAAGAACATCTATAAGCCCCTTGAAGGCAACCGCAAACTTATATAATGGCAATCATCACTGGATGGGGTAGAGGCACTTGGGGCGAAGGAGCTTGGTCAGAGCCTATTCCCGTAGAACTAACTGGTCAGGCGATCACTTCAGGTATCGGTTCTCTTACCGTTATTGCCGATGCTAATGTTGCACTTACTGGTCAAGCAATTACTTCAGCTCTTGGAAGCCCAGTAGTAGATGCTGAGGCAAATGTAGCAGTTACAGGACAATCAGTAACCGTAGATCTTGGCACCGTTGCAACTATTGCTAAAGCAAATGTAACACCCGATGGTCAGCAAGCAACGGCTGGCATAGGTACGGCTGCTGTTAATGCTCAGGCTATTGCAACCTTACCTTCTCTTTCCGCAGGCTTAGGCATAGCAGCCGTTTCCATTGATGCCGAAGCAAATGTTTCTCTAACTGGTATCAGCTCAAGCCTAGGTGTTGCTAATGTACAAATTGATGCTGAAGCCAATGTTGCATTAGCTGGCATTAGTTCAAGTCTAGGAGTATCTAGCGTTGTTATTGATGCAGAAGCCGATGTTGAACTAACAGGTATTGGAGTAAGTCTTGGAACACCGCTAGTTTCTACCGATGCAGAAGCTAATGTGCCAGTAGATGGCATCACCATCACTTCAAGTCTTGGCACAATTTCACTAATCACCAACAATAATATAAGTGTTACTGGTTATCAGATCGACACGGCAATTGGCACAGTTGCTATCATTGCTAAAGCAAACATAATTCCAATAGGTGTACAAACCAATGTACAAGTTGGTAGAGTTTTAGTTTGGGGATTAATTCCCGAGAATCAAACTCCAAATTATAGTAATATAGACGATAGTCAGACACCTAGTTGGACAGATATTAACGACACGCAAACTCCCGATTGGGATGAAATTGCAGCATGATTAAATTTGATATAATTTAACAAAGGACAAAAACTTATGGCTGATACATTTACTACTTCACTGAGCATCCGACAGATCGAAACAGGAACAAGATCGGGTACTTGGGGATCAGAAACAAACACACAATACGAATTACTCGATAATGCGTTTTCTTATGTGAATCACGACTTATCATCCGATGCCGATGCAACGCTGACCATTTCAGACGGAACCGCATCCGATGCAAGGTATTTTTACATCAAATTTACCTCTTCCGTGTCGTTGACTGCAACAAGGTCAATTACTCTAGCACCCGATGATTCAAAGAAAATTTGGATTGTTGAAAACGCAACCACAGGCTCGCAATCGTTAACCTTCAAACAAGGTTCTTCAGGCGGAACCGTTACTGTTGTAAATGGCAACACAGCCATTATTTATGCAGACGGAGCTGGTGCGACCAACGGTGCAATCACTAATGCATTCACAGACTTACAACTAGCAGGCACTACTTCAGCAGTCAACCTAACAGGATCAGGCAATCTGTCTTTTGATGGCGGAACTATCAAACTTGATGGTAATTATCCGACTGGTACAGGTAATGTTGCTTTGGGTGATACTGCTTTAGACTCAGTAACTTCAGGCACACATAATACAGCTATAGGTAATGTTGCTTTAACAGGCATAACATCAGGTGGCGGTCATACAGCTATTGGTAGCTTTGCATTAAATGATGCAACCACTGGGGATAACAATACTGCTGTTGGTTTTCAGGCATCAAGATACCTTACTACAGCCTCATCTACAACCGCTATAGGATATAGAGCAGGTGCAGGTGCAGGTGGTGCTAGTGTAATGACTGGTGATAACAATACATTAATTGGACTTGATGCAGGTAGGTTAATAACTACAGGTACTAGGAATATAGCAGTAGGTGCTAATGCTATGGATGCAGCTACAACTGCTAGTTATTCTGTAGGTATCGGATATAACGCACTTGGAGCTATGACTACAAGTTCAGGCTATTCTGTTGCAATAGGAGATTCAGCATTATCAAGTGTAACTACAGGTAATTCAAATGTAGCGGTAGGTAATAATGCTCTAAATTCTAATACCACAGCCGACAACAACACAGCAGTTGGTTATAACTCACTTTTAGCAAACACTACAGGTACAGGTGCAGTTGCAGTTGGAGCAAGTTCTTTAGATGCTAATACTACTGGTAATTATAATACAGCAATTGGTCAAGATGCTTTAGGAGCAAATACTACAGGCGATAGTAATACAGCTATAGGTAATTCTGCACTAGAATTTAATACTACAGCATCAAATAATGTAGCGATTGGTAGAGTTGCACTTAATGCAAACACTACAGGTACTCAAAATGTGGCAGTTGGTGCTTTGGCTTTAGATTCTTGCACTACAGGCAACAATAACACTATTGTTGGTTATGATTCAGCATCAACACAAACAACTGCAAGTGCTGTAACAGCCTTAGGTGCTTCGGTATTAGGTAATAATACAGGAAATGAAAATACAGCAATAGGTGCTTTTAGTATGGGTTCTAATACTAGTGGTACTTCAAATACAGCAGTTGGTGTAAGCTCTTTAGCAGCAAACACTACAGGTACTTCTAATGTAGCAGTTGGTACTTACGCTTTAGATGCTAATACTACAGGAAGTTCAAATATAGCAATAGGTTACAATGCAGCAGGTGCTTTAACCACTGGCAATACAGTAGCTGTTGGATATGCTGCTTTAGCAAGTTGCACATCAAGCGTTGGTAATACAGCACTTGGACATCAGACTTTAGAAAATACAACAGGTGCTAATAACACCGCAGTTGGAATTAATGCACTTAACTTAAACACTACAGGTGCTTCTAATGTAGCTTTAGGTGCTTATTCTTTAGATGCAAACACTACAGGCACAGATAATGTTGCAATGGGTTACAACGCTTTAGGTGGTAATACTACTGGTAACTTCAATGTGGCGATTGGTTATAACGCTATGTCAACATCTAGTGCAGGACCGCAAAGAAATGTTGGAATTGGTTATGCAGCTTTACAATCTATAACAAATGCACTTTATAACTCTGCTGTAGGTATGTATGCTTTAAATGGAGTAACAACCGGACCTCAAAACACAGCAATGGGTTATGAAGCAGGTACAAGTATAACAACAGGCGGTGAAGATACTTATTTAGGTTATCAAGCAGGTTCAACTCATACAGGAAGCTATTCTACATTTATTGGTAGTGGAACACAGCCTAATGCTTCAGCAGATGCTTACACATTGGTTATAGGTCGTGGTGGAACAGGAAAAGGAACTGATACAGGATTTTTAGCACCAACATCAGGAGTATATCAAGGTAATAATTCATCTTCTTGGTCAACTGTTTCTGATAGAAGAATTAAAAAGAATATTGTTGATAACACTACAGGTCTTGATGCTATCAACCAAATACAAGTTAAAAACTTTGAATACAAGTTACCTGAAGAAATAGGTGAAGGTTTAACAGAAAAAGATGCTGTTAATATAGTAGGAATACAATTAGGTGTTATAGCTCAAGAAATAGAAGAAATATTACCTGATGTAGTAAAAGAACAATCGTCAGGCTGTAAGTCAGTTAATCCTGACAATATGACTTGGTACTTGGTAAACGCTGTAAAAGAACTATCCGCTAAGTGCGATAGCTTACAAAATGAAATTAATATTCTAAAAGGAGAATAAAAAATGGAAAGAGATGTAACACAAATTCTATCAGCAGCAACTGATTCTGTTGATTTGATTAATAGTGTAAACGATGGCTCTTGGGATATAGCAAATATGGAGCAAAGTGAAATCAACGATATGGTTCAGCGTAATGTTGAACACCTTGAAATCATTTTAGCTTATGAAGAAGTCGTAGCTGATAGCTCAGATAAGTCTAGCTACAACTCTGCTATTTCTACAGGTAAAGCATTTATCGCAGCACACTAATAGAGGAGAAGCAAATGGCTGAAGCTAAAGAAAATGTCGTCTTAATTGATAACAAAGAAGTTAAAGTATCTGAGCTTACTAACGAGCAATTATACTTTACGCAACAAATTAACGACTTGCAGAATAAGCAGGCTAGGATCAATTTTGAATTGGATCAAGTCAACGCTTCTTTAAGCGTATTTAGAAACGCTTTATTAGAGTCGTACAAAAAAACCGTAGCCGAATCTGAAGAAGAGGAAGCAAAGGTTGGGGTAAATTAA
>Ga0129342_1001215_pt1 | contig 11468 bp, 8 predicted proteins | sample CPBDNA_5_FD_94426 | JGI IMG/M metagenome (GOLD analysis project Ga0129342, IMG submission 94426) | Freshwater to marine salinity gradient microbial communities from Chesapeake Bay, USA - CPBay_Sum_15_0.2_DNA | ecosystem: Environmental > Aquatic > Marine > Coastal | place: USA: Chesapeake Bay...
GCAGAAGACAAAAAATAAACCCAAGTTTATTTTAACTAAAACGGCTTTTCGAAGCCGTTTTTTTAGTTTTTAGGTATAAGACGATAAATCCCCTCAAATTCTACGGCAATATGTATATAGCCAGAAGGACCCATAATCACATCACGAACACGCCCTATGCCGTCAGCAATTTTTTCACGTGCCATAACCTTATTGTTGCGGATGGTAAGTCGTTCTAAATATGAGTTTTTTAATGAACCTACGAGCAAATCCCCCTTCCAATATGGATATTTGTTTCCAGTTACAAACGCCATTCCAGAAGTTGCTATAGACGGCACCCAATAGTAAAACGGCTGCTCCATCCCTGGAAGCGAACGATTTTTAGTAATTGAAGTCCCTACGTAATTTTTACCATAAGTGATTTTTGGCCATCCGTAGTTTTTTCCAGCTTCAATGACATTTATTTCGTCACCCCCTTTTGGTCCGTGCTCATGTTCCCAAAGTGCACCTGTTTCAGGGTGTAGGGTCAGCCCTTGTGGATTTCGATGACCATAGGAATAAATGGCTTCTTTTGCACCATCAACACCAACAAACGGATTGTTATTTGGTATGCTGCCATCGTCGTTAAGGCGGTAAATTTTGCCATTGTCACGGGTAATATCTTGTGGGTTTATATCGCGCTCCCCTCTATCTCCAATAGAAAAGTATAAATACCCCTCCTTGTCAAACACAATTCTAGAGCCAAAATGAACACCTTTCTTTGTGTCAGGTTCAGCTTTGTATAGCAGTTTTACATCATTGAGGGTGTTGCCCAAAAGTGTTGCGGAGTAAATTCCCGTGTTTCCACCCGAAGCATCTTCATTGGGAGTTGCCATGGCAAAATAGATGCGATTATTTTGCTCAAAGTTGGGATGTATTGCCAACCCCATCAATCCGCCTTGCCCGCGAACATAGGTGGTAGGAAGCCACGAAATTTCATTCTTTTTTCCATACTGAAAACGAATTAGTTTCCCCTCCTTTTCTGTATAAAGCAAACTGCCATTTGGCAAAAAAACCATGCCCCATGGAATTTCTACATCAGGCACTACAAGCTCAGGGGTGTATTTTTTGGAATCAGGTGTCTTTATAGGAGGAGTGTTTTCTACTTGCGCACATGAAAATTGCACAAAAACTAATAGTGTTAGATAACGAGGAATTGCGTTTTTCATTAGGAGCTAAATTTCTTCTAATATAATTAAAATTAAAAGGAAACCACAACACGTAAAAATGCTTGTCGTGTGGCGGCAGGCTCGTAAAATCTTCCGCCAAAGGCATTGATACGAATATTATCAAAATAATGCGTGTCAGCAATATTGTTTACTCCAATGACAAGTGCAGATTTTCGCCATTTACGCTTGATGGTTACATCTGCAGTCCAAAAATGCGGTACGGGCACCTTATTTTCGTTATCCGCAAAGCGCCCCCCAACATACCTGGTGTGTAGCGCCAGCGTGCTTTTGCCTATGTGTTGTTGTAAAGTGGTTGCAAATTGATGTTTCGGAACGTTTGGGAGTTCTTTTTTTGTTTCGGTTTGATAGTGTCCGCGACTGTATGAAAACGCCAAATTTCCAGATGTAGCAAACTGCCAATTTCCCTCTAATTCCATTCCTTTTCTAGTGGTTTGTCCAATGTTTTCATAAAAGTTTTGCCCGGGAAAGGTTTCTAACTCAAATGGTAAAATTACGTTTTTGGCTTTGGTGTAAAACAATGTCAATGACGCATCAAACTTCTTTTTCCGAAATAAAATGCCAAGCTCTGTTTCCGATGATTTTTGAGGCTCAAGCGCATTATTAAACCCTGTTTTTCCAGAAGGATTTGCCGACAGCTCATTGAGCGACGGCGTTTCAAAGCCGGTTCCCCAACGCACATAACTGCTGAGAAATTTTGAGAACTCTCGATGGATAGCAATGCTAGGAGAGACCGCTGCCAAGTCTTTTTTACCTGTATTTGTGTCCAAAAAGTCGGTTAAGGTTATGCGATGCATATCTGCGCGAAGCGCAGCCCGTAATCGCCAATCCAAATAGCTAAATTCTGTAACCCCATACGCACCAAGGCTGTAAAAGCGCTCGTTTTGATGTAGTGTTTCTTCGCCTTTAGCACCCATATTGTTTTTAAACCGAATACGCGCATCATATTGTGCAGCACTCTCTATGCCGTACTGCCAAAGCCATTTGTTTTTGCTGCCAGAAGTTTGCGTTCCTAAACCAAAATAATTTCTTCCTAAATCAATTTGACCACCATCTACATAGGGCAACCGCGCATCCAATTGCCTACGTGTGTAGAACGCATACGATTGCCAATTTTTTGTTTCCAGTCGCGCGCTGAGTTGATGCTGTTGCACACGCTCGCCAGCGTTGTAGTTTAGGTTGGCTTGACGCGCTTGCTTGCGATTTTCATTGACTTGCGCAAGGGTAAGCCCTCCAGCATCATACGCATATGGACTATTGAAAAATGAATAATCGATTTTTAATGTGCTACTGTTTTTTAAATCAAACTCATATGATAGCGAAACAAGTGTGTTTTCAAACCCACTCCATTCCCTGTAACCATGTTGCTTTTGATGTGCCACTATAGCACGAAATCGGTTTTTTTCTTGTGCTTTGCTCCATTGTGCCATTAACGATTGCGATTGAAAATCTCCTAAAGTAACGGCTATATTAGTTTCAGATATGATAGGAGCACTCTGTAGAGAAATCACACCGCCAGAGGCGTTGCCATATAAGCCACTTGAAAGCCCACGAAGCACTTCAATAGTGCCTATTTGCGACAGCGGAATATGATCCAATTGGGTTTGTCCGTCTGGCGTAGTAATGGGAATACCGTCTAACAAAACTTTGATGCCACGAATCCCAAAAGTGGCACGTGCGCCATACCCACGAATGGCAATACGAGTGTCTTGCGTAAAGTTTTGCTGACTGCTGACAAACAGACTGGGAATTTGTTGCAATAGTCCACCTATTTCTTGCTTGATATGTAGGTTTAAACTGTCTGAAACGATTGTAGCACTTAGCGGTTGAATATCGCTTTTTAGTCGTTGTGCGCTTAATACTACTTCGTCTAATTGCTGCACTTGGCTTTGTACAAGTAGTCCTGAAAAACAAAAAAGACATAGAAGTCTATACATCCTGAATGTATAAATCAATCAATCCCGGAGGTGTGCTTACGTGAAGTGTTTTGGCGTTTCTGTCCACCTGTAGAATGATGTCATCTACTATTGGAATCAGTGCATTTTTTCCGTCAATATCCACCTCTAAAGTGGCTTGTGCTGTGTGCTCATTTACTCGTATAACGTTACCAAGTTTGCCAAGATTTTTATCTTCAACGGCATACCCAATGACTTCGTGGTAATAAAACTTATTTCCTGAAAGAGGAGGTAATTCGGATAATGGTAAATAGGCTTTTGCTTTTAGGAGCAGATTGGCATCTTCTTCAGATGAAATATCTTCGAGTTTGATACGCAACAAACCGGGTTTGTGCATACTGCTTTTGACAACAAAATACGGAATTAGCGTATTGTTTTGTGCTAAAAATAAGCTTTCAACGGATTGATACTGCTCAGGTTCGTCGGTATCAAGTTTAAGTAAAACTTCTCCTTTAAAACTGTATTTACTGACGACGGTGCCTACAAAAAAGCAGTCCTCAACACGCATGGGTTATTCAGCAGCTTCTGCTGTGTCTTTGTCATCGGTTGCTTCGGCAGGCTCAGAAACCTCTTCGGCAGGAGCATCTTCTGTAGTAGTATCCTCGGCTTTTGCTTCAGAAACCTCTTCTGCAAGTGCTTCTTCTGGAGCGGCTTCCTCAGCCACTTCTTCTGCAGGAGTATCTTCCGCTTTAGCCTCAGCTGATTCTTCAACAGTTTCCTCAACTGGTGCAGCCTCTTCTGTCGCTTCTTCGGCAGGTGTAGCAACCTCGGCAGCCTCAGCGGCAGTTTCTTCGGATTGTGCTTCTGCTTCTGCTGCTGCAGCCTCTGCTTCTGCTTCCGCAATAGCTGCTTCCGCATCTGCTTTGCGCTTCTCATTAATTTCTTTTTCAGCAGCAAGTGCTTTTGCTTTTTCATCAGCTTTCGCCTTTGCCAGCTTATCTTTTGCCACCTCTTGTCGTGATTCTTTATCACTTACCCAAGCAGCAAATTTTGTTTCTACATCTTCTTCAGAATGAGCGCCCTTACGCACTCCATTCACCAAGTGATTTTTAAGTAGTGCACCCGTTTCAGAAAGTAAGTTTCTTGCGGTGTCTGTGGGTTGCGCTCCATTTTGAAGCCAATCTACTGCACGATTTACCTGTATGTCTATCGCTGCTGGATTTGTGTTAGGATTGTATGTTCCTATTTTTTCTAGATAGCGTCCATCTCGTTTTGAGCGTGAGTCTGCTGCTACTACCCAATAAAAGGGTTTTCCTTTTTTACCGTGTCGTTGAAGTCGAATTTTTACTGGCATATCAAATTAAATTTTGGGGTGCGAAACCCGTGTTATTAATGCGTGGCAAAGCTACACTATTTTTTGTTTTCACCAAACGTTAATAACTTCATGTTTTGATGCACCCCATTTCGCCTATAACTTCGTTAAATTAGTGGGCTAATCTTTGTTTATGTTTTTATTCTTTGATACCGAAACCACAGGTTTACCCAAACGCTGGGATGCTCCCATTTCGGATTCCGAGAATTGGCCACGCTGTATTCAACTGGCTTGGCAACTTCATGATGCAAGCGGAACCCTCATTGAACACAAAGACTTTATTGTTACCCCAGATGGTTTTGATATCCCTTTTGAATCTGAACAAATTCATGGCATTAGTACTGCATTAGCAAAAAAGCAAGGTACTTCTATTTCCGATGTATTAACCGCATTTGAAGGAGCACTATCAAAAACACAGTATGTTGTGGGACACAATGTAGGATTTGATGTAAATATCATTGGCGCAGAACTACACCGACTTCAACGCAACACCTCCGTTACCACTATTCCCGTTTTAGATACATGTACTGAAGAAACGGCAACGCTTTGCCAGATTCCAGGTGGCAGAGGCGGAAAATTTAAACTGCCGACGCTAACAGAGTTATATAAGTATCTTTTTAATGAGAGCTTTGAAGAAGCACATAACGCTACCGCAGATGTTGAAGCTAATGCGCGGGTGTTTTTGGAACTTATTCGCCAAAACAAATGTTCCTATAATAACGTAGAAGATGCTGCTGCTTTGGAGGGACGAATTCGAGATTCCTATCCAGATCAAGTCCCCCTTGTAGGGTTAACGCATCAAAACCTAAAAGCGGCATCGAAAAAACTTGTACAACAAGAGCAACCACCTGCCCAAACAGCTACATCACCCACACAGACGATTTCCGATTTGCCCTTTGCACATTTGCATACCTTATCACAATTTTCGGTGTTGCAGTCCACTATTCGGGTAAATGAACTTGCCCAAACCGCAGACAAACTCGATATGCCTGCTGTGGCTCTCACAGATTTGGGCAATCTTATGGGCGCGTTTCATTTTGTAAAAGCGGTCAAACAAGTAAATGCTCAACGGGCAGAAGATGACCAAAGACCGCCGTTAAAACCCATTGTTGGGATTACGCTTAATGTTTGTGAAAATCATCAAGACCGAAGTCGTAGAGACGATGGCTATCAAGTGGTGTTTTTGGCAAAAAATAAAGCAGGATATCAAAACCTATCCAAATTATCTTCTCTGGCATATACTCAGGGATTTTATTACGTACCTCGTGTGGATAGAAATTTGATTCAACAGTACAAAAAAGACATTATTGTACTTACTGGAAATGTTTATGGCGAAGTGCCCTCAAAGCTGCTTAATGTTGGTGAAAAGCAAGCCGAAGAAGCCCTCTTGTGGTGGAAAGAACAATTTGCTGACGACTTGTACATTGAAATTATGCGTCATGGACAAAACGATGAAGATCGTATCAATCCTGTGCTAGTGCAGTTTTCTCAAAGGCATAACGTAAAATTGGTTGCCACTAACTCCGCGTATTATTTAAAGCAAGATGAGGCCAATGCGCATGATATTTTGCTGTGCGTAAAAGACGGCGAAAAGCAAGCAACCCCTATTGGTAGGGGACGAGGTTATCGTTACGGGTTACCTAACCAAGAATATTACTTCAAAACGGCTGCGGAGATGCGGGAAGTTTTTGCTGATTTGCCTCAGGCTTTGGAAAGCATTTCAGAAATTATTGATAAGGTTACACCCTTCGATTTGGCGCGAGATGTACTGCTACCCAAATTTGATATTCCCACTCAATTTGTTTCACAAGAAGATGCTAATGACGGTGGAAAATGCGGTGAAAACGCCTATTTACGACACCTGACCTATGAAGGCGCTAACGAACGCTACACCAATCTGAATGATGAACTCAAAGAGCGTATTGATTTTGAGTTGAGTGTCATTGAAAATACGGGTTATCCGGGTTACTTTTTGATTGTTCAAGATTTTATTGCTGCTGCCCGAAATATGGGCGTTTCGGTTGGTCCCGGGCGTGGTTCGGCGGCGGGCTCTGTGGTAGCGTATTGCTTAAAAATAACCAATATAGACCCCATCAAATACGATTTGCTTTTTGAGCGCTTCCTCAATCCAGACCGTGTGAGCCTGCCCGATATCGATATTGATTTTGACGATGAAGGGCGCTCTAAAGTAATGGATTATGTGATTGAAAAATACGGCGCAAATCAGGTGGCGCAAATTATTACTTACGGAACGATGGCAGCAAAATCTAGTATTCGGGATACGGCGCGAGTATTGGATTTGTCTTTGGGCGATGCCGATAGAGTAGCCAAGCTTGTGCCCAACATGAAGCTGAAAAAAATATTCAATTCAGACGATAAAGTGTTGAAAGAAAATTTACGTGCCGATGAATTTAATCGAGTGGCGCAATTAAAAGCTATTGCCGAGGGTAACGACCTTGAAGCAGAAACGCTGAAGCAGGCGCAAGTCCTTGAGGGGTCGCTGCGTAACACAGGTATTCACGCCTGTGGCGTTATCATCACACCAGACGACATAACCGAATTTGTTCCCATTGCCACTGCCAAAGACTCTGACCTTTTCGTTACCCAATTTGACAATGCTGTGGTGGAAGATGCAGGGTTGCTAAAAATGGATTTCTTAGGGCTAAAGACGCTTACCCTTATTAAAGACACAGTCAAAATTGTTAAATACCGCCATAATATAGATTTAGATCCAGATGCTTTTCCGTTGGACGATGCACCAACTTTTGAGCTGTTTCAACGTGGTGAAACGGTTGGTATTTTTCAGTATGAAAGTGCGGGAATGCAAAAATACCTTCGGGATTTAAAACCCAATGTATTTGAAGATTTAATAGCGATGAACGCCTTGTATCGCCCGGGTCCGCTAGAATATATTCCAAGTTTTGTGCGTCGAAAAAACGGACAAGAAGAAATCACTTACGACCTGCCCGCCATGGAGCAATACCTCAAGCAAACCTATGGGATTACAGTGTATCAAGAACAAGTGATGCTGCTGTCGCAATCGTTGGCAGGCTTCAGTAAAGGTCAGGCGGACGTGTTGCGCAAGGCGATGGGGAAAAAGATTTTTGCACTGTTAGAACAATTAAAACCGCAGTTTTTAAATGGTGGCGAGGAGCGCGGGCATCCAAGAGAAACCCTGGAAAAAATATGGAAAGACTGGGAAGCCTTTGCTTCCTATGCGTTTAACAAATCGCATTCCACTTGCTATGCGTGGGTGGCGTATCAGACGGCATATTTAAAGGCGAACTACCCCGCTGAATATATGGCTGCGGTGTTATCCAACAACATGAGCGACATCAAGCAAGTGAGCTTTTTTATGGAAGAATGTCGTCGAATGGGAATTTCAGTGCTAAGCCCTGATGTTAACGAATCGTTCTATAAATTTACGGTAAACGATCAGGGTGCAATCCGCTTTGGTATGGGAGCTGTTAAGGGGGTAGGGCATGCTGCTGTAAAAACCATTGTAGAAAATCGAAAGGAAAAGCCGTACTCCTCTATTTTTGATTTAACCCAACGTATTGATTTACGGGCGGCAAACAAAAAATCCTTTGAAAGTTTGATTCTGGCAGGCGGTTTTGACTCGCTTTCATCGGCGCATCGGGCGCAGTATTTTCATCACAATGGTGACGGAGTAAGTTTTGTAGAAAAGGCACTGCGCTATGGCGCACAACATCAGGAAAATGAACAGTCGGCACAGGTGAGTTTATTTGGAGCTGATTCAGCCGCGAGTATTCCCACACCCACACTTCCAGATTGTGAACCCTGGGGCGCTTTACATACGCTAAAGCAAGAAAAAGAAGTGGTCGGGATTTATCTTTCGGGTCACCCCTTAGACGATTTTGCTCCCGCCATGAAGCATTTTTGCAATGCTAAAGTGGGCTTATTCAACGACCTTGAACCCTTAGTCAATAAAGAAGTTAGCTTTGGTGGTATGGTGGGTGAAGTGGAGCACCGTGTATCCAAAAACGGTAAAGGATGGGCTATATTTTCTCTTGAAGATTTTGAGGAATCCTACGAGTTTAGAATTTTTGGTGAAGAGTATTTAAAATACCGCCACTTTTTGGTTTCAGATAGCTTTATCCATGTAAAAGCTCTTGTCAGGGAAGGCTGGCTGAATAGAGAAACGGGGAAGCGCGGAGAGCCCAGATTGCAATTCAATGCATTTCAACAACTACAAGATACATTGGCTACCTATACCAAAAAAATTACGTTGCGTTTGGACGCCGCTAACATAGATGAACCATTGCTAAAGTTTTTGGAAAATTTATTTAAGGAAAATAAAGGGGATCATAAGGTAGATATGACGTTTTATGAAACGGAAGACAAATTAAAATTGACTACTGCAAGCCGAAAAGTGAAGGTGCATGTTGGCGAGTCTCTTTTAGCAGCTTTAGACGAATATCCAGTTGCCTACAAGCTAAATTAGCATATTGTTTGTTTTGAAAAACACGTTTGTTATAACTAACAGGTAAGACTTGAAAGTTGCGTCACTTCGAGTGAATTTGTGAGGAACGAGCAAATTTATATCGAGAAGTGAATCCTAAAATAGTAGTTCTCGATACAATCCGCCTAAGGCGGATCACTCGAACTGACACCATTCCATATAATTTTCTGTCGAATATACTCGAACTGACATCTTTATATAAAATTTTCTAACGTAGATTACCCCTCTACTAACAAAACCTGCCTGAACGGCGAGGTAGGTCCGAAGTAATATTTATTGCAGAAAACCAAAACGCAAAATGAATTCAGCTTAAGTATCAACAACCCAAATGTGCGGATAACAATTGCTGATGCTACAATATCCTTTTTTGAAAAAAAAGGCAGTACATTTGACTACCTAAAATTAGAATGATATGGCGTTAGAAATTACAGATGCTACCTTTGACGAAGTTGTATTAAAGTCCTCACAACCTGTGTTGGTTGATTTTTGGGCAGAGTGGTGCGGTCCTTGCCGCATGGTTGGCCCCATTATTGACGAGCTTAGTCAAGATTACGACGGCAAAGCCGTTGTTGGAAAAGTAGACGTGGACAACAACCAAGAGTTTGCTGCTAAATATGGTGTGAGAAATATCCCAACGGTGTTACTTTTTAAAAACGGTGAGTTGGTAGATCGCAAGGTCGGTGTATCGCCAAAAGCGGTTTACGCTGCTGCGATAGAAGAGCAACTTTAATCAAAATCTTTTTTGCGTTTGTGTATCCGAAAATGCGGTGTATATTTGCACGCACCTAACGCAAACGGTCTGGTAGTTCAGCTGGTTAGAATACATGCCTGTCACGCATGGGGTCGCGGGTTCGAGTCCCGTCCAGACCGCTAAGCACATCAAGTGCTTTTGACATCAACGCGTTGTGTTGCTTACAAACAATTGTTTGTAAGAGGTTCGTAGGAGAACCCATGAGAAGCTTTCCTGAATTGGAGGGCTTTTTTGCTTTAAAAGAAGATTTTAGACGCTTCCCTGTTGTTCAAACTCAAATAGTTTAAGGTGGAAAAAGGAGGTAGATGCTAAAATATGATCAAAAATATCTGCAGAAATCCTTTCGTGATTTTTCCATGCTTTATCAGAAGTAAAAGCATAAACTTCCAGGGGAATCCCGTTTGGTGTGGGCGCAAGTTGCCTACACATGACCGTAAGGGATTTATTTATGCTTGGATGCTGCTCCAAATAGGTTTCAATATACGATCGAAACAATCCAATATTAGTAAGGTTTCTACCATTTAGCGGAATGGAAGTATTGGTTTTTAAGGCTTTATTATAAGCTGCAATCTCTGCTTTTTTCTCTTGTACTACTGTTTTGAATCGCTCCAATTGTGCAATACCAGTTAACTCTTCATCACTTAAAAAGCGCACCGAAGATGCGCGAATGTACAGCGGACGTTTAATACGCCTGCCTTCCGATTCGCTCATGCCGCGCCAGTTTTTTATGGAACTTGAAAGCAATTTATAGGTTGGAACGGTTGTAATGGTATTGTCAAAATTTTGAATTTTAATGGTTGAAAGATTGATTTCAATGACGGCACCATCGGCACCATAGGATTCCATGGTAATCCAATCGCCAATGCGCACCAAATCGTTTGCTGCAATTTGGATACTAGCGACAAAGCCTAAAATTGTGTCTTTAAACACCAACAATATGACCGCTGATAGTGCGCCAAGACCTGTGAAAAAATAAACCAAGTCCTTACCTGAAAGAATGGAAAACGCAAGCAGTAGTCCAATACCCCATAAAAAAATCATAACCACTTGAATGTAACTTTCTATGGGTTTGTCTTTAAACTGTGGGCGGTTTTGCAATTCTTGTTTCAGCGTGCGCAACAAGCTGCGAATGGTGACAATAGTTACAAAGACGGCATATACATTAACAATTGCGCTTAGCCAGCTTTCAACAGTGCTATTCCCATTTGCCCATAACCCAATCAATGCGCTTAGAAAAAAATAGGGCACAAAGCGCGATACGTTTTTAGGAAACTTGTTTTCAACCAGCGTATCGTCAATGGTTGTTTTTGTGGAAGCTGCAATCTGGTGAAAAATACTGACCAATAGAAATCGCGCAAAAACACGCAATAACCAAGCGATGATGAGTAAGATTAAAGAAAGTAGGGCAAAGTCTGTCCACCACGCCAAACTAGCAGACCAGCCAAGCTCAGTTAAGAAGTCGTAAAGTATATGCATAAAGCGAAATTAGTTAATTATCGCACACAAATGCTATATTTAGCTATCCAAAAAAACACCCACACTTAAAAAAAAGTGTGGGCGTCAAAACAATAACCAATAAAAATGTTACAACATTACATTTTCATATGTGCACGAATCGTGCCAAAGTTTTTTTCATTAACACTTTATACGATATTTTTTATTGCCTTACTTTTTATTTCGAGTTAAGGCATAGCTCAAAATAAAGAACCTTTTGAGATTAAAATTGAGCACATTGAGTTTATCGATGATGATTCACAACAGC